>Ga0172381_10007159_pt1 | contig 11073 bp, 22 predicted proteins | sample Leawel6488metaG_FD_119754 | JGI IMG/M metagenome (GOLD analysis project Ga0172381, IMG submission 119754) | Leachate microbial communities from a municipal landfill in Southern Ontario, Canada - Leachate well 64-88 metaG | ecosystem: Engineered > Solid waste > Landfill > Unclassified | place... | reverse complement strand
GGGGTTACCCCCTGAAGAAAACCATCCTTGACCGTTTCCGTAAAATCCAACTCCGACTGCTAACATTACAATAAGAAAAAGAACAATCCAAGTTAGTGGTGAACTTCCTCGTTTGCTTTTCATTGTTTTGTTTTTAATCGGGTTTTTAATTTATTTCGAGCAATGTTGTCTATGACAACCAGAGTCACAAATTGTAACTCCTGCCGAAATCAAAATTTTCTTCTTTAAAAGAATAGATAACCAATACCTAACCTTGCAAGGTTATGCATATATGATGTATATTTAAAAAAAATAAAAATCTGATTTCAAACATGACGCAGACATTGTTTGGGAGAATCACCCTCGGCATTTTTATCGGGCTTGTTATTTTTGGACTTGTTGCAACGTTCACATATTTAGACCAAAAAGAATTGCAAGAAAAATTTAAAGACAATCCGCAAGCAGTTGGAATTGGATTTTTTCTTTTCTCTCAAGGACTAAGTGCGACGACTCCTGTTTGGATGATTGATTTTCTTGACGGACAGATTCAGATTCCCTGTCCTGACACAACTGACTTGATTGGATTATTTATTTTTGCACTTCTTGGAATCGCAATAATTCGTGCAACAAAATTGAAAGAAAATTATATTGTCGCTCTTATTGTTTATGTTCTGATTTTAATTTGCGGTTGGCTCATTTGGAAAATAATTGTTTATTATCTTTTCCTTGCAGGAGCAGACATGATTGGATTGACTTATTTGGAAGCAACTGAAATTAGAAATTTAATGATTAACGAAACAGACGGGAATTTTGCAATTGCACTTTTTATCTTCAGCATTTTTACTCTTGGTTCTGCTTTGAAATTTATCCCGCATAGTTGGAATTAAAAACGTCCCTCTTTAACCTATCAATTTTTTATTAATTTTCAAGCGTAAAAATCGGTTTTCTTACAGCCCCCCTTTTTTTCCTTGGCTTTTTATCCTTTCCACGCTTCCCAACATTCTCCTTCCCCGCCATTCCTTCTTTTGTTCTATCTGAAATAATACTCGCTTCAAATTCAGCAAACGCGCCCATGATTTGAAATTGAAGTTTGCCTGTCGGAGAAGTTGTGTCGATGATTTGAGTTGCAGTAATAAAATGAACTCCTTTACTATTGAATTCTTCAACCAAATTTAAAAGATGTTTTAATGACCTCGCTAACCTGTCAAGTTTAGAAACAACAACTGCTCCGAATTTGTAATCCCTCATATCTTTCAATAGTCGATTAAATTCTGGTCTTGATTCTTTTTTCCCGGAGATAACATCTGCATAAATATCAAAAATTTCCCACCCTTTTATTTCACAATATTTTTTACAAATCTCAATTTGATTTTCTAATTCCTGTTTTTCCGTCGAGACACGACAATAAATTGCAACTTTCATTTTGGATTTCTCCCTCTGATTTCTCTATGAATATCGCACGGACTTTCAAATGGTTCAATTACAAATTTGTTATTGAATTCGTCGATGTAAAGAACTTCTCTCTGTCCGCTTCCAAGATTTGAATGTCGATTCCAGTGCAAGTTTTTTATTTTGTCAGCAGTCCATTGATTGTAAAAATATCTCATCTGAATTAAATTTCTTCCAGTTAATTTTCCAACGATAACATTGTGCGCATTTTCAATAACCGTTTTATTTGTTGTTCTCGGCGATGCACTTGCTCCGCCGATTCCTAAACTTAATTTTCTCAACTGCAAGATTAATTCTGAAAGATAATCAACAATTTCTTTTTCATATTCTTTCGGGAACTCCGGGAAAACTTTATCCATTTCTTCAAAAATAAACCAAGGTTGAATTCCATAACCTGCAACACTTTTCCATCTCAAAATTTTTTTCGCAACAATTGAAACAACTGCTCTTGTCAAATCATAATTTCTGTCAAAAGAAAATACAACAGAATTTCCTTCTTTCACCCAGTTTAAAATATCAAAGTCGTAAGTGTCGTCGAGTCCAATTGTTTTTTCATCTGACAACTTGTAAAGAATTCTTAGAAGATTTAATTTTGACTGCTGATTTATGTATGCTCCTTCTTTGAAAAATTTGTGGTGTCTTGTTATCATGTAACTTTTTCCATTCACATTTTTCTTTCTGTATGCTTCTGCCGTCATTGGATTCACTGGGAATTTATTTACGAAATCAATCAAGTCGTCGTAAGTGTCGAATGGTCCGTAGGTCTTCAATATTTTTCGCAGTTCATCCTGCGCACCATCACTGAATCTTAAACTCAACAACTCTGCTCTCTCAAGTGTGTTCAAATCCGGCTTGTATTTCTTCTCCCAGTTGAACATGCTCTTTCCAACATTCAAGTATGCAACTTTTTTTGTTTTGTCAAAAGGGTGTTCATAAATTCCGCCTGCCTTTGTTCCCGGGGGAAGATTCTGTGCAAATTTGTTTGGAAGGAAACTCAATCTGTGGTCAAGTCCAGTTGGGTCGAAGATTATCAAAGGTCTTCCCGATAGCCACAAATGATAGTAAAAATTCTTTAGAATAACTGTCTTTCCAACGCCCGGTCTCGCCCAACAGAAGAAAGAGTCAGTCATCATGGTCATTCTCTTTGAAACGATTGTCTTTTTTTCTCCAGTTGTTATTCCGAGCGGGATTAATCCTTTCTCAATCCAAGGATTCGTGTGTTTTTCCGTTCCAAATATCCTCATCTGACAAACCCCCCCGAAAAAAAATCGCTTATGTAATTATATATATTATTATTAATATAGTTATACATTTTTTTCTTCTCCTTCTCCTTTTTTTTTCTTTTCTGATTTCTTAAATTTCAGGAACTTGAACAACTTTTTATTGAGTAAATCGAATCTTGATGTCGAACGATCAAAATCATCTCCAAAAAGAAGAATAAAGTCCATAAGTTTCTTCAAATCATTTTTTTTAATAGGTCCTTTGTAAATCATTCCTTCAACAACAACACTGATTCGCAAATCAGAACGATGCGGAAGATTTTTTCCTTTCTTGTAAGAACAAATTAAATTGATGAACGCATTATTTTTCGGATTCGCTTCTATGTCTGCTCCCTCTGAAAGAGGTATTCTCAATTTTGCGACTGTTTCTTTTTTTTCCATTTTACTTTTTGAACGTCTTTCCGTTCTTGTCTAAAAAATTAAGATAGGTCAAAAAATAAAAAATAAATTAGTGACCTACTCTTGAAATGTCTCGAATTCTTCTTCTTCAGCGTCAGGTTCTTCTTCTGCTCCCTCTCCTTTTTGTTCGCCTTCTGAAGATTGTTGTTCAGGAATTTTTTGTTCAGGTTCTTCAATGATTGTTTGCTCCTGCAATGGTTCTTCTGATTTTCTTGTTTCTTCAGGAACCAATTTATCCATCTCGATTAAAAGTTTCTCCATGTCATCCTTCATGTCAATCAAACTTCTCTGATGCGCGGAAAAATAATTCTCGAGATTTTGTGCAACAAAAGTCCAAAGTTCCTCTGATTTCAAACTTTCAATTATTTCAGTAAATCTTATCCTGCTGACTTTTTCAACAATTAATTCATTATCTTTGTTGAAATATTTTACAGAGATTTCAAAATCCTGTGAACCTACAATTCTATCTTTTAGGACATCAAGATTCTGCATTACTTCATCCAAAATTTTCGCGTCCATTTTAGTGACTACTTCTTGATTGAGGTTTCACAAAAATCGGAGCAACTTTCTGATGCAAACTTCCGACGTTTTCTATCTCCTCTAAAACTTTCTTATCAACATGCTTTCTTAAGACGATGTTCTCTGCTTTCAATTCTGAATTCTTTGATTTTTCCTGTTCAAGTTTTCTTCTCATTTCTTTATTCTCACTTAGAATCGGAATGTTAAGATTGCTCGCTCCATTAACTATCAAAGAAAATCCAGTTTCAGTATCTGTCAAAGTCATCATATCTTTCAAGTTTAATTCTCTCATCGGTTTCTTGAAAAGTCCTGATTCTCGATAAAGTGCTTTATCTGAATTCTGCGTCGATATATACCAATCATGCGTCAAAAAATCTCTGTGGGGAACATACACTGCAATTCTTCCATGAGATTTGAAATTTGACAAATCTAAAATTCTTTTACTTGCTCCGCTTTGAGATGAACTTTTCCCTGCGACAATTAGCATGACAACTGCAATTATCACTATGAAAATAATAAATCCGAGAATGATTAACATCGCCACCCAAGGTTCCATTATTCCATCTTTTTAGCATCGCCGTTTCTCTCTTTTAAGTGCTTCACAAAAAAGGCAAGAATCACGATTAAGCAAACAAATAATAGAATCATCATAATCCAATTTGTTGCATCTTCTGAAGAAACTTTCTTTTCACAATTTTCTTTTTCAGATGTTCCTGTCGCAACTTTTTGATTCAATGTGTCAATTTCTGTTCCTCTCTTTTCCCATTCAACTTTGTAATTGTCTCTTTCTGTTTGACAAAGAGTATATGCAACTCTTTCGTCGGCAGTTAATCCAGTTGTTCTTGAAAGAATGTCTAAACACGAATCAAGAGTTTTAGGACTTAAAGTTTCATTTCCCGGGTCTTCAACATAAGGGCATTTGATAACCTGATTTGCTGAATACTGGAAACTTGTTGAATCTCTTGGATAAGATTTTGTATCAGAATCGACTGTGACTCGAATCCACGAATTATCTGCTTCAATCATTATTGGAACTTCATGCTCGAAAAGTTTTGTGTCAATTGTTGCTTCAATATTTACGTTGCATGCAGAATCGACTTTTGAAAACTTTTCTCCCGGTGCAAGAGTTTTGTTTATTGAACAATAATTCGTTGAATTGTCTGTTCCACAAAAAACTTTCGTGACATTTTTTATCATCGTCAAATTTGTTGTTGCATTGTAAGTTCCTTCTTGATATGTAAAATTTACACAATTCCCTGCAACAATGTAAGTTTCATTTGACGCAGATACAATTGCTAAAGAAAGAATCAAAAAAATTCCAACTAACAAAATATTTTTTCTATTCAATTTTTTTTGCATTGCCTCATAACCCCCTTTCATAACTTTCACCATGCTCCCAACACAAGCCATGTGATTATGCTCATCGCCACAGCGACGATAAATGAAATAATTTGTCCTGCTTCCCAATCTCGAGTTATTGTTGAAAAAATTACAAAGTATAAACTTCCAAGAAGCGCTCCAAACAAAAACCAAATTGAAATCATTTTTTCATGCTCCTTTTTCTAAAGTTTTTTGAACTTGGACGTGAATATTCTTTCGTGCATTCTTTTGAACAATTCACAAAGTTATTTCCTCTTATTGCAACCATTCTTCTATCTCTCGTCGGGCGGTGTTTACATTTCCATCTTGGAAATGGATTGTTGCAATTTTTACAATTTACAATTTCAATTTTCTTTCTACAATAAATCGGGAAATCTTTTACATTCATTTTTTGAGTTTCTCCTTGATGCCTTCTTTTTTAATTTCGTCGGCGAGTTCAATTTCTGCTTCTGTCATGATTATTTTTTCCTGCTTTATTGGAGCAGGGCTTTGCCCGGTCTTTCCGAATCCTCTGTCATAAATGTAATCAATAACTTCCTTTTGCGTCATTGAACCAAGAAGTTCAGAATCGTAAGCAAGGTCTTTTCTGCTCACATCAATTACAACAATGTCTGTTATTACAGGTTCAATATTTCCGTCGTTTGTTCTCTGTCTCAAAGAAAATCCAATAACTGCTCTCGGAAATCTTTTATCTCCGCCGACATAATAAGAATTATAAAAAACAACTGAACCTTGATTTTTGTCAAACATAAAATCATATTCATCTTCGAGAATCTTCTTTGCTTTTTCTCTGACTTCTTTATCTTTCAAAAGTTTCCATGCTCCCGGAGAATTCTTTTGCACAATTATCAGCGCGACAATAATTCCCGCAAAAAGAATTAATAAAAAAACAACTTCTCCGCCAGAAATATTTTCCTGCTGTTTAGTTCCGTCGTCGGTTTGATTTAATTCTTGTGTGTTATTGTTTTCTTCTTCAACAACATCATATCCTTTGTCTTTACTTGCTTCTGTAAAAATTAATCCAAAAATAAAAATAATTCCGAGTATCAATCCGATTATTAAAATAGTTTTCAAAAGTTTGTTTGATTTTTTTTCTTTCATTCTATTAGCAACCCCATTTTTCTTAAATCGCGTTCAAACATTTTGTCAATGTTTTTCATTTTCTCTCCTGCTTTTTTTATAATCGAATCTTTCACTTCAACTTTTTTCAATTCAGCAATTCCCCTCGGTGTGCAAATCAAAACTTTCTCTCTCCTATCTTCTGAATTTTTTTGTTCTTGAATCATATTTTTTCTTTTCATCGACGAGATTATTCTTAATGCGTAGCCGTAAGAAACCTCGCTATTCTGCGCGAGTTTCGTTGCATTTTTTGGTTTCTCTTTCAATCCTTTCAGCATTTTGATTGCAATTCCTGTAATTTCATCTTCCATTTATCCTAAATACCCCGGAATTTTGTCCTGTCGAGTTGTCTGTAAAATTCCTTGACTTTCAATTTGTGCTCTTTTCAATTTTGTTTCTTCAATAATGTCTGTTAATCGTGCAGATTCCAATTTTGTGATGAACCCAAGAGATTCTTTTATTTTGTTAATGTCATTCAAATCGAAAGTGTCGCTCGCAATTTGATTTAGAAAATTATCAACTCTTTCTCGAGTAATTTTAGAATCTGTTTCATCTTCGAGATGCTTTCCGTTTGAATGGTCAATAAAAAATTTAGAGCCGTCTTTTAATTTCAAAAAATATTTTTCATCAACTTTTTCATAAAGGAAATTTGCGAGAACCGAGTCAATCCTCGCCCAGTGTCCTTCTTCAATCATCATTCCTTCTGTTTCAATTCCCACACTTTTCAAAAGTTCAGCATAATCTAATGTTCTTGATAATGAATTTATGTCAACTTCTTCAACCGAATCTGAAATTATTTCAAAAAGGTGAATTTGAACTTGTTTTGGATTAATTATTATCTTTGCATCAGAGAACTCAACAATAATTTGATGGAGATTTTGCAATTTATTTTCTTTAATTCTTTTGCAAGACATTCTTTCAAAATTCTTAATTCTGAAATTTTCTCTGTTTGAAATTTGAAGCGTAAATTTTCTAAAATGTGCAGACAAATTCTCTCTTTTTCCGACACCCCCACCGGACACTTCCGACACCCTATTTTGAACACTTTCCGACACCCCCAAGTTAGTTGATTCAAGATAAGCAATTCCTCTGTCTGTAAGTCCTGTGTTAGCAAGGTCTGTCCAAACAAAACCAATTTCTTCAAACTTTTTTCTGAATTCATAGACGGAAGAACGAGGAATTTTGTTAATTCTTGAAAATTCTTTTACATTAAATCTTTTCCTTCCTTTGATTTCTAACAGATACTTCAAGAATAGTTTTTCTCTAATTCCAATTGAAATCAACGGGAGAGAGAGTGTCGACCCGACACCTTTTTCTTCCGTAGGGTGTCGGAAGTCCGGCACTGTTGAATTCTTACCTATTTTTTTGCTCATTTTCTCGCCTTCTCCTTTTCTTTTTTACTTTGACAAGAAGAACACTGCGCAGTCCATTTCTCCGGGTCGTCAGAATTATTTTTTATTATCGCGCCGTTTGGACTTGAATACATGTCAAAACATTTTTTTCCGTTTCTAAATATTATTTCTCCTTCAACAACTACAATTCCGCAATCACATCCGAGTTTCATTATTGCACCTCTGCAATTTTTTTATTCTTGACTCGATAGATTTTCTTGCAAGTTTTGACAAATAATTCTTTTTTAGTGCTTCTTGCAATGTTTCCAAATTTGCGAGTGAAAGATTATTTTTGAAATTAATATCTGATGCAGGAACTGTTGTCAACCAAGGCAAAAGTTTTTTGTCTATTTTGGTGCAAGGCGAGGGACTCGAACCCTCATCTCCCGACTGCCCCGGCATTTCTTGGTCCTTATTCAAGGGACTTCCGAAGGCGAATTCCGTTGGACTTACCGAAGGGTGTTCTACCACTAAACTAACCTTGCAATCATTATTTTCCATTTTAGAGATTCAGTTTTTGCTGACCCCCATTTCCAAAAATTGTTGTTCCACAAAAAACGCATCTCCATCCAATCGTCAACTGAATAATATTCGCGTTTGACTTGCATCTCGGACATTGCGGTCTTCTATTTTTTTCATTCGACGTTAGCATTTTCAAATTCCTCTAATTTTATTTTATCTTCTTTTTCCTGCTCTAACTTTTCATTGAATTTATCAACGTCAATTAAATCCTCGACGGCTTTACGAATAATTTTGTGAAGAATCTCAGGATTAAGTGCATCAACTTCCCAAGATGTATTTCCAAATTCTTCGATGTATGCTTTCGCTCTTGGGTCCTTAATCTTTGCAGGATTTGGCGGGGGAGAATATTTTTTAATTTGTTCTTGAGTCAATGCGATTCTTCTTACTTCTGCATCTGCTCCAAATTCTTCTAATCTTTTTTTAATATCTCGAACCATGTCGACTCCGCTCGGGTCGTGGTCTCCAAGATAAAGAATGTAACATTTTTTTTCATCCTGCTTTTCTTTAATTCTTTCAGAAGCATCGTGCATCGCAGTGCAAGAACTATATCCACGATTAACCATAAGATTGATGTGATAATGAGCAGTAATTCTTCTTAGAACTCCTGACAAAGCATCTTTCTCAACCCACACTTCGATGTAAACATCTTGATTCTCCATTCTGTCAAGTCGATATTGATTCACAGTGTCTCTTATTGCATCGGCGACATCATTCACCCAGTAAGGAATGTAAGGTCTTCTGATTCTGTCCTCGATTGCATCCCAATCAACAATTCCCGCCATTCTTCCTTGAACAAGAAGTTTGGATAATTTTGCATATTCCTTCAGATTGTTTGCAATTATGTCTCTTGAAACCAACTGATAATAAAGTTGTCTTAATGTTAATCTGTATCCTTGTTGAGAATATTCTTCAATGATTCCGTTTATGATTTCAAGTTGTTCTTTATTTTTTTTATTCAATCTTAATTTTTCAGAAAAACTTTCTTTCATTTTCCAACCTCGAAAATTTTATTGAAAGATGTCCAAACAATACCGCTCTTTGAGAGTTTGCATTTTTCCATAACTGCAATAAATTCTTTAATTTTCGCATCAATATTTTTGCACTTACAATTTTTACAAAAATCTCCCGGCATTATTCAAACTCCCAAAAGTTTTGTTCTATGAAACTTTCTAATTTATCTTTGAATTCGACTTCATCAAGAGGTTCATTTTCAAAAGAATTATTTTGACCGAATTGTTCTAAGTATTTTTTATAAAGTCCGTCGAACCATTTTGCTTTTTCTTTCTCTGTCGTCATTTTCTTTTCACCCCTTCAATGAAAAGGAATTGTGCAAGTCCCATTCCAAGTGCAAATGCTCCAAACATTCCCAACTTCATTCCGCTCTGCATTTGTTCAAGTGCGATGTGATAAAAATCTGTAAGCGACATTGTTTTTCCGAAGGTGTATTCATCCATCAATCCTCGATATTGAAGACCCAAATCGTTTGACATTATGCACCCGTTGTAAGCCAAGTCCATGTTATGAAATCCAATATAGAAAAGTTGAACTCCTTGAATTATCGATAAAACTCCGACGAGAATCAAAATAAAAGAAGCGACAACTTGCACATCTCTCGTAACATTATCCCAATCTATTTTTTTATTTTTCATTGTTTAATCTCCTCGTATTTTATTTCTCGCTTTGGAAGATTGGGGAAAGAATTATCAAAGAAAATTCCTGCGATGAAAAAACACAACGCTGACAAAATTGGATGAATCAATAATATCCTGCGACTATTAACCATGGAAATAAAAACAAAAATTCCAAAGACAAATAAAAGAATTGAAGATAAAAAAGTCAATACAACATCGTCTCTATTTTTTCCTTCCCAATTCCAAGTTACAACTTTTTTGTAAAATTTTTGCTTCATTCCTTTACCTCGCAGTTTCCTTTCCCGTTGTAATCGCTTATGAATCTAAACTGAATTACAGCAAGAATGTGCGCGCAGATTGGTCTGATGTCTGAATGTCCGTCTTCAAATGATTTTAATTTCTCTCGGAATCCTTGACATGTGCAAGAGTGTCCGATTGCAGAATTGTTGAAAGAAATAACATGAGTTGTTTTGTTGTAATTTGCAATCGGCAAGCAGTTGTATTTTTCATTTCCGATATATTTTATGCAGTCGTTCTCAAGAATTTTTTTTGCTTTTGTTAAAAGTGCTTTTGGATTCCAGTCCTTTAATTCTGAAATCTGAAGAAGTGCTTTGCTCATCGGCTCATGAAATTTTACAATGTCAGAATTCATCTCTCTTGGCGGTTCGTAAGAAATATTTTCAGTGACTTGTCCTAACATCTTTTTTCATCTCCTCATTTATTTTATTCAGCAAGTCATTGAACTTGTGCATCAGTTTGATTTGGTCTTCTGCTTTCCCGGGAAAAGTTTTGTAATTTAGAATCATTGAAACATAATTTCCTGAGTAGCCGATTTGCTTTCCGATTTCTGCTTTTGTGAAACCTTTTTCTAAAAGTAGAAGAATGACTGCTCTAATGTTTTCCTGAACTGTGCTATTTACAGCATTTACACCACTTCTTGTTTCGTTTTCTTGCTTTGTGGATAAATCCTTTACTTGCCCTAAAATTGCAGATTTTTCAGGCATGTTTCTTTTTCTCCAAATTTTCAATTCTTTTCTCAAGTTTGATTAAACTTTTTATGAATTCTTTTTTCTGAAATTGAAAGAACTCTTTTGCTTCCTCAAAAGTTAATATGCACTTTTTATCAAATGGATTTATTTTTCTTGACAAAATTTTCTCAAGTTGGAGTAATTCTTTTTTATTCATTTTAAGAAAGAGATTTGACAAGCGATTCCGCGAAAGGAAGATTGTCAGAATTTAATTTTGTCAGAGTAGTTTTTCCATTCTTTAGGGAAAGACATAATTGCAATCGTTGTCCGGGAAGATTAGAAATAGATTTCTCAAGTTCGTTTAATTTCCCGATTGTTATATCAGAAGAAAGTGCTTTAAAATTAATTGAAGAACGCCCACGCCGAGAGTCGAACT
>Ga0172381_10007157_pt1 | contig 11074 bp, 8 predicted proteins | sample Leawel6488metaG_FD_119754 | JGI IMG/M metagenome (GOLD analysis project Ga0172381, IMG submission 119754) | Leachate microbial communities from a municipal landfill in Southern Ontario, Canada - Leachate well 64-88 metaG | ecosystem: Engineered > Solid waste > Landfill > Unclassified | place... | reverse complement strand
GAAAACAATTGATCAGGCAGGTAAAGAGCCATTGTCCAACGTAAATCTTTCCATAACCGGATCCAGGATTGGAACGGTATCGGGGAAACAGGGGGATTTTTCCTTTTTCATAGATAGTCTGCCTGCCACCCTGACGGTCAGCCATGTCGGTTACCGGACCAAAACAATTTTACTGGATAAAACATCTTTTTCATTGACTATTTATCTGGAACCAAGCATCGGTGAACTGGAGGAAGTAGAGATCAAAGCAAGGGGAAGAGTAGCTTTTTTTAAGGATGATTTTTATTCAGTAAAGGATTATGAAATTGATAGTGGGATAATATATCTTCTCATTTACCGGGCCCGGTTATTAAATGCGGAAATAATTTGCAAAAATACGGCAGGGGACACCTTAGCGCGATTGCCGGTAATCCGGTTTTCCCCTAACCGGTTATTCAGGGACTGTATGGGGTATGTGCATGTACTCAGCAACGATTCCGGATTCCAAATTTACCGGCGGGAAAATATTCTGTATTTGATTCACCCGGTGGAGCTTAAGAAGTTTGATGATGTACTTAAAAATTGCGTTGCTTCCACCCCTGAGACGTTTTATTTTCAAAATATAATCAATAAAGGATTAAGTGTGGAGTATTACGGAATTAACAGGACAACCCTGATCCGGCGTTCGCTTGCCAGTGTCAGCGATGAAAAACGATTAAAAATGTTACGCAGGAACCAAGAAGATCTGGGCTTATTATGGAAAACTTCACCCCCAAATGACCGGGATGAATTTGTGACATGGAATTATGTTCATAAAATCTTATACCGCCCCATTAAGACAGGACTGTACAGGATTGGCAGTTATATCAGTATTTTTGACACCCCTGAACGACAATTGGAATTCTATGACCTGGAAGGGAATTACTCTTATAAAATCGGAATTAAAACAGATACCATACATAATGGACGATGGACCAATGAGATCCTGGTAGATGAAGCTACCGAAAAGGTTTATACCACCTATCTGAAAAACGGGAGATGCATCATATACCGGATTGATATTAATACCGGCAACCTAAGAAGAATTTTTGAAATCATCCATCCTTTCCCGCAAAAGCTACGCATTTATGATGGTAATGCTTATTACCTTTATGATGTTCCGGGGAGTTATGATAATAAAATGATATTCAAGCAGGGCTTATAAATACATAAAAAGGATGAAATAGTAATTATTTCACGATGGTAAGTTCATTGATCAGGTTGGTAGCACCGGCAAATTTATCAATGATGAAGAGAACATAACGGATATCGACATTAATGGTTCTTTGCATATCGGGCTCAAACATGATATCACCGCTCATGGCCTCCCAGTTTCCATCAAATGCAAGGCCAATCAGCTGTCCATCTCCATTGATGACGGGGCTTCCCGAATTACCGCCCGTGATGTCGTTGGTCGTCAAAAAACAAACGATCATTTCTCCGTTTTCGCCGTAGGGACCATAATCCTTATTTTTAAATAGTTCTTTCAGCTTTTTATCGACGATAAATTCATCGTTGGTGGGGTCTTCTTTTTGCATAACACCTTTGAGGGTCGTTATATAATCATAATGGACAGCATCTGCAGGATAATAATCCTGAACGCTTCCGTAGCTCATACGCATGGTGGAGTTGGCATCGGGGTATTTTACCAGATCAGGGTCCATCTGGCGCAGACCGGCAATGAAAAGCCGGTTTGATACGCTTGCCTTGGTCCTTGCTGCTCCAAAAGCGCCGGAATTTTTGCCTATTGTCTCCGACATTGATTTGGCCAATTCCCAACCCAGGTCTTTTTTAAACACTTTCAGGCTGGGGTTATCAATAAAAGCATTGGCTTTTTCAGGGGTGGCAAAAACGGATTTTGCATAAACCTCATCGGCAAAAGCTTTAAAATCATTATTGTATTCTTTGTCTATTTTTGTAAAAATAGTTGGAAGATCGGCTTTAGGCACATCGGTGGCATACAACTGAAGCATTTCCGCAAGGGTCTTTTTTGCGATGGTCTGGTCATATTCCTTAAAATGTTCTTTCACGGCGGATTTTAATTCCTTTTTGGTTTCTTCCAGCATCGTTTTGTTCTTCTTTTCAAGCGCGCCTTTCAGTACATCAAATTGGTTTGCCATTTGTACGACATCAAGCCCCATCCCGGCAATGTTTGCATAGAAAAAAGGGACAGCCAGGTTTTTCATGCTGGCATAATCGGATTTCAGGTCATCCAGCACTTTTCCATATTTATTCTGTAAGGCAGGATCTTTGCTGTACCAGGCAGTGAACTCATTTTCGATCACTTTCTTTTTGTCTTCCACTTTATTGCGGATCAACATACGGGACTGGCCAATAAAATTTTTCCAGGTATTGGCGATCCCGGCATAATCATCGGCATAGGCGATTTTCACGGCTTTATCCGCGTCCATCCTTTCTTTCATTACATCCAGTTCTTTCCCGAAGATTTTAATAATGGTTGGATATAAGACGCTCAGGTTATATTCGATCCCATAAGAAGTGAGATAGCGGGAGGTGCTACCGGGGTAGCCCCAGATCATGGCAAAATCGTTTTTCTTGATCCCTTTCAGGCTGATGGGCAGGTGATAAGGCGCCTGTAGTGGGACGTTTTTATCGGAATAAGCAGCCGGTTGGCCATCAGGATCTGAATATACCCTGAGAACCGTGAAATCACCGGTATGGCGGGGCCACATCCAGTTGTCGGTATCTCCTCCGAATTTTCCAATGGAAGAGGGTGGGGCCCCTACCAAACGCACATCTTTATATGTTTTAAAAACGAACAAGTAGTATTCATTGCCACCATAAAAAGGTTTAACAGAAGCTTCATATTTCCCATTTTCTTCGGCTCTTTTCCTGATCCGGGCCGAGATTTCCCTGACCTTAGCTGAACGGTCGAATTCTTTCAGGGTGTCCGGTAAAAATGGAAGAATAGAATCGGTTACATTTTCAATACGTTGCAGAAAGGAGGCGCACATACCTTCGTTGGGTAATTCCTCTGAGAATGATTTAGCCCAGAAACCATTGGTGAGGTAGTCATGCTCCGTTGAGCTTTGTTCCTGTACTGCTCCAAAACCGCAATGGTGATTGGTAAACAACATTCCCTGGGCAGAAACCATTTCAGCAGTGCAGAAAAAACCACCTGTAGCGCCCCCGCGGGATAAACCCACAATGGCATCTTTCAGGCTGTTGTGATTAATATCATATAATTCCTGCACGGTGAGATGAAGCCCCATTTTCTGCATATCGACATAATTGAGCCGTTCGAGAAGCAGCGGAAGCCACATGCCCTCATCGGGTGGGTTATCGGCATAGGTAAATGATCCCGCAGCAAAGGATAAAAAGAACATCAGAAAAGCCAACTTCATTTTGAACAATACTGTTTTCATAAGAGCGGATTTGTTAGTAAATGTAATATGAATGTAATAATTTTTACCAGATAAAAAGCAGGGTAAAAGCAGTCGGCAAAATTAATGACAATTTTGTTCCCGTTTCCTTTTTTTAGACGAATCCTTAATATTCTCGGTGACTGTTAACATTTTGCTGATGAAACTGTAAGGGATACCCCATAAATTCTTATTTTCATCCAGTTTTTGTCAGGATACATCAAAAAAGATTGAAATTGACCCGGGCAATTATCATATTTGCCAAAAAACCGCCAGGATGATCTTAAAAGGATTTATACGTAAGAACAGGAAACACCCTCTTATTCCCCATGTTATTTTCTGGATTGTCAGTATTGTCCTGTTTACCGTGGTACTATTTTATACAAGGGGGGATTTTAACATTTCAGATATTGATATCACCCTGGCGACCAATATCCTGGTAACTATTTTTTTTCTTGCGGTTTCAGTTTATATCAATTTATTGTGGCTTATTCCCGCTTTTTTTAACCGGCAGCGCTATGGACTGTTTTTGTTGTTGGAGACAGCTAATATTTTCCTGTTTATTATCCTGAATTTTGTCGTCTCCTATTTTTTTGAAGGAGAGCAGCATCCCAATTTTTTCTCCGAAGTTATTGCCGAACTCATCCTTGTTTTAATTTTCCTGGTTGTATCTACTTTGTTCAAGCTTATGCGCGATTCCGTGAAGATGCAGGGTGTTGAACTGCGTATGAAAGAAGTCGAAAAGCAAAAGATCGAGGCTGAATTACGGGCCTTAAAGGCACAGATCAATCCTCATTTTTTCTTTAACACGCTCAACAGCCTTTATTCACTGACTTTAGATAAATCGGAAAAAGCGCCAGAGCTGATATTAAAACTTTCGGATCTGATGCGTTATTTGATTTATGAATCCAAAGATGATCAGGTTGCCATCGGCAAACAACTCGGTTTTTTGCAAAGCTATATTTACCTCGAACGGCTCCGTACAGATGAAAGCCTGACTTTGACTTTCGATATCAAGGGTGAAAATTTTCAGAATAAAACAGAGCCTCTGCTTTACATTGCCTTTATAGAAAACGCATTTAAACACGGCGCTAAATCCAGGGGGTCGCATCCTTTTATTCATATTACCTTTAATCTTGAACGGACAGACAGGGTCGGATTTTTTATCGAAAACAATAAAGAACCCCAGCCACAGGACCAATCACATGGCGGTATCGGACTGGTCAATGTGAAAAAGCGCCTTGAACTGCTTTATCCCGAAAAGCATACACTGATCATCCATGATGCTGACAATCTTTATAGCGCCGATTTAACCTTAATTATATCATGAACATCCGCTGTCTGATCATCGATGATGAGCCTTTGGCCCAGCGTGTCATTGAACGGTACGCCGAAAACCTGTCTTATCTCGAGATCGTAAAAAAGTGTAATAACGCGCTGGAGGCCATTGAAATATTGCATCAACAGGAAATCCACCTGTTATTCCTCGATATCAATATGCCCCGGCTCAGCGGAATGGATTTTCTGAAGACCATAAAGAACCCACCGCTTGTCATCATTACCACTGCCTATTCGGAATATGCCTTACAAGGATATGAGCTGGATGTAATCGACTATCTCATGAAACCGTTTGCCTTTGACCGGTTTTTAAAGGCGGTACAAAAAGCGTCAGAGTTACTCAGGGTGAAAGGGGCCCCTCATGCAGAAGTTCACGATACCGAGCGGGCAGAAGATTCCTTCATATTTATAAAATCAAGTAAAAAAACGTATAAGGTAAACCTGTCTGAGATCCTCTATATTGAAGCATTGGGAGATTATGTAAAGATCTATACCAACGACAAAATGATCGTCAGTTATCAATCCCTGAAAAACATTGAAAGTTTATTACCTGCCAAATCATTTCCACGGATTCATAAATCATTTATCATTGCATTATCGCGGATTGAAATGATTGAAGGGAACCATGTAAAGATCCGGGACCGGCTGATTCCGGTCGGTACCAACTTCAAAGCCGAATTTGAGCGGCTGATCAAATTTATTTAATTTCCACGGTTTCTTTTGTTTCCGACAGGATCACCTTACGAAGGAGAAAGGAAAACCATATCAGAAGAATTCCGAAAAGGACTGCCAGGATCCCGATGATTTTTACCAGGAATACTGCCCAGGAGAAAGGATGAAAGAAAAGGGAAATTCCCAGTCCGAGGGTAAGCAAACCATTGATCAGCAAACCGTTTTTGAAAGACGAAAAATCCCTGAGGGTGGCGAGGATAGCCAATTGGACAATTCCCATGATCACGAACCAGACCCCAACCAGGATCATGAAGAGGTTCACTGAAGCATCCGGAAAAAACGCGAGGACCAGACCGATAGCTATTACCGCGATGGATTCAAAGAGGACCAATCCCGATTGTTTATCTTTTCGGAAATTGTTTATCCCGACAATCAGAAGGATAACGCCCAGTACCAACAGGCAGGCCCCGAAATATTTGATCATGGCCTGAATGGCTTCGTTTGTGTTAAAGAGGACCATCAGGCCAAAAAGAATGAAAATGATTCCGTTCACCGCAAGGAACCACCAGTTTTTAAATTTTTTTTCAGCCATAACGTTTGGTTTAATAAGCGGTTAACATACATTAAGGAACTTTTATTGAGATCCCCCTGAAATACTCCAGCAAGGAACCCGTAATTATAAAAAGGCCAATGACAAGGAATAGCAATCCAACGATCCGGTTCATCCATAGTTTAACCTGAGGATTTCCGGCAAATTTTATCTTATTGGCCAAAACAACTTTCAGAATATCCGTGGTCAGTATAATTCCTAATGTCCCGGCGAAAAACAGCGCAACATTTTTTTTGTCCCCGCCGTAAGTTGCGGTGATAGCGACCACCGAAGTGATCCAGAACGCCCATAACATAGGATTGGCGATATTAAGTACAAACCCTTTAAAAAAGTAAGGAAGGGCCCCCTTTTTTTTAACCTTTATTTCATCGATGGCTTCAACCTGTTCTGTCAATGAAACTTTTTTAAAAAATGTATAGAGACCATAAGCACATAATACCACTCCTCCAAAAATGCCAAGGAAGAGGTGATAACCGGGATCGGTAATGATCTGGGTAGCGCCAAAAAAGCATCCAACCACCAGGGTCAGGTCGCTTGAAAAAATACCCAATGCCAGAAAGATCCCTATTTTAATTCCATGTTTAAGGCTTGTCTGAAGCAGCGCAAACAAGGCAGGCCCCAGTGTAATGGCAACCGTCAACCCGAGGATCATCCCTTCGAACAATGGATGTAGCGCAGAAACCATTTATAAGTCAGATTGAATGATATATGATTTAATGTGCCCTTCCCATTGTTCTAATTGTTCGTTTTTCAGAACCCTGGGGAACTTGTGGGCGCCGCCTTCTTTTCCTTTGATTTTCATCCAGTCGCGGAAGGCCTGCAAAGGTAAAACTTCTGCAGAAACATTCTTTATGGCTTCAATCCTTTCCACACGGTAATCGTCATTGAGCATTTTCAGGTAAGTATCCAGTTTTTCGGCAGCGACAACAGGATCAAGATGATCATCGGTGCCCAGATACCATTTATGGGCAAACAGATTTCCAAAGCGGATCCCGGTGATGGTAAATTCATTGATCTTCACATTCAGATCATCCTGGAGCATGCGGATGGCGCGGTTCATGTTGTCCTGCGATAAATGTTCCCCGCACAGGCTGATAAAATGTTTGGTCCTCCCGGTGAGAACAATTTCATTTTTTTCCCTGGAGACGAATTTTATGGTATCACCGATCAGGTAACGCCATGCGCCGGCACAGGTTGTAAGTAACAGGGCATATTCTTTGTTCTCTTCAACTTCGCCGATTGTATAGGTTTCCGGATTTGTCACTATCTCGCCCTCGCTGTCAAAGTTGGTATTATTAAAGGGGATAAACTCGTAAAATATGCCATTGTCGAGAATAATCTCCATTCCCTGTTTATTTCCTGGTTGCTGGTATGCAATATATCCCTCAGAGGCAAGATAGGATTCATTATACAAGATCGGGTGGGTAAATAAATGATCAAGGCTTTTCCTGTAAGGTTCAATAGAGACACCGCTGTGGACATAAGCCGCCAGATTAGGCCAGATATCGTGAATGGAATTCACCCCATGATGGGCAATGATCTTTTCCATGATGATCTGTATCCAGGCAGGAACCCCGACAATAATTCCGATATCCCAGTTGATGGCATTTCTTACTATTTCGTTGAGTTTAACCGACCATTCTTGTTCCCGGGAAATAGCCTGGCCGGGTTTATAAAAATGTTGAAACCAAAAAGGAATATTGCCAGCCGTTATACCCGAAAGATCACCCTGATAGTAGGTGCCGTTATATTGCAGATGCGTGCTCCCCCCGATCATTAAAATTCCTTTTTCGTAAAATTCATCCGGGAAACCATATTTTGTTGTTGAAACCAGTTGTCGTATGCTTGCTTTTTTAATGGCACGAAGCATATCCATGGTTACCGGAATATGCTTTGAAGAGTCATTGGAGGTTCCTGAAGTCAGCGCGAAATATTTTACCTTACCGGGCCAGGCCACATAGGCCTCCCCGTTCAGGCTCCGGTACCACCAGTTATTAAACATGGAGCCATAATCATGAACAGGAACAGTTTTCCTGAAAAGGTCCACGAAATCAGGAGATGATACTATATTTCCAAAGCCATAATGCTCTCCGAGGGCGGTATTCTGTGCCCTCAACAGCAATTTTTTCAGGACTTTTGCCTGTTCAACAACGGGGTTTAAAACCGAAATGTCAATAGGGAATTGACGAAGTTCGTAAGCTTTTCTGATAAGGGAACCAAGGATTGGCATCGAAGATTAAGGTCTTAACACAATTAAAAAGTAAAATTAATAAAAAAGCGTAATTTAGGATTTTTATCCATTGTTTATGTCAAAACTTGTCCGGACGTTGTTTTGGGTGTCAGGATCCGTATTTGTTTTACTCATTTTATTCATTATTGGATTTTTTACCATCATGACTGTCATGGAATATAACCCGCGTCAAATAATGGAACCCGAAATCCGGGGGAGCGGGCAGGCCCTTGCCCCATCTCAACGGGAATACACTATAATGACCTGGAACATCGGATATGCCGGCATGGGGAGAGAGCTGGATTTTTTTTATGACGGAGGGAAAAATGTAATTCCTGAAAAATCAATATTTAACAAATGTTTACAGGGGATAAAGACCTGTATCCGGGAGAATGACTCGGTTGATTTTTTATTTGTTCAGGAGGTCGATATTAAGGCAAAACGGACTCATTTTACCAATGAATTGACCGCGCTTGATCAGGAACTTCCCGGATTTTACTATATTTTCGGGAAGAATTATGATTGCCGGTTTGTCCCGATGCCGCTGTATCAGCCCATGGGGCATGTGGAATCAGGGTTAACCACGTTTTCCAGATTTCATCCTGACGCCGTGGAAATGGTCCCTTTTGGCAATGTCTATCCCTGGCCAAAAAATCTTTTTATGCTGAAACGCTGTTTTCTGATCATGAAATTCAAGCTGGGAAACGACAAAGAGTTAATATTGATCAACACCCATAATTCAGCGTTTGATTCGACCGGGGAGTTGCGTAAAAATGAGTTGCAGATACTCGGTTCTTTTGCGCGGGAAGAATATTCGCGCGGTAATTACGTTATTGCCGGCGGGGATTGGAACAGTAATCCGGCGGGGTTCCAACCCGGAACGGTCATTTCGGGCGACCTTGTAACTACTGTGGACTTACCCGTTAATCAAGCTGTTTTTCCCGGCTGGAAATTTGTTTTTGATCCGCTGCACCCCAGCAACCGGTTTGCCGATATGCCTTATAAAAAAGGCAAGACGAAGACAACGCTGATTGATTTTTTTGTGGTGTCGCCCAATATAGCGGTTAAGGAAGTAAAGACACTGTTAACTGATTTTGAATATTCTGATCATCAACCTGTAGTTATGAGGATGGAAATAGTGAAGTAACGATCAGGTGAAAAAAATTGAAAATGAAAATTGTATCAAAAGAGAAGATTTCGCTCATGGAAGTTTTATTGACAGCGTTCAATGAAGCTTCCAGGACGACGGTAAAAAAATGGATTGCGCACAGCAATGTAAAAGTTAATGGCAAGCTTGAGACCAACCCGGCTACTGTTGTAAACCCCGGGGATGTTGTTGAGTATAACCGGCAGACATTCCGTCCGGGGAAAATCAAACCACCTTATCCTGTGTTTTTTGAAGATGAACATCTGCTGGTAGCTGAAAAGCCAGCCGGCTTACTTACGATTGGTGACCGGGGTTTGGGAGGCACCTCTTTTTATCAGCAGATGCTGGGGTATGTGAAAGAAAATTCCAAAGGGAAAGAACGGATTTTCGTGGTTCACCGGTTGGACCGCGAAGTTTCCGGATTGCTTGTTTTCACCAAAAGTGAAGATCTTCAGACGAGGTTTAAAGAGCAATGGAAGGAGGTCAAAAAGCTCTATTATGCCCTCGTGGAGGGACAGCCGGTGAACGATACAGGGACTATCCGCAGTTGGTTGATGGAAGGAAATGACCAGAAGGTCCATTCGGTCAAAGAGATGGATGGCGCCAAGTGTGCAGTGACCCATTACAGGGTGATGGACCGGACGCCCGATTATGCTTTATTAGAAGTGGAGCTGGAGACCGGGCGGAAGAATCAGATACGGGTCCATTTATCCGAAATGGGGTGTCCGGTAGTGGGGGACCGGAGATATGGGGCCAATGACCGTTATGAAAGACGGATACGCCTGCATGCATTTTATCTTTCATTCCGTCACCCCGCAACGGATCAGATAATAGAGGTAAAAAGTAAAATGCCCAAAAGTTTTCTGGCGCTCAAACCCGGAGATGAAAAATACAAATAACGCACACGGGAAAAGGGTTTAATTACGCGGCCTTCAGGGTTTTACTGCATGACTGAAATCCCGCTGGCGCATAGCTTCAAAAATGACAATGGCCGCGGAGACAGAAACATTCATTGAGTCTATCTTTCCCATCATGGGAATTTTTATCAACTGGTCGGCGCCTTCCAGCCAGGCGCCAGAGAGCCCGTTTGCCTCTGATCCCATGACGATGGCGCATGGCAGACGAAAATCAGATTGATGATAGGACCTGGTAGCGGTCAGCGCTGTTCCATAGGACCTGATCCCTTTTTCGCGTAACCAGGCAATGGTTTCGCCTGTGGAAGCGGTAACGACTGGTATGGTGAAAACACAACCAATGCCCGATCGGATAGCGTTTGGATTATAAATGTCGGTTTGAGGGTCACAAATAATAACCGCATCAAGTCCCGCTGCATCCGCTGTCCGTAAAAGGGCTCCCAGATTACCTGGTTTTTCTACTGTTTCAAGGATAAGAACCAATGGATCTTTCCCAAAGATCAGATCAGAAAAGGTCAGCCTCCTGGGTTTTGCAACGGCGATTATCCCTTCATGGCCTTTCCGGTATGCCATACGATTATATACATCAACCGTGACCTCGAATAACCCTGTTGCTGCAGGGACTCCGGCAATAACCTGAGTATATATTCCGGGATCAAGAATTTCGTGGCAGAAAAACAGGCAGTCCATTATAAAACCGGCCTGGAGGGCCAGTGAAATTTCCCTTACCCCTTCGATAACGATGCGGTCCTGGTCTTTCCG
>Ga0172381_10007156_pt1 | contig 11075 bp, 9 predicted proteins | sample Leawel6488metaG_FD_119754 | JGI IMG/M metagenome (GOLD analysis project Ga0172381, IMG submission 119754) | Leachate microbial communities from a municipal landfill in Southern Ontario, Canada - Leachate well 64-88 metaG | ecosystem: Engineered > Solid waste > Landfill > Unclassified | place... | reverse complement strand
ATGGAGAGGACGGTCCCATCGATGGAGAGGAAACCGCCTTCGGTCGGCTCCACACCCTGCAATTCGCCGAGGAGGCCGCCGTAGAAGGCGGGGCGGATCTTCATCGCCTCGTTCACGCGCTCGCCGCCGCGGACGTCGAGCGGGGCGTAGGACCAGCCGCCGAGCGACGACGGGACACCGTCACGGCGCTCAAGGATATCCGGCTCTGCCAGGAGATCGGCGACGGCGAGAACCGGCTTGTAGATGCGCTCCGCCCCCGCTTCCATGAGTGCGAGCGTCGCCTTGGCCCGTGCGGCCGGCGTCCGTCCCTTCGGCTTTTCGAAGGGGCCGCGGGCCGCGACGACCTTCTCCTCGTCGATGAGCCTTTGCTCGAACATCAGGCGATGCCACGGCGACTCGTCGGCGCACCGCCGCCGGTCGCCGTGCATGTCAAACCAGTTCCAGTGCGGGCAGGTCGCCTGCTTCTGGAGCATGAGATCAGTGACGATTTTCGGGCGGCGGGAGGACATGGAGGATGCGACAGGGAACAGGTCACGGGGAACAGGTCACAGACCGACGAATGCTGTAACCTGTAGCCTGTTCCCTGTTACCTAACCTGTTATTCAAACCGGAGCGCGATGATCGCGTCCAGCTTCGCGGCCTTACGGGCCGGGTAGAGGCCGAAAATCAGGCCGACGGCGGCGGCCACGAGCGCCGCACCGAGGAAAGCCCCGACGGAGACGAGGTACGGCACGTCCAGCCCGTACCAGCGCATGACGGCGATGACGATGACGGTGAGCAGGAAGCCCAGGCCGCCGCCGATCGCCCCGCCCGCCGTCGTGAGGGCCACGGCCTCGGACAGGAACAGGATCATGATGTCGTGGCGCTTCGCCCCGAGCGCCTTGCGCAGGCCCACCTCGCGGACGCGCTCGGAGACGGACACCAGCATGATGTTCATGATGCCGATGCCCCCGACGAGCAGCGAAATGGCGGCGAGGAAGGCGAGGAACCAGGTGATGACGCCGGTGATGGTATTGAGCTTCTCCGTCACGTCCAGGGCGGAGGTGAGGACAAAGTCGTCCTTCGACGGGTCGCTGATGTTGTGTCGCTCCCGCAGGACGCGTTTGATGTCGTCCATCATGGCGGCGAAATGAGCCTCATCGACAGCCCGGATGTGCGCCTCGACAATCTTGTCGTTGCCGATGAAGCGCTTCTGCATGAAGCGCAGGGGCAGGACGGTGAGGTTGTCCATGTCCATGCCCATCATCCCGCCCATCGGCTCAAGGACACCGATGACCTCGACCGGGACTTCCTTGATCTTGACCTTCTGACCGATCGGGTCAGCGCCGCCGAACAGCTTGGCGGCAATCTTGCTGCCAAGGATGACGTACGGCCGCATGCCGAACTCCTCGGCCTCGGTGAAATAACGGCCGGAATCAATCTTGACCATCGGGTTGATGACCGGGTAGCTCGCGGACGTGCCGACAATCATCGCGCGTTTCTCCTCACCGCCGAACTTGACGTACTCCTGCCCGCTCACCGTGCCGTTCACGGCGACGGCACCCCGCACCTCGCGGGGATTCTTCAGCGCCTGAACGTCATCGTAAGTGAGCGACTGCGGGCTGGTCCCCATCATGAGGGCCTGCATCGAGTTCTCGTAGGACGCGCCGGGCACGGCCGGGTTCACGGAGACGAAATTCCGGCCGACGAACCCATCGACGTAGCCGACGATGGCCGAACGGACGGCGATGCCGAGGGAGATGATGACGGTGACGGAAAAGACGCCGATGACGATGCCGAGGAGCGACAAGGCCGTCCGCACCCGGTTGCGTCCCAGGTTGCGGAAGGCGTTCACGATGGCCTTGAGGTGATGGGGGGCGACGGGGCTATTCATAGCGGAGCGCCTCAATGGCGTCGAGACGCGAGGCGGCCACAGCCGGCCCGACGCCGAAGCCGATGCCGAGGCCGACGGAGACGATGAGGGAGACGGTGACCGAGACCCCGGAAATCATGAAGTTCCAGGCAAGACCGTAACGGACGGCGACGACGGAGACGCCGAGGGTGATGAGCGCACCGAGCAGCAGCCCGATGACGCCGCCAAGCCCGGCGATGAGCGAGCTCTCCGCGAGGAACTGGTAGAAGATGCGGCGCGGCCGCGCCCCAACCGCCTTGCGCAGGCCGATCTCGCGCGTGCGCTCGCGAACTGCCACGTACATGATGTTCATGATGTTCACTCCGCCGACGAGGAGCGAGACGGCGGTCACGAGCACGAGGAAGGCGTTGATGGCCGCCGCCACGCTGCCGAGGATGGTGAGGGCCTGGCCCACCGACCGGACGGAGAAGTCGTCCTTGGTCGGGTCCTTGACGTGATGCCGCCGCCGCAGCGTCTCCTGCACGTCCGCCTTCACGGCGTCGATGTTCTCGGCCTCGTCCACCTTGAGGGTGAGGGCGTTGAGGTGATTGATGCCGAGAATGCTCTTCTGCACGGTCGTCGAGGGGATGAAGACGGCCTTGTCGAGCCCCTGCCCCAGGGTCGAGCCCTTTTCCGCGAGGATGCCGACGACGCGGAAGCTGACGTCCTTCACGCGGATCGTCTCGCCGACCAGCCTCTCGCCATGCGGCGCGAGGTCAGCCGCGACCTTGTGGCCCAGCACGGCGACCCGGGCGTAGGACTCGACGTCGCCGACGGAGAAGAAACGGCCTTCTGCCAGCTTCCCGTCCTGGATGACGGCCATCTCCTCGCTGGTGCCGTTCACCGTCGTCATGAACGACTTCTGGCGGAAGGAGACGGCGGCCATGGTGGAGACGAGCGGCGATCCGGCGGTGACGTGCGCCAAATCGCGAAGGGCGCGGTAATCCCCTTCCTTGAGGGTGGTGGTGACGATGCCCATGACGGACGCCGGCGGACCCATCTCGTCGCTCGCTCCCGGCATGACGTTCAGCAGGTTGGTCCCGAGCGCGGTGATCTGCCCAAGGACGAGATCTTGGGCGCTCTTGCCGACCGAGGAGACGGAAACGACCGACATGACGCCAATGACGATGCCGAGGACGGTCAGCACCGTGCGCCCCTTGGTGGCCCGCAGGGTATGGAACGAATAGGTTATGTCGGAAAATTTCATCTGTTTTTGACCCTCACCGCGAAGGAAAGGCGACCGGAAAATAATCCGCCGATCGGCTGACGGAACCGGCGGGAAACGGCCGGCCCCGAGACAGCCTACTCGCTGACAATCAGGCCGTCGCGCATGCGGACCTGGCGCGCGGCGTGCTGGGCGATGTCCAGCTCATGCGTCACCATGACGATGGTGCTCCCCTCGCGGTTCAGACCCTGGATGATGTCGATGACCTCGTCGGAAGTCTTGGAGTCGAGGTTGCCGGTCGGCTCGTCGGCGAGGATGAGCGGCGGGTCGTTGATGAGGGCGCGAGCGATGGCCGCGCGCTGCTGTTCGCCGCCGGAGAGCTGGTTGGGCATGGCGTCCACGCGGTGCGAGAGGCCGACGCGTTCGAGGAGCATGAGCGCCCGCCGCCGTGCCGCCTTGAAGTCGGTCCGGGGCGCGTATTCCACCGGCAGGAGGACGTTCTCGAGCACCGAGGTGCGCGGCAGGAGGTTGAATGCCTGGAAGACGAAGCCTATCTTGCCGTTTCGAATCTCCGCGCGCTCATCCTCGGTGAGGGAGCCGGCGTCGCGGCCCTCGAACAGGTACTTGCCGGAGGTCGGAGAAAGCAGGAAGCCGATGGTGTGCATGAGGGTGGACTTGCCGCAGCCCGAAGGCCCCATGATGGCGACGAAATCCCCCTGGTTGATCTCCAGGGAGACGCCGCCGAGCGCCTGCACCAAGCGGTCGCCCTGCGTGTATTCTCTCGTCAAATTTTCGAGGCGGATGAGCGGTTCCATGGAATTTGTCGTTTGTTTGTAGTTGGTAGCTTGCAGTGAAACGCGAGTGGTTTACAGGGAGCGTTGTGAACGGAACAAGACGGACAGGCCGGAAGCCCGGCCACCGCGCCTTCGCCCTACAAACTACAAACGAAAAACTACAAACTATCCGGTCAGTTGCTGGTGCCGACGATAACCAAGTCGCCTTCCGACAGCCCGGAAGAGAGCTCGACGTAATCGTTGTCTTCGAGGCCCAAGGTAATCTCCCGCGTCACCGGCTTCCCGTTCACGAGCGTCTCCACGGTCTTCTTGCCGCCCTCGTCCTTCACCGACCGCATCGGGACGCGCAGGACATCGTCGCGGCGCGCCGTCTCGATGATGAGGTTCGCGGTCATGCCGGACTTGAGGCGCGGGTCGTCCTCGTCGAAGAGGACGCGCGTCTCGTAGAAGATGACGCCCTCGACGACCTTCTCGGCCGGGTTGATCTTGATGACCTTGCCCAGCCACTCGTCGGTGCGCGGGAAGGCGTCGAGAGTGATGATGACCGGCTGGCCGGCGGCGAGGCGGGCGATGTCCACCTCGGAGATGTTGCTCACTATCTCAAAGCGGCCCTTGGCGATGAGGGAGACAACCGGGCGCCCGGGCGTCACGATCTCGCCGCGCTCGACGTTCACCTCCGTCACGATGCCGTCGAACGGCGCGGCGATGGAACGCTTGGAGAGGTCGGACTCAAGCCCGGCGAGGGTGGCGTTCTCGGCGGCGACGCGGGCGCGCTGGGCGGAAATCGCTTCGGGACGGCTGCCGCTCTTCTTGAAGGACTGCTCGGCCTGGGCCTGGGCGAGGGAACGCTCGGCAGCCGTCACGCCGGACGCCGCCGTGTTCAGGGCGGACTCGGCGGTGGACAGCGCTATCTGCGCGGTCGCGAGGTCGGCGTCGTTCAGTTTGCGCTGGATGTCAATGGCCGCCTGGCCGGCGATGAGCTGGTTGATGGCGGTATTCACGCCCGTCTGGGCAGTGCTGACGTTCAGCTGATAAGTGGCGAGCGTCGTCGAGGAAAGAGAGATGGAGTGCGTGAGGACGGACGCCGAGGCGTCGAGATGCGACTTAATCGTCCGCAGGTCGGCGAGGTTGGCGGCGTAGGCGGACTCCACGGCGGCGAGGGTGCCGATGGCGCGGGCCGCGGCGATGCGGTCGGTCAGGGTGATAAGCGCGGTCTTGGCGGTGATGCGAGAGCTCGTGGCGTCAATCTCGGCCTGCGCGCTGTTGCTCGAGAAGGAGAGGCGGTCATCGCTGGTGTAAAGAGGATTGTCGAGCCGGTTCACGGCATCGCCCGCCGAAGTCACCGCCCCGACGTAGTCGTCCAGCAGGGCGTCGGCCTTGGCATCCATCTGGGCGTCGGCCTTGGCGACCGTAGTCTCCTGGCTCTTACGGGCGTTCACGAGGGAAGTGTCGGCGTCGAGCTTCGCCTGACGGGCGGCGTCGAGCTTGGCCTCGGCGGACTCCACCGACCGGCTGCTCAAGGTCAAATCCTCGGACGTGGGGCCGGCGACGAGCTGGGCAAGCTGGGCGGAGGCGGAGGCGACGGCGGCGCGTTGGGAAGCGATGCGGGCCTGGAGGTCTCGGCTGTCGAGGGACACGAGGGCGTCGCCGGCCTTCACCTCGTCCCCTTCGGAGACGTTCACGGCCACCACCCGGGCGGACACCTCCGGCTCCAGACTGACCTTGTCCGCCGGCTCCAGGGATCCGGTTACGCTGACCTCCGAAACGACTGACCCGCGGGCGACCGCCTCGGTCTCGTACTTGACCTTGGAACCGCCAAATCGGGCGTAAGCGAAACCGCCAACGGCAACGACCGCGATGACGGCCATGATGATCTTGGAGGACTTCTTCATATGAGGTAAGGATAACACTTTTTCAGCTTGATTTCAATCATTCTAGCGGGCTTGGGGGCAAAGTTCAAATTGCCGGCGGCGTCCGTTTCCGCCTGGCGAACATCGACGCCGTGCCGCCAAAAAATCGCTTGATTTCCCCATAAAAACATGAAAACGCCCACGGAGGAAGCGGACTCTCTCGCCTCGTGGACGCCAAAGAAGGCCGGTCAGCGGGTAAGGTTTGACAGGACTTCCTCTTTGGCTGAACGACCAAATCTATGCTGTTTCCGAGGCAGAGAGCGTCGGGCAATGTTTGTGATTGACGCGCGTCAGCACCGATAAATCTCCATGAGTCGCGAGAGATGGCCCTCGACTGTCCTCTCTCCAGCCGCGTCCTTGGCGGCGCTGGACATGGCGGACCACGCGTCGGGACTGACGGCGGCCGCCTCGCGCAGGGCGGAGACCAGGGCGTCCCGGCCGATCCCGGAGAGAAGGCCGTTCTCCCCGTCGCGGACGAGCTCGGGGATGCCGCCCTGGTTCACGGCGATGACCGGCGTGCCGGCGGCGAACGCCTCCAGGATGACGGTCGGCGAGTTCTCCAGCACGAGCGACGGGATGACGACGAAACTGGCGCGCCCGTAGGCCTCCGTGAGCTCCCGCCGGGACAGCCGACTGCGGAACACGACGCCGGCATCGTTGTCAATCGCCACGGAAAGCGTCCCGCTCCCGGCGATTTCCAAAGTTGCGCCCGCCAGCGCCGCGTTGCGCCAGGCGTCGAGCAGGAGACGCACGCCCTTGTGCTCCTCAAGCTGGCCGACGAACAGGAACAGCGGATCCTCGGGCATGAACCGCTGGGCCGGCGCGACGGGCGGCGCCGGGTTGGGGACCGTCTCGAAGTGCGACTTCCGGAAAAATCCGCGGGAGCAGTGAAGCTCACGCATGAAAACCGACGGGAACGTCACGGTGCCGGGCGAGCCGAACAGGCCCGAGACAACGGCAGAATTAAGAAACTCCAGGACGCCCATGAGCGGCCCGGAACCGCCTGCGGGGATGAGGCCGGAGGGATTCACGAGCTGGACGTCATGGACGGTATGGACGTGGCGCACGCCGAGGCGGCGGAGCGCGCGCGGCACGAGGAAGCCGAAACCCATCAGGTTGTGCGTATGCACGACGTCCGGACGGAAGGAACGGACGGCCCGCCGGACGGACAGCGCCCCGGCGAGGTTGAAGGCATCGACAAGATGCCACAGGAATTTCGCCGCCGCCCCATGCCGCACGCCATCAGCGTAGGGATAGATGTTGGGGACGCGCAGCTCGACGTGCCCCACCGCCCGTCCGCTCACATGGCTGGCCTCCCCGGGAACGCCGAGGTCGCCCTCCGGCGCGGCGCCGTAACCCAAACTCAAGACCAAGACCTCATGACCCGCCTCGGCTAAGCCCTCAGCCTCAAGCTGGACGATGCGCTCCGCCCCGCCCTTCGCCCGCCGGCCGTATAAATTGTTGATGATGAGGATGCGCATGAGAATTTTCTGTAGGCAATAGTCAATAGGCACAAGGCACGAGCACTTCGCCAAGGCACTAGACGGAGCACTTTTATTGCGTGCTTTTGCCTTGTGCCTTTTGCCTATAGCCTAACTAAATTGCTTCCAATCCGGGCAGAGGTCACTGAGGATTTCGCGCCACCGGATGAGCCGTGCCGTTTCGGAGTACTCGGCGACGGCCATGCGGCGGGCCGCCTCCCCCATCGCCCGACGCCGCGCTTCGTCGCCGAGCACGTCAGCGAGCGCCACGGCGAGCGCCGAGGCGCTGCCCACCGGCACGCGCTTGCCCGTCTCGCCCTCGCGCACGATGGTGCGCACGCCGGCGAGGTCAGAAGCGACGACCGGCACGCCGCAGGCCATGGCCTCAAGGGCCGCGATGCCGAAGGCCTCCGACTTGTCGAGCGACGGAAAGGCGAGGACGGAGCCGAGCCGCAGGTGATCAGGCATTTCCTCGTCCGGAGTGTTGCCAGCGAAGGCGACTCGCCCCTGCAGGCCGAGTTCCTCGGCCATCATCTCGTAGCCGGCACGCAATTCCCCGTCGCCAATGACGAGCAGTTTGGCGTCCTTGAGGCCCGGCGCGCTCATGGCAAGAAGCAGATTCGGCAGGCCCTTGAAGTAATGAGGCCGGTCCAGGCCGCCCAAGAACACGACCAACTGGTCGTCAGCAGTAAGTCCGTAACGTGCCAAGAGTACCGCTGACTTTGGCCCCGGGCTGAACCGCTCGACGTCCACGGCGAGGCGCAGTTCGCGGAAGAGGTGCGGGTGGGTGGCCATGACCGGCCCAAGGTTGCCGTGTTCGGCGTAGTCCGTCGTCGTCACCGCGACGAGGTCGGCGGAAGCAACGATGCACGGCATGACGAGCCGGGAATGGACCGCAATGAACGGCTTTAGCCAGCCCGCGCCGAGCGCGTCCATGTGGTAGGTGATCATGAGCCGGCCCTGCCTGCCCAAGAGCCGCGCCAGCCAAAGCGGTTCGGCCGCGCCGTAAAAGGGATAATGCAGGACGACGAGGTCGTAGCGTCCGAGGGCACAGGCGGCAGTCGGGACGAAGACGCCGTTGCTGACGCCGGGGAAGCGCAACCAGACCGGCAGGTGCCGGACACGGTAAGACGCGCCGGCGGCGGCCTCGACCGCCCCGCGCTGGGGCGTGAAAACCGTGACGTCATGGCCGAGGGCCGCGAGCTGGCGGGCGTCGGTCTCGGCGACGCGCCCCATCCCGCCGCGGTACGGCGGGAAGGTGGAGGTGATGACGGCGATGCGGAGTCGGGGCATAGGAATCAGGAGTCGGGGTTCAGGGATCGGGATTCAGGGTTCAGGAATTCTGACCCCTGATTCCTGATGCCTGAACCCTATTTCATCGGATCAGCGGCCTCACGAGGCCCCAAGTCAGGCGCATCAGCGGATTGGCGATGAACCGCGTGAAGGTGCCGTCCGTCTCCTGACTCTCGATGACCGGCGTGAAGAAGGCGACGACCTCGCGGTCAGAGGCGCGGCGGATGCGCCGCGTCTCGGCGCGCAGCTTGCGGATGAGCGCCCACGTCCGCGGCCGCAGCAGCTCGGCACCGACGCGCAGTTTCTCCCGCCACCAGCCGCCCGTTATCGCCGGCAAGATCATCCCAATCTCGGCCAGCAGGAGCGGCAAGGCGAGGACGGCGAGCGACCGCGCCGACAGCCGGCCGAGGAGCACGATGAAACGGTTGCGCTCCATCCAAAAATATTTCTTGACGCTGCGCGAGAACTCGTACTTATGCCAGACGACGGACGCGGGCGCGATGACGTTGCGCCACCCGGCGAGTCGCAGTTTCCAGCCCATGTCCAAGTCCTCGTGATACATGAAATAACCCTCTTCCATGAGCCCCACCTCGCGAAGCGCTTTGCATCGCAGGAGCAGGCCGGCGCCGGAGCAATACGGGACATCGCGCACGCCGCCGAGGTAGGGCGCGACCGGCTTCAGGTAGCCGAAGCTGTAGCCAAACCCGAGGAAATGGATGGCGTTGCCGGCGCTGTTGACGAGCGGCTCGGACCCGACCTGCGGCCACTGCAGGAGCAGGGACTGCGCGGCGCCGATCTTCGGGTCAGCTTCGGCGGCGGCCACGGTCTCGACGAGGAAGCGCGGCTCGACCTCGGTATCCTGGTTGAGGAGGTAAACGTAGTCACAGCCGCGCTCGAGGGCGAGGCGCATCCCGAAGCTGTAGCCGCCGGCCGTCCCGAGGTTGGCCCCGGTCTCCACGAGCTCCACGAAGGGGAAGGCGCGAATCGCCGCGAGCGACCCGTCAGTCGAGCCGTTGTCCAAGACGAGCACGGACACGTCAAGGCCGTCGCAATCCATCTTGGCGAGCGAGCCGAGACAGCCATCGAGATAGCGCATCCCATTCCACCACGGGACGATGACGGCAACTTTCCTGGGCATAATCACTTTCCGCCCTCGCGCTTCTCAAAATCCTTGAGGGCGAGTTCGCGGACGAGGCGGGTTATCTCCCCTTCCGTTCGGCGCTGGCGCACGGCCAAGCGGAAGACGAGCCAGAACAAAGCGGCGACGGAAAGGTAGAGCACGGCATCGGCACCGCGGCCCACGCCGACGGTGCGGGCGAGGAGCGAGGCGGCTTCCGGCCAGACGGCCACGACAATCAGCGCGAGCCAGACCAGGCTCCAGAAGACGGCGGGCAAACGACTGACCTGGCCGGAACGTTCGCGCCTCCAAGTGAGGACGATGAAAACTGCGGCGGCGGCGATGAGAAGCACTTGGATGGTCATAGTTCACGGTATCATTCAAGGGAGCCGACGATGATCTGCCAGAAGACCTTGAAGGCGTCGAGCGTCTTCTGCCCCTTGGACAGGGTGTCCTTAGTATAGATGACGCGGATCGGCACCTCGCGCCAGCGCAGTCCGGACTTCGCGAGCAGCATGAGAATCTCCGAGCAGTGGGCCTTCCGATCCTGTCGGAAGTCGAGGCGCCGCACCGCGTCCGCGGTCATGGCGCGCAGGCCGCTCTGCGGATCAGTGAGCCCCGGCGGCGTGCCGAGGAGGACACGGCTCATGAGCCGCGCGAGGCGCAGGAAAAGCCGCCGCGTCAGCGGCATGCCCACCGAGGAGACACCGAGGAAGCGCGAACCGAGGACGACGTCGGCCTCGCCCCGCGCGATCGGATAGAGCAGGACGGGCAGGTCGGCGGAATCATGCTGGCCGTCGGCGTCGAAGTGCACGACGACCTCCGCCCCGAGCCGAAGGGCCGCCTCGTTGCCGGTTCGCAGGGCCGCACCTTGGTCGCGATTCAAGGCGTGACGCAGGACAATCGCCCCGGCGTCAGCCGCCTCCGCGGCCGTCTCGTCCGGCGAACCGTCGTCAACGACGACCACCGCCGCGACCTGCGGCAGAAGACCGCGCACGACCGCGCCGATGCGGCCCGCCTCACGGTAAGCCGGGATGACGGCGATGACCCTCATAACGGCTATTTGCCGGACAGCCCGGCCCGGAGGATGTTCCGGTTGGCGATCGTGTACTCGACGGACTTTTTCAACCCCTGTTCGAGCGAGACGAGCGGAATCCAGCCGAGGCCGTCCTTGGCGCGGGTGAGGTCCGGCAGGCCAAGTTGGGTCATGAAGGCGAGCGGCGGTTCGAAGACAATCTTCGACGTTGAGCCGGTCATCTCGATGATGCGCTTCGCCACGTCCGTGATCTTGAGGTCATAGTCGCTGCCGATGTTCACCGGGCCGGGATTCTGCGCCTGGGACATGAGACGGACGACGCCGTCAACCACGTCACTCACGAAGATGAGGGAAGTGCGGAAATTCTCGTCGCCATAGATGACGAGGT
>Ga0172381_10007155_pt1 | contig 11075 bp, 9 predicted proteins | sample Leawel6488metaG_FD_119754 | JGI IMG/M metagenome (GOLD analysis project Ga0172381, IMG submission 119754) | Leachate microbial communities from a municipal landfill in Southern Ontario, Canada - Leachate well 64-88 metaG | ecosystem: Engineered > Solid waste > Landfill > Unclassified | place... | reverse complement strand
TCGGCACTATCCCGCCGAGGCCGCTGGCTACACCTATTCCTACGACCCTGTACTTGGCGACACCTGGACGCTTGACGTAGCGCCCTTCACGGTAACACATACGAAGCCCGCAAGCCTTTTCACTGATTACACAACGTATGCGCTCGAACTGAAATACGACTTACACGATATTGATGGAACAGTGATTCTCTCTGGCGACAGGCGCTTTATGGTTTCCGCGCTTGATACGACCAGGGCTGAAATACCGCTATCGTCAATGAAAGATCGATTCATTATCGGATTAGGTACGCTTACCCTTGATGGCTCATGGACGCTTGACGGTACTGAATACTTAGACAACCAGAAGGATGGCGTAACGGCGCTGAAAGTAGTCAACGTGATTCCCTTTCAACCAGGGGATACGGTGATTTATTACGAAGTGCAGGCGAGAATATGACAGGTAACGGCCAATTCTCCGTGGCGATAGACCAGTTTATCGGCAAAGTTGCGGCAAAGAATGAGCAGAATTGCCGGAAAGTGTATATCGAACTGGCGACCGATATCATCATGGGTACACCCAAGGATAAGGGTATCACTACGAATAATTGGATACCCTCGATAGGCTCACCGGCAAGCGGTACACGGGAAATTGCCGATACGTCAGGCGCTTTAGTAATAAGCGAAGTAAAAAGCGTTGCGGTCGGATGGAAGCCCGAAAAGGGCGATGCGTTCCTGACTAATAACAGCATCGTCGCCGTTGTACATGAATATGGGCTTTATCCTAACCCTCCTAAGAAAGGTAAGGGTAAAACGATTAATGGTTTCTCAACGCAAGCAGTCGGCGGCATGGTTGGCTTGTCTATCGCTAAGAAGAAGGGGAGCGTATGAGTCTGTTAGAAGTACGCCATGCGCTCGTAACTCGGGCAACCGCCGCCTCCCCTGGTGCCGCAATTCCTAGCGCGTCAACATGGTTCGAGAATAAGCGGCACATTGTAGCAGGCATAGAAGAGCCGCCGCCTAATGATGCGCTCTGGTATCGCATAGCATGGATTCCAGGCCCTAACCCTAACTCTGATGGGATAGGCGCAAGCGCACGAACACGGCACACGGGCATTATGCAGATCAATGTCTGCGACCCACGGGATAATGGCGACGTTCCTGCGAGTACTGAGGCTGAACGGATTATGGATTGTTTCCCGCAAGGGCTACAGCTTAGTTATAACGGGCAAGGGGTAACAGTTACCTCATGTGGCAGAACCGGCGGGATGTTTGATGAAAGCGGCGCGTATGTAGTCGCTATTCGGATTTATTGGGTAGCAGATGTCTGAACGCCGTGAGGCGTACAGGAGGGTGGTATGGCAAGAGAAAGCGGCTCACGATGGCAGCCGTCGTATGTTACAGAGTCCTCGTTAGGTACTCCTAGCGGGACTGCATTTACTAAAACGAGGCTTTTGCTGTCCTCGGAGGGTATCCGGCAGCAAAGAACAAATTTACAGAGCCAGCAGGCGGTAGGCGATAGGTCTGTCGCACAAGGGCGGCTCGGTAATAAAACAAACACATTCCGTGGAACTGGCGAACTTTCCTACGGTACATTCGAGGACTTCATAGCTTCCGCGAATATGAACGCATGGGTTGCCGCCGGGGACGCAATCGCCGCACTCAGTGTAACTGTTGTAGCGGGAACTACCAACACAATGGCGGCAACAGGCATCGGCGGTACTGGGGGAAGTGCAATAGCCGTAGGTGATTACGTCAAGGTGTCGGGATTCGGGACAAGCTACACCGCGAATAACGGCTTTTTCAAAGTAACAGCGCGGGGTGCTGACCTTCTCACGCTCGGCGAAGCAAAAGACCCCGTTTCTGGCGATTCACTTTTAACCGCCGCCACTTCGCAGGCTGGTATCACTGTACAGCGCTGTTCCTACTGCATCACCGGCAGTACCGAGAAGTCCTTAGCCTTCGAGGATGCGTACCTTGGTACTTCCCTTTATTGGGAAGCATTAGGATGCGTAGCGAACGGGATGACCCTGGATATCGGGCTTGATTCCATCGTTACTTGTGGCTTTGACTTCGTTGCCAAATCCGTAGTCGGCCCTGCCGCCGTGAAGTATGCCGGATCCTACACCGAAGCAAGCGTAACCCTGCCAATTCGTGCGACCGACTGTGTTGTAGCGATTGATGCTACCCCTGTAGCGACAATCACGTCATTACAGCTTGCGATGGCAAACGATAGAAGCCCGCAATTCTCCATAGGGCTTGCCGAGGCTACTGGCATTGCATACGGACGCTCGAATCTCACCGGCAATCTCTCGATGTACGTCGAGGGATCTAGCTTCTGGACGAAGTACGCCGCCGAAACCCGCATTGCGCTTGGCCTAAAATTCCTTGATTCCGCCGGAACTACCGGCTACGCCGTAGATGTTCCCCGTGCTTTTATCCTCGACGATCAGTTTGCAAAGACAGAAAAAGATGTCATCCAGAATCTGCCCTTGCAGATAGAAAAAGATGCTACCACCGGCCTAATTAACTGGCGCTGGTGGAAATTAGCGTAAGGAGTATCGATGAAGTTTTCTCGCTGTGATTCACAGACCCTTGCCGAAAAAGGCGTAGAGGCCGAAGTCCCTGACCCCATTACCGGCGCTCCCTCTGGTGCGTTCCTTACCCTCCTGGGTGCCGATTCAAAGGTATTCCAGGCGGCGCTAGAGGAAATAACCGCACGAAATAAGGCGCATGGCATAAATGGCTTAAAGGATAACGACCAGTGCGAATTGTACTCACGTTGCACACTAGGCTGGAAGGGCTGGGAAGATGATGACGGCAAAGAGGCGAAATTCTCACAGGAAGCAGTAAAACAGAAATACGTTGAACTGCCCTACCTTACCATATTCGCCGGGAACTTTATTACGACGAGAAGGAATTATTTTCCGAAGCCCTAACTGCGTTACTTGAAGCGGTTAGGGCGTACTGCGAGTTAAATGTTCCCGAGAAGGACGGCGAAACATCCTTGCGGGAACAACTAGAGGCGATTCAGAAAAGGACGGGAAAGCATGATGAGCAACTTGATTCTGTTCGCATCCCCGAAGGCTTTGAATACCTCTGGTCTATCTTCTTTGATCTACGAAGCGGCCTTGCCCCCGGCTTTTCGGGGGCTAAGGTAACGTGGCGCGATTTACTGGACTATCAAGAAGTAATGGGCTATCGCCTAAGCGCATGGGAAATTGAAGCAATAAGGGCGATGGATGCGGAAATAGTAAAGTGGCTGGCAGAACGTCGTGAGACGTAGGGAACGGTGAACATGGGCGATGAAGCAAGACTAGTTGTACAAGTAAGCAACCAGGGCATCAATGAAACTACCACGATGCTCCAAATTCTCGCCAACCAGTCCCGAAATACCGAAATAGCTATCAAGAATCTCACCGATGCTATGCTGAAACATACAACCGGCCAGAAGCAACACGCTATTGCAAATAAAGAAACTGGCGATTCCTTCGGCTCCCTTGCCCTAAAAATAGCAGGCTATTCCACCGCATTAAATCTCGGCGTTTCGGTAACACGCCGCGCCCTTACCGAACTAAAAGACTTAGGTGTACAGGCCATAACACTTGCCGGTTCCTTCGAGCGCTCCCGTGTAGCCTGGGGTGTATTCCTAAAAGACGTTGAAGCCGGTTCGCAAATGTTTGATAGGCTCTACGATGTAGCGCAACGAACACCGCTTACCTTCCAGGGCGTAGAAAGCGCCGCGCAGATGCTAAAGGGCTTCGGCCTTGCTACCGAGGAAATAATCCCGACATTGGAGCGCATGGGCGACGTAGCGCGTGGTAACGATGAAACCATGCAACGGCTGGCGCTGGCCTATGGACAGGCGCTTGCACAGAACCGCGTACTAACCAGGGACTTGTACCAATTCGTCAACGCTGGCGTACCAATCTTTGAAGCCCTGGCGCAAGTCATGGAAAAGTCGGTCCATCAGGTCGGTATCCTCGTAAGTGAGGGCAAGGTTGGATTCCCCGAGATAGAGAAAGCACTAAAGGCGCTTACTGAGGAAGGCGGCCAATTCCACGGCATGATGGAAAAGACCGCTGAAACCTTTGAAGGCAAGCTGTCAATCGCCGCCGATAACTTCAAGGCTGTACTTAGCACGATAGGCCGAGAAGTCATACCCACACTTAAAACTGCGCTCGATGAACTTAATACAACGATGGACACGATGATTTCAAAGTCTAATGCGTTGTATTACTTACGTACAGGCCAGGGCGACCCCAATTCCTTGATTGCTGGGCTAAAGACAATCATGGAACGCAATTCGGCGGCAGCAGAGAATCCATTAACTAAGCTCACCGGCTTTAATTGGAACATCTTTCACACCGCGCCCGATGGCGGCTGGCAACCGCTATACGGCCCAAAATATGAAAATGAATTACTACAAGGTTTAATAGACCGGATACAAGCACAGCAAGCGGAATCGGGATACGGAAAGGCAGAACAAAACAGACAGGGCTATCGTACGGCAAGCGTTCCCGTGGCCTCCGACCGCGTTCCGTGGCGCGATGTGCTTGTCGGACAGAAGATACAAGCATACGAACGCCCCTGGGTGCCGACCGACCAGGGTACGATGGTACGCGGCAATCTGCTTTCTGGTACCGATCTTGTTACTCAATTCCTTGAACAGCAAAAGCTCGGATTCGAGAACGTCAAGGGTACGAAATTCGAGGAAGAATTTAGGAAAGAATTTACCCGCAAGGCCGACGACCTACAACAAACACTTCTCGCTTCCGGCTTATGGAAACTTGGCGAAGCGACAATCAGTGTCATTGATGACTACATAGACCGATACGGCTGGAAGAAAGAAGATAAAGACGCCGACCCATTCAAAGCACTACAAGCCCTTTATACTAAGGGTGCAAAAGGGCAATCAGGTATTGCACCTCCTGGCGACTGGTCTAATGTTCCCTCTATAGCCGAGCAAATGGAGGCAATGGGATATGTCCAGCCGCCTAATATTGACGATATGTTTGCCTACTACGCTAGACTCCCTGGTGCAAAGGGGCAATCTGGCATAGCGCCCCCTGGTGATTGGTCGAACGCTCCCTCTATAGCCGAACAAATGGCAGCGATGGGATACGACCCTTCAAGTGCAGAATCGCGCCTTGCGTTACTTTCAGACCCCGGCAATCACATGGCCGAGTGGATGAAAGGATATACAAAATACCAGGCTGAAAAACGGGCGGCATTACCGGCTGACTTCTTTGGCGCTCGATGGATGATGAACCCGCAATATGGTACTTCCGAGCCGCCGGAATGGGAATACAACCCCAATATGCCCGCATGGGGCAATCCAGAAGCACAGCAAGCGGCGCTCAATGCGGCAATGAACGCACAGCAATACCGCATTGGAACAATGGGGCGGCGATATACCGACCGATACGCTGGTAGAACAGGCTTTGAACAGGTACAAGACCCCGAAGCCGTAGCTGAGGCGCTTTGGCGTATACAGGTAGGCCAAGAATCAACGCTCGACCAAATGTCCGAACCTCCATCCGGGGTTATGGCCGATTATCTCTGGAACCGTGCAAGCTGGATTTCCGAAAAGAAGGCGCAAGAGATAACGCCCGAACAGCGCAAAGCGATGTATGAGGCCGATTACTACGGCGGCATGAACAAGCGCGGTGCTATGGGGCTGACCGCACAGCAAGAGCAAATACTATTTGCCGCTTCTGAACTTTCAGGCTCTACGGCATACGGATGGGATAAGCCATACGTTGACAGAATAGCAGGGGATCGCGGCCTTGAGGCTGTGCAAAATCCCGATCTTGTAGCCTTCCTACGGTCCGGGGTGACTGAATACGACCCCAACGAAATATATAGGCGCAATAGGGAAATGGGGCTTGTTCCACAGGCTGGCGAGGGTTCATGGGCGGCGCTAACACAGTATTTCGCATCACGGGGTGCTTCAACCATCTCTACAGACGATGAGCGCTTGAGGAAAGTACTAAACGACCCCGCGAAGCTCCTAGAAATGAATATGAGGGCGTTCGAGGGCGCTGCTCCTTCTGGAAGATGGCAGGAACGCCCTATTGGTATCAATGCCGATACTGGCGACATTTCCGGCTATACCGTTCAGCAAGCCTATACCGAGGCTGAGAAGTACCAGGAAGCACAGGACAACCTTACCCTTGCGCTTGCTAATGGCGAGATTTCTGCCGCTGGCTACAATCAGGCGCTAAAAGACCTAGCCGAACAATACGACCCGCTGACCAAAGCGGCGATCTCCTTTGGTGACGCGCTCCGCGATACCGCGATCAATACCTTTGCCGATGAACTGTACAACCTTGGTTCTGCGCTTGTTTCCGGCGCTGATGGCTGGGAATCCTTTGGCGACGCGATGGGCAACACGCTCGAAACGCTGTTACAAATGCTCCCGAAGCTGGCAATCCAGGTCGGCTTATCCATGCTCGGCAACGGAAACCCTGCCGACGACCCGCTTGCTATTGGCCTTATCGCTGGCGGCCTTGTAGGACAGGTCGGCGTTGGCATGGCGAAAGCGAACGCACAAGGCGGTGTGTACGCCTCCCCTTCCCTCCACGCTTACGCGAACAACGTTTACGACAAGCCGCAAATGTTCGCCTTCGCATCTGGCGGGATCTTTGCCGAAGCTGGGCCCGAGGCGATTATGCCACTGTCCCGCGATTCTACTGGAAGGCTCGGCGTTAAATCGTCGGGCGGTGGGAGTGTCGGCGTACAAATAATCAATCAGACAAGCACGCCTATTACTGGCAAGGCTAAGACAATTACCGATGCGTCGGGGAATAGAAAGCTCGTGCTGACAATAAAGGAACTTGTAAAGCAGGAAGTAGCGACGGCTAACGCCGGGGGAGTGAGGAAAAGCTAATGGAATACTGGCCGACAACACTACCACAGCGCCCCTTGCAGGATGGCGCTGCTGTATCACTTCCTGACAATCGCAAGGTAACGAAAATGGACGCTGGGCCCGCAAAGATACGATTGAAGGCGACGACAGCACCGAGTCCACACCGCTACACCTATTCGCTGACTAAGGCGCAATTAGCAATCTTTAAGACGTTCTACATGACTACTACGCACTTCGGTATTGATACATTCTACTTCCCCGCCTGGTGGCTTTTCGATGATGACACTTCTCCCGTGTATCTTCCCGCACGATTTATGCCCGAGGGTAACCCGCCTAGCTATATGCCAAACGACCATGAATTTACGCTTAACGTCGAATTGGAGGTTTGGGAGTGAGTATATCGGCTAAGGTAAAGGCGGCACTTTTCGCACAACAGACGAATGGTGCTGATATAGTCCTTCTCACAATCTCACACGCCTCTATTTCCACAATCTATATCACGAACAACAACGCCGATTTAGTGTACGGCGGGCATACCTATACCGCGATTCCCTTCATCCTCGATTGGCACGCTGAAACAACGGATAATATAGCCTCTGCTTCGCTTACAACATACAACGATAATGCCTTAATTGCCGCCCTTCGCTCCGTCGGGGACTTTATTACCGTAGCCGTGCAAGCCGTATGGTACGACGAATCGGGAACCCTGGCACTCGATGGTACATGGACGCTTGACGGTTCAGAACGCCTTGACGGAACAGGCGGCGTGTTTGAGCCAGTGATAGGTATTTCATACATAGTGAAGGATATAAATTACGATGACGAGGTAATTCAGGCATCGTTGGCAATCGATGACGCGCTAGATTACGCCATGCTCCCTATAGAATTAACGCCGCAAGTAGCGCCGGGGTTGTTCGTATGAACTACGCGCAATATGTCGGCATACCGTTCGTAGACGCAGGGCGCTCACGGAAGGGCTGCGATTGTTGGGGGCTTGTGCGCCTGGTCTTGCAAGAGCAATTCGGCAAATCGCTTCCGGCGTTCGATGACTATGAAAAATCGACACGGGACGAAAGCGAACGACAAGTAGCGATGGGCTTGAAAAAGCTGAACGTGGTCAAGGTTGAAACGCCGCAGGAGGGGGATATTGCCCTTATGCGGATTCGCGGCGCGTTAAGCCATGTCGGGCTATATCTGGGGGGTGGCGAGATTCTTCACACAATGCGCGGGACGTATTCGGTCATTGAGTCGGCTTCATCGTATCGGCTCTGCACAAAGATAGAGGGGTATTACCGTGTCTGCTAAAGTCTATTTCTTCCCTCACCCTTTTACCGATGAACGCCGTGAGGCATCCATCGAGTCGGGAGCTACCCTAGCCTCTTTAGTGAAAAGCGCACGAAGCGATATTCCACGTGGCCTTATGGTGCGTACCTTCGTCAATGGAACACTAATTAGCGCCGACAAGCGCCAGGGTACGGTGCTGAAAGATAACGATGAGGTTATTGTTCGCATTGTTCCGGCAAACGGCGGTACTGATAGAGAGCAAGCGGCAGAGGGAAAAACGATAGGCGGTATCGCCGCGATGGTGCTAGGCTTTGGCCTGCTGATTATCGGCGGCATCCTCACTGGCGGCGCATTATGGGTTGCCGTAGGTGCGGCATCGCTTGTTACTGTAGGCGTCGGTATGATGATTGGCGGTGGACTTACTGCTTCCGGCGTTATTGGTGGACCGTATGCCGACGAAATGGGAACAAGTAACCATCCCTCAATTCGCGGCGCGTCGAATCAATCCAACCCGAACGGCAAAGTACCACTTGTCCTTGGGCGCAACCTTATAACCCCTGGATACCTCTGTCCTCCATATACCATGATTAGTGGAACTGATGGAAAAGATCAGTACCTATACATGGCGTTTGTACTAGGCTATGCGCCGCTTACCGTATCAAATATCCAGTTTGGCGAAATGCTTGTAGCCTCGAATACGGCGAACACGACCGAGGGGACAATAGCCGTTGACGGTGTACTCCCTGGCTGTGAAGTGGAGATTAGGCAGTCCGGCACGGCGCTATCATTCTTTGGAAAAGAAGTCATCGAGCAAAACTTCCAGACGCTTCTGTCTCGGTACCATGTCCTTAGCGGATTATCGCTCACCGTTGACGCATCTGCGCGGACTATTACCCGAAGCTCTGGCGATTGGACCGATTCCGACAATGATGTACAGGTCGGCGATTATGTTGATTTTTACGGCTTCTCGAACGATGGAAACAATAAGCAGTTTCTTGTTACTGGTATATCCTCCACGGTCATCTACTGCGCCCTAGCCTCAACGCTTGTCAACGAGACTAAATCTGACGTTGGAGTAATAGTAGTCCCCGCGACAATACAGACCACGGCGAAAAACACAACAAGCATTGCGGTAACGATTACCTTCCCGAAGCTCGTTAAATACGAAACCGATGACTTACTCAATGCGACCGTTGTTGTTAAACCGTACTACCGCTTGAAAGCCGCTACAGGCTCACCGCCTAACGCATGGACGCTCTTAGGAACGTTCGATTCTGGCTCAAATACGATCACGCGGAATAAGGCTGAAACACTCCGCTTTACCGCGACCTCTGCGGCGATGACCGCCGGACAGTATGAAGTATTCGTTATGCGAGAAACCGCAGACGCGACCGACCCTGTAATACAAGATCAAGTCTACTGGACCTCCTTACGTTCACACACTGGCCTTGATGTTATGCCGGAAGCATACCGCAAGAAAGTGGCGATCCTTGGCGTAAAGGTAAAGGCATCCGAGGCTGTGCAGAATTGTATCACTAAACTGAATTGCCTTGTTGCCGCCGATTATTCCTATATCGCCACCTCCGACCCCGCGCATGATTGGGCCGCTGTCATCGCCTCGAATCCTCGCAACGCCGCGCTTGCCTTTGTTCATGCGATCATGGGTCCAGGGAATCCGAGGCCACGTACTACCTCACAAATGGATTGGACCTCGATATACGCCTTTGCGCAATGGTGCGATACGGCAAAGGGAACGGGAAGTAATGCGTACAAGGTGGAGATCAACGGCCTTGTTACTTCGTCCTTGAAGCTGTCGGAACTTATCGTAAGGATTCTCGCACCTGCCCGTGCTTCGCTTACCATGTCCGAGGGGAAATATGGCGTAGTTGTCGATCAAGAGCAGACCACGGCTAAACAGCATATCGGACCGCATAACTCCTGGGGATTCCAGGGACGCAAAGTGTTCGGAGAAGAACTGCACGGCTACCGCGTGAAGTTTATCAACGCTAACGAATACTATACCCTCGATGAGCGCATTGTCCTTGATGACGATTACAAGTACGACACAGAACAAGACGGTGTGTTGCGCGATTGCTGGGGAACCGATAAGACTGCCGACGTTGCATATACCGAAGCAACTAAGTTTGAAACGATAGAGGCGGCTTTCAACACTAACCCCGCGCAAGTGTTCGCATGGTGTCGATACCTGCTTGCCGTGCGGCGCTTGCGCCCTGAATTGTTCACCGTCAATATGGACGCGGAGAATCTCGCCGTGAAACGCGGGGAACTGGTAAAGGTAACGCATCACGCGCCGCGATGGGGACTGGCCGACGGCAGGCTTTCCGGCATCACGGTAGACGGATTAGGGAACATTACCGCCGTAGAAACCGACAACTCGCTCACGATGGAGGCGGGAAAGTCTTACGCTATCCGCATCCGTACCGCCGCTGGAACTTCTGTGTACCGAACTGTCGTGCTAGACGTTGGCGATACGCACGAGCTGACGCTTGATACCGCTATTACTGCCGGAGCCGATATACCCGCTGTCGGGGATTGGTTCGCCTTCGGGCTTGCCGACCTCGAAACGATTGACTGTATTGTTGCGGGCGTAGACTTGAATGACGACCTTTCGGCAAAGCTGACGCTTTTTGAAGCGGCTCCATCCGTCCATACCGCCGATACGGGCGCGATACCCGATTTTACAAGCAAGGTATCATTCGGACCTAATCCCTCGGCTCCGTCAACAAAACCAGCGGTATTCCCCCCCGCTCCCAATGTAATACCCTACCCATCCGAGAAAGCGCTTTCCACGCTCTCCGACACCGTGGACTTTGACGGCCAGTACGGCATCTATAACGGCCAACGCTATATTGGCACAACGCCCGATACCTGGACGCTCGACGACGCAGGGCAGACCGTGGCCGACGTTGCCGCACTTGTCCCG
>Ga0172381_10007154_pt1 | contig 11076 bp, 8 predicted proteins | sample Leawel6488metaG_FD_119754 | JGI IMG/M metagenome (GOLD analysis project Ga0172381, IMG submission 119754) | Leachate microbial communities from a municipal landfill in Southern Ontario, Canada - Leachate well 64-88 metaG | ecosystem: Engineered > Solid waste > Landfill > Unclassified | place... | reverse complement strand
GATTCCTAGAAAAAGACTAGCAACATAGATGTGTACGGATTCCTGAAAGCACACAGCAATATTCTTTTGCCTAATGAGTACGTGCCATCGCCAGGATTTTATCAAGTAGATTATCGGAAAGAGCACGAATGTAAGGCCAATGAAAATAGGGGATGCCTGCGCAAAATTCTGCAATGCGCTGTGTATATCAATATGCAGAAGAATCCATGCAAACAAGACAATACCAATTCCTTTGAGGGCGTAGAGAGCAGTGCGTTGCATGATCTGATTTAAGAAGAGCGCTTGCCGATTTCGCGCCGCAGAGCGGCAACCTGATCTGCCAAAAGACCAAAGAAGAAGAGGATGCCCGTGAATGTGAGCAGAGCAACTCCGGCATCAGAGACGTTTTGATTGACCGCTAATTCGTATATGAAGAGAGCAACAGTGATACAGCCAACAACAATACTCGTTGGCAGAAAAATGCGCAGCGGCGAAAAGAGCATAGTTAAGCGAAAAACTAACATGAGCGTTTTCACTGCGTCGCGTGGGCGGACAGTGCTTTTCCCTGTGCGGGCCTGGATGGTAATGGGAACGTACTGCACGCCTAGCCCCTCTTTAAAGAAACAGACGGTACTTGTAGTGGAAAGAGAGAACCCATTAGGAAATAAATGTTCGTACTGTAGGAAGGCTGAGCGGCGGAATGCGCGCAGACCAGAATTAAGATCGGGGATATGTTGTTCTGTAAGGTAATTTGCCACTTTACTGATCAGCCACTTCCCCGGCTGACGTATCCATGGACCTTTGTAGCCTTCGCGTTTGCCAACCACCATATCAACGTTTTCCTGTAGATGTGGCAGAAGCAAAGCAATATGCTCTGGTTTGTGCTGACCATCTGCGTCGTACGTGATTACCCATTCGCTCTTTGCGGCGCGCACGCCGGTTTTGAGTGCAGCGCCGTACCCTTTATTGCGAGGGTGAATAATGACACGGACGCCTCCCACATTCTGAGCCTGTTGTGCCGTGTTATCGCCTGAGCCGTCATCCACAACGATCACTTCTGCTGCAATATGGCGTTCCTGCAGGAAAGCGTGCAAATCCTGCAAAACCGCTCCAATATGCCGAGCTTCGTTATATGCAGGAAGAATAATGGTAACACTCATCGTATCAACTATACCTCATTTCCTGTATTCCCAGAGGCATTGGAGAAGTTTTCTGGTAGAGTTTGCCTACCGATGCGGCTTTTCAAATCCTCCTTCTCTTGGCAATGGATGCTCCTCATTCTCTTTGTTTTGGCAATGCTTGGACTGTGGATGCTCCCGGTATTTCTGATGGGATATCCCTACTCTCTTTCCTTGATCATTCACACAGCCAGAAATCTTTCTGAAACCGGAGTGCTGGATAACAGTTATCTTCGTCTCACTGGCATCATTGCCTGGTTGGTACATCCACTCCTTTCGTGGGATAACTTAATAGGCTGGACAGCCGTGAGTGCAGCAGGATTTGCTTTGGCACTTCTCCCATGGTGGTGGAGCGTACGGCAACTCTTTGATGTGCGTGTTGCATGGCTTTCCACCGTTATCCTCGCGCTCATGCCACTCTATTGGGTAGAAGCTCTGGATCTGGGCGGCTACTCGTTTGCGCTCTTCTTTCTCTTCCTCTGTTTTGCATTCTTCATCAAATTCTTCCCACAACGACGCATCACCGCCATGATCATCTGTGGCATTTGTTTTGGTGCAGTTTTGGGGAGCCACTATACATTTGTGACATTTCTACCATGGTTTGTTTTGGCATTCATCTGGCATGAACGTCGCCATCTACTCCGCGCACTATTGAATGCTGGGATTTTCTGCGGTGTGGCATATATAGCGTTTGCTTTGCCACTTCTTCCCAATGCACTACAACCTGGTATGTCGGCTATGGAACGCGTTGTTGTATTTCTTCCGCCCCTGAGTGGAGCTACACCGGGCATTGGGCACATATATCCTGATGAATATATTTTCATGCACTATCGTGATGAGTACGATGCCACCATCAAAGAGCGCGTGGCTGATGAATCCTTTTTTGGGCAGCAGGAAGACAGGCATTATCGTCTTATATTCGGCGTAGGCGATTTTAATATCATTGATAAAATCACCACCGGAACATGGCTCTTCCTCAATTCTCTGTCGTCACTCGTTATGCAAGAGACGATTGGCGGAGCGTTTTTGTGGCTCTTTATTCTGCCGGGCATTGTGATTCTGTGGAAACGGAACAGAGCACTTTTACTTTATATTCTAGGGCTGTGGCTTTCTATGGAGTTCTTTGTACGGTTTGTATTGAACTTCGGTCGGTTGCATCTTAATGATATCGGCTGGGTTCTTGCGCTCTTTGCCGGAGTTGGCGCTTCATTTATTGTCGCCACCCTTACCCGCGAGTGGGCACCAAAGCGCTCGGCTATTTTAGCCGTTGTTATGGCGCTCATCATTTCTCTGCAGCTTATTCAGGCTAATCGCAAACTTCTGGCATTCCACTATTCTCGTTCGTATGTACCAGAGGTCTATGCGGCTGCGGAAGCACTCCAATCTGTGCCTGGCGACGCAATTGTTGCTAATCCACGGCGAAGTGAACTTTTCTTCTTCTCTCCACACACATCTGTAAACATTCACGCGCCGACCATTGATTTTCTGGCAGAACGTGGCGAACTTGCCAAGCCGTTTATCTTCTATGGTGTGACACATATTCTTGGGTATAACCAAGAGCAAACACGTCAGATTATTCAGGCTGTTCCAGAAATCAAAGTCGTGTCGCTGCCAGCAGAACCGCCTGCCATTTCTGTGACGCCATTCATCCGATATCTGTTGCATCTGGTGCGCTAATTGCAGGTTGTCACCCGCCTTCGCCCTCCCGTGTTCGCGGGACGGGGCTACGGATGGGTTCCCTGTCTGCCGACAGGCAGGCGCCCTGCGAGGCACGAAGTGAATGGAAAGAAGCCGCCTGCGCCTGTCCTGAGCGCAGATGAAGGATAAGCTGGCGGAGCTTCACTTATTCAAGTCGATAAATCGTAAATCGATCATTACTCATAACCGGTGTTGTCATGGCAGGGAGCCTCGGGTTATCGGTTGTTGTGTGGTCAATAATAACGTAGGTAACATTAAATCTTCTGAGCGTCTGGTCATACGTTTGTTGAATGGTGGCGTGTTCTGTGAGTGTTTTTTCTATGAACTTTGCGCCACCGACGATCTCGATCGGCTCCAGCATGTTGCCATAAGCATTTGCGTAGATTGCCGTGTGCAGTGGTGATATACCTGCATACCCGTCTACCCCGTTTTTCAGAAATTTCTCATCTACATCATCTACGTAGTATGTAAGAAATCGTGTGAGAAATTCATCTTGAGGAACGATGTGAACGCCGGCTCTGTGCGCATAGAAGACGTAGTTTGCTGTGTAGATCGGGATATATTGGCCGATAGTACTATTGCTGAGGATAACCTGATTGCGCACAGCCGATGTATTAAAAAAATCAAAAACGTTCTGGTATTCCTGCAATGCGCGTTGTGCCGGTGCAGACTGTTCAAAGGTTTTTAGATACCTGTAGGAATTGGAGCGAATGAATGTGCGATTGATTGTAGTAAATAGGAGCGCTGCAGCGCACAGCCCAATGACGATTTTTTCGGCAATATCATTTTTGCCACGCAACCGAGGAAGAAGCGTTGAAATGGCAACAACATTGAGCAGCAGGCTCAGCCGCCAGAAGTGCGAATGGAAGTCCATTTCTTTACCGGTGACAATGTTGCTTGTTGCCCCAATGCAAAGGCTGATTCCTACAAGCAATAAGAGCGTTTCCGCAGCATCCAGCTTTCGCCGTATGCGCAGGAATAGCAGACCAGCAACCAGAAAAATAACGTATTTCAGGTTCAGAATAGTCAACGGCAGAACGGCATGTGTTTCCACCAGGCCAATACGCAGGTTCAATGCGTGCGTTGCCTCATCTTGGAACAATGAAACAATTGTCCATATCTGCGGAAGACATGCTGCTACAACAGCAATGCCCATAAGTATCAGGTAGGTTATTGCTTTCCGGTCGTGTTGCCACAGCATTTTTATAAACAGAAGACCTATTGCCGTAAAGGAGACCATCCACAGATATGGGTACAGATAAAATGTCAGCACCGCGGTTGCTCCCAGTGCAACGTATGCATGTGGTTTATGCGGCTTTTTGAGCACCGCGAACATGGTGAGCAGAAAAAGCCCGAAACACGGATAAATCGTCTGCATCACCGCGGGACGAATGAGCAGGTTGTGCAGAGATAGCACACCTAGAATTGTCATAGCTACTGCAATGGTGCGATTACCCCGTCCTACACACAGGCAGAGTATGTACAGTATAACGCCGGTTAGTACGCTATACAGCAGTGCGTTTATAAAAAAAACCGCATTGATGCCGAGGCCCAATAACCCCGGAATCGCTGCAAGCCAAATCGGGAGCAGGAGCCCCGGGAATGATGCATCCGCGTACTCGCGGATGTAGGGATTTCCCAAAAATGGTTTTCCATCCAATACCTCGCGTATCTGTACCAGATAATAGAGCGAGTCTTCTTCCACTTGGGGCAGCACATGGGGAAGCCACATGCCTGTGGTTTTGTGAAAATATGCAAATAGCACCACTGCGCTCAGTGCGCTTGCCGCCAGAACAATTATCCATGCGGTGAAGTCTTTGCGTTGCATAACAGTTGGAGTATCGCTTTGAGATATTGCGCTGGCAAGTGGTTGTACTTCAGTGAAGAATGTACGTTCGACTTCAGGTGTTCTCTATTGTTCGATACGGTTTATATCATGGTCCATGCACGTTTTTGCGTATCCATGGGGTGCTTGTTCCCCTTTCTTCCCTTAAATGCTGCTGGATGGTAGAAATACTCTGGTTGTGAAACTGCAAAATTTCCGGGTACCAGTTCATTTTGTACGAAAAAGGCATTTACACCGCAAGAGTCCGTTGCGACCAGCGTATATCCTTTCGTTTCTCCTAGTCGCACAAGAGCCTGCAATGTTGCTCCGTAATAATCTGTTTTATCCCATACAAATGATGCGTCATAGGGTATAGTTTTACTTTCTTGCCAAGGAAAACAGGCATTGTATTCGATAATTACTACACGTGGTTCATAGTGCGTGATTGCTTTCCAGATCCAATAATCGTTTCCGTCGATATCAATGGAAAGCAGATCAAATATTCTTGGAACCTCGTATTTTGCAAAGAGCGATTCGATATTCTCTGCAGTGATGAATTCTTTGTGTAAATTCATTGAAGAATTTTCGTGATCTCCATCCATTAAGAGCCCCTTCCATCTGTGTTTTTTCCAAAGATATCGTGTATTGCATTGCAATCCATCTTCTACTCCAAATTCCACGAAGTATTTATTAGTCGTTCCTATCATTGTAAAAAGAGCATTGATGATTCCATCCTCTCCATTCTGTGAGAATTCCTGTCTTTCGATGAAGGCTATGCGACGTTCAAATGTATTCAAATCACGAATTGGCTTCCGCAGAAATTTATGCCAAAGAAGTGTGATATATGCGTGGTACCAACCGCGTAGCCAATCTGAAGACTTTCTTAAGCGACTTTGAATTCTATAGGCGATAGATGCCATAAACTCATTGTAGCAATGAATCACAGAACTATCATGGATTATTATACAATGCTTCGATACGCTTAATGTATGCGTGTTTGCGTACTTCAGACAGTGCTTGACCCCTTTAAAGGGGGGAACCATCTCCCTCTTCTTTCTGCCGTGCCTGAAGTGCAATTTACGATCATCTGCAATCGCAGCAAAGCGCATGTAGATGAGCTACCTGCGAATGTCCATGTTCTCACCGTCCCGGGTCGAATCGGTCCCTATTACTACGGATGTGCAGATTTTCGTTTTGCGCAGCTTCTGCTAAAGCAATATCCGCCTGCGTCTGATTTCTGGAAACAGTTCAATATCATTCATTGCAATCAGATAATGGGCCCCGCTCTCAGAAAGCTCCGGGGTTGCGGCGTTCCGCTCCTTTTTCTCATTCATCATCCAGTGACAGTCGACCGGGGGATAGCACTCGCGGAGTCGTGTGGGCTATCTGCACTCCAGTGGCGTGCAAAATATGCACTGCTGGTTCGATGGCAAAAGCAAATGTGCAGTGTTGTTGACCATATCGCCACGGTCTCGCAAACCGCGAAAAACCGCATTATCTCCGATTATGGTTGCCACAGAGAGAAAGTCAGCATTGTCCCCAATGGTGTTGACGGAAAGGTATTCATCCCCGGAGATCTTTCCGTTACGGATTTTGAGGTGATTGCAGTCGGTTCATTCATACATCCGCGAAAGGGGTTTTCTTATCTTCTTGAAGCATATCGCGCACTGGCTGATCGGGGATATCGCATTGCTGATGTTGGACGGAGATCCGATGCGCAACGCGATGCACTCGCAACAATTCCGCAGGTAACGCAGTTTGGAACGGTGCAACACGAAGAGCTTGTTTCTTTAATACAGCGATCTGCAACATTGATTTCCACATCACTTTATGAGGGATTCGGTTTGTCACTCATTGAAGCATTGGCATGCGGTCGTCCAGCATTTGCATTCGATGGGGGTGCAGTGAGGGAAGTTCTGAAGCCCATTGATGAAAATTTGGTTGCCCCCTTAAGAGACGCATCAGAGATTGTCGATCGTGTCGGATCTTTCTTAGATTTGCCCGAGGCAACACGGATAAAGAGAGGAAAGGACTATCGTGATGCGGTGTTGGAGCAGTATTCCCTGCAGCATTCGGGGCGTGCTCTTTCTGTGCTGTACAACTCCTTATGCCAGGATCAGAACTGACGATAGATTTCTTGTAGTTATTCTTCCATTGCGCTAGCGTTTTCCACGTATATATGACGCCCAGAGAACACAACATCTATGCGCAGGAATTGTACTTACTCAGGCAAATTCATGTTCATCCTGCGTATCTTTTGATTCCCATTGGTTTATCCATACTCTCTGCGATGCTGGAAGGGGTTGGTATTGGGTTACTGATTCCTATCCTCAACGGTTTCCTACAGAAGAACTTTGCTTTTTTAACAGAAATTCCTGTTCTTGGTCCGCTGGTTCGCCACTTACCGGAGTCTGTTCTTGCTAATGACAAAATGTTGTTTGGCGTACTGATTGCCGGCTTCATTTTTCTTTATATTCTTAAGAATGTACTCAAATATCTTGCTCTTGTAAGCATGCATTACTTCTCCGAACGGTCCCTTCATCATTTGCGCAAAGCTCTTTTTATTAAATATCTCAGTTTTGGAAAACTCTTTTTTGATCGTACAAATGTTGGGCATCACAATACGCTTTTGATGGAATTTTCGCGCTCTGCCCTGCAACCAATTTTAGTTATCGACAAGTTCATTAACTCATTCTTCTCGCTGGTGGTGTATTTAATAGTCATGTTCTTTATTTCCTGGAGACTTACAATAATTGCCTTTCCACTTTTCATTGTACTGCATTTTTCTGTTCGCACCTTAATTGTCAGGATCAAGCATCTCTCTCGCTCCCTTGCGTGGCAGGGAAGCGAATTAGGGAAACGTTCTGTAGAGATTCTCTCTACTATCCCTCTTGTCAAATCGTATCGAACTGAAAGACAAGAACAACGTTTATATACAGATATCAGCAACAAGAAAGCGCAGTTGGACTTCCGCGTCCAGATCCTTGGAGCTCTTATTCTGCCTTTGCAGGAAATCATTACGATTCTTGTTGCTGCGGGAATTTTCGTTGGTGCGATATTCTGGTTTGGTCGAGAGCAAATTGGCACAGCACCAGCATTGATGGTGTATGCATATATCATCCTCAATGCATCCAGTAAATTCGGATCACTTTCCGGTTTCCGTGGCACTGTTGCAGGCGCCAGCGGTCCGCTAGAGGAAGTTCTTACTATCTTTGATGACCAGTCGAAGTACTTTGTGCGGGGCGGCAATGAACAGTTTACCGGGCTCAAAAATTCAATTACCTTGCAGAATCTTTCTTTCTCCTATGTTGAAGGCCAGGACATTCTCCATCACATATCAGTTGCGTTTAAAAAAGGAGAAATGACGGCTATTGTTGGCCCGACTGGAGCAGGGAAGAGCACGCTCATTAATCTCTTAATGCGTTATTATGATTGTTCCGAAAATTCTATCTTGATTGACGGAACCGATATTCGCGCATTTACGCTCGATTCGTATATTCAGCATGTGGCACTCGTTAGTCAGGACACATGGCTGTTACATGACACATTGCGAAACAATATTACGTATGGGTTAGAAAATGTATCAGATGCAGATGTTCAGTATGTTGTTGAGCGCGCACGTCTTGCTGAGTTTGTTGCGAGCCTGCCGGGCGGACTCAATACATCTATTGGCGATCGGGGTGTTAAATTGAGCGGGGGAGAAAAGCAACGTGTTTCCATTGCGCGCGCCTTGCTGAAAGGATCAGAAATCCTCATTCTTGATGAGGCAACCAGTTCACTGGATAGCCGAACAGAAAAACTTATTCAGGAGGCGATTGATGATGCGGTACAAGGACGTACATCTATTGTTATCGCCCATCGTCTCAGCACCATTAGAAATGCTGATCAGGTTATTGTGTTAGAGAATGGAAAATTGACAGAAAAAGGCACACCTCAAGAACTCTTAGATAAAAGAGGGACGTTCTTTGCTTTATGGGAGGAGCAAAGGTTTTAGCTCATATATTATTCAATTTGTTCACCCGTTTGGGCAAAGCGGTTTTTAAATCATGCATGGTCAATTACGTGACTTGTTATACATAGAGGTGCGCACTAGGGTGTCTTTATACTAGGAGATCGAAAGGATCTGAGATGACCCCCCCTTTCTTTGCAACAAGCATTCTGCAAGCGCCAGATCTTCTTTCGTATCAATATCCAAAGAATCTTCTTTGCTCATAACAAGGGGGCGGCAGTCATCACCAAACGGGTCATCCGATTGTCGGAGGCGTTCGGTTCTCAGCACATACACTGCGCCGTTGTATGCGTAGTATTTTTCCATCTCCTGCAGAGCTTTTTTTTTGGGTTTTGTTAGCTTCCCCTCTTTTATTTGCATCGCAAACGATGGATTAAAGAGAGAGGGGACTTCGGTAACGCTTACAACCGAATCAGCATCTGTTTTTAACATCAGCCGGATTCCTTCATCAATATGCTCAGCCGTTCGCAATGGCGATGTTGGCTGCAGGAGAACAAAAAGAGGCGGGGCATAGCCTTCTTTTTTCTCCAGTTCCCTTAGAACGTGCCGTATTGCATCCATGGAATTCGCCTCATCACTCGCAAGTTCACGAGGTCTCATAAATGGCACCTCTACCCCGTATTCTTTTCCGACCGCCGCTATTTCTGCGCTGTCCGTGCTCAGAATCACCCGCGTCAGGAGCTTGCTCCCCCTCGCCGCTTCGCAGGTGTAGGCAAGGAGCGGTTTTCCGTTAACTTGCACAATATTCTTGTGGGGAATTCTTTTGGATCCTCCTCGTGCAAGAATAATGCCAAAAACGTCAGAGCCGGGCTGCTGCATCTTCTGGAGACATGCAAAATGATAATATGCGATCTGAAGGAATTGAGTGATGAGATTCTAAGAACGATCGAATATCATCAAAGAATGTCACCGCGGTCACAATAACCAGATCTGCTTCTCGATAGCGTGGTGATGTGGCCTCCAGAATCGGAATAGGGCATGTGGGGACAAAAGTTCCTGCCTTGCTCTCATCCCCGTCAAAAAGCAGAATCTTTGAGCAGTCTATGTCTCCCAGTGCAAAAAGCGTATTCATACCATTGCATGCTCCGTGGAATGCAATGGTTTTCCCTTCAGATTGAGCCTTGGTAATAACAGAGAGAATTGGAGCGAGTCCTTGATTAAAGTTTTTTGCCGCAACGTTGAAAAGTTCCTCATCTGTTCCCTTTTCAAAATTCTGTTGTGCTGGCTTCTGGCCCTTTTTTAAAACATAGAAGAGTGTATCGAGCTTTTTAACGAGTGTAAGGATTTCAAATCCTGCTTGTGTAATAAGATGATTGGCAGAAGCCTCTGAGAAATAATTAAGATGTTCAAAGCAAAGAGCATTCATGTCGCCTCTGCGAAATTGGAATTCAATATCAGGGAAAATGAGTACTGCCCTAGAATCCTCGGATCGCAGCATTTTATTTGCTTGTACAAGGAATCCAAAAGGATCGGCAACGTGTTCGATGCAATTTAGTGAGAGGATAAAATCCGGGTGAAGGTTTTCTACTTGAAGATCAAGGCCGAAATATTCACGGATGACATGCACATGCGGATTATCCGGAGTGACTTTTACGCTTGGGTCAATGATGAAATATTCTCCCACGCGGCCTTCATCCATAAATCTGTTTGACATATATAAACTGCCGGCTCCGATCTCCATCATTGTCTTTCCTTTGAGCACAGGGGCATGTTCTTTCGCAAAATCGTAATACATATCCCCAAGCCAGTTGGCCCACAAAGAAGCGCCAGGAGGCTTGGTCGGCATTGTGTATCCGGGATCGTTATATGCATCTACTATTTGTTGTTCTACTTCCGGATCCGAGCATTGTCGAATAAATCCCTTCTCATCAAGTTTGAGCCGAAATGGATACATACGCTGCCCTCCCGGTCTGTTGCGGACACCTTGCCATAGTGGGAAGCTGTCGAAGCTGATTTCCCTTAAAATTTCTTCTGTTGTAGTTCTTGGAGTCATCAACGCAAGTATCGCAGTTTAGGCCCTCTGTGCAAGACAAAAGCGCAATATTCTCTTCTGGAAAATGCGATTTTTGTAACATGTCTACGAGTTGTTTGATAGTCTAGTTCTATGACAGTACGCAAGAAGACAGTTTTGTTTGTAACCGGCACACGCGCAGAGTGGGGACTCTTTCAATCTACTATTCTTTTACTACAAAAAAGTCGGCTCATCACATTGAAGATATTGGTTACCGGTATGCATACCCAGTGTCAATTTGGTCATACAATCGATGAAGTCAAAAAGGTGGTTCACATTGATCACACAGTTCCCATTGGAGAGCATGATGATCAGCTGACGGCTTTGAGTAAGGAGATTGAGGGCATCGGACGATATCTCAAAAAAAATCCAGCTG
>Ga0172381_10007153_pt1 | contig 11076 bp, 9 predicted proteins | sample Leawel6488metaG_FD_119754 | JGI IMG/M metagenome (GOLD analysis project Ga0172381, IMG submission 119754) | Leachate microbial communities from a municipal landfill in Southern Ontario, Canada - Leachate well 64-88 metaG | ecosystem: Engineered > Solid waste > Landfill > Unclassified | place... | reverse complement strand
TGGCGGGCAATGGTCGGCTGAACCATCAACGCAGTGCCAGCCGGGTCGAGGACATGGTGGCAGATTGCCGCCTGCAGCTGGCCTTGCGCCACATCGCCCCGCCGTACCATCTGCTGGCCATGTCCCTGGGTGCCATGGTGGCCGTGGCCTGGTCGCAGCGACAGCCGCAGGAGGTGGCGGCCCAGGTGCTTGTCAACACCAGCCTGCGGCCGTTCAGCCCGTTTTATCAACGCCTGCGACCAGCCAACTATGCGCGGCTGCTGCGCCTGCTGTTGCCCGGCGCCGCGCCGCAGGACTGGGAGCGCACCATTTTGCACATGACCAGCCGGGGTGGCCATGAGGCCGTTTTGCCAAACTGGCTGGCGTGGCGCCACACGCACCCGGTGGCCCGGCTGAACGCATTGCGTCAATTGCTGGCCGCTGCCCGCTATGTGGCGCCCTTGGATCCGCCGCACACGCGGACCTTGCTGCTGGGCAGTGCGCAGGACCAGCTGGTGTCGGTGCAATGCACGCTGACGCTGGCCAGGCAATGGGCGTGCGAGCATCGCATTCATCCCGCCGCGGGGCACGACATGGCCTTGGATGCCGGTCCCTGGCTGGCAGAACAGGTGCGAGAATGGTTTTTCAAATCACCTTGAAGGGCCCCGTGCCATGAACTCACGTCCACCCAGCAACGCGCCGCAAGAGCTTGAACTCAAACTGAGCCTGCCGGGTGCTGAGCCGGCCGGTCTCGCCGGGCGGCTGGCTCGCCTGCCTGCGCTGGGGCGGCGCAAGCCTTCGCAGCAGTCGTTGATGAACATCTATTTCGACACACCTGACCAGGCTTTGCGCCGACAGGGGTTTGTCTTGCGTTTGCGCCGGGTCGGCAGCGAAGCCGATCCGCGCTGGTTGCAAACCTTGAAAACCAGCACGCAAGAGCGCTCGGCCCTGAGCCAGCGGGGCGAATGGGAGAGTCCGGTGGCTGGTCCGGCCCTGGATGCGGCTGCGCTGGTCCCGACCGCGTGGGCCGGCATCGACCCCGATGGCCGGCTGTTTGCCACCCTGGTGCCATGCTTCATCACGCGCTTCGAGCGCACACTTTGGTTATTGCGCCGACGTGACGGCAGCGTGGTGGAAGTGGCGCTGGACATCGGTCGGGTTGAAGCCAACGGCAGGCAGGCACCTATTTGCGAGCTGGAACTTGAACTAAAGGCGGGCGAACCCGCGGTGCTCTTCGACCTGGCGCGCCAGCTTGGCCGTGGCGTGGCGGTGTTGCCAGCCAGCCGAAGCAAGGCCGAACGCGGATTTTTGCTGGCCCAGGACGCGTTGAATAGGCCGCAGCGGGCCCAACTGGCGGCACTGGTTTTGCCATTGAGCCGACTTGAACTGGCGCAAGTTGTGCTGCGCGAGATGTTTGCCCAGTTCAGCCAAAACCTGGACTCCCTTGGCACATCGGACGACCCGGAGCTGGTGCACCAGGCGCGCGTGGGCTGGCGCCGTTTCAGGTCGGGCTTGCGGCTCTTTGGCAAGGCGCTGGTCGTGAACAAGCCCCCGTCTTTGCTTGAACTGCAGCCTTTGCTGGCGGCCTTGGGCACGCTGCGCGACCTGGATGTGGCCGTGACCGAGACGCTGCCCGCCCTGGCAGACGGCTATGCCATGGGCCAGGCCGGTCGGACGCAAGCCTGGCAGGCCATGTTGACCGCCTTGACGCAAGCTGCCACCGTGCAGCGCCAAAAGCTGCGCCAGACCCTGCAGGCCCCGTCTGTTGGCCTGGGCTTGCTGGCGCTGACCGAATGGCTGGAAAATTTGTCTGCATCGGACGACACCGGGCGGGTTCAAAAGGGTGCGCTGCGCCGTTGGGCCAGACGTCGAACCGGGCGCCTGCAGCACCGACTGGCACAGGCGCAAACACAGCCTGTTACGCCAGAGCAGCAACACCGCGTGCGCATTCTTGCCAAACGGCTGCGCTACGGGGTCGAGGCGCTGCGCGAGCTCTTGCCTCGGCATCTGGCAGACGCTTGCAGCCAACAGGCGACGCAGCTTCAGAGCCGTCTGGGCTGGTCCCGCGATGTGGCACAAGCCCGAGCGCTGGTGATGGCGCTTGATCCGGATCCGACCATTGGGGCCTATCTGCAAGGTGTGGTGGTGGGTTTCGGGTTGTCGCTTGAAGGAGCGGGGTAACAAGCCCGGGGCGAATTCATGTCATCAAAATGCCATTAATTCGCCATAGTCGCGTCATCTTGAAAAGTCATCATCGTCACCATCACCACTGGAGAAACACATGAGAGAACTGCCCAACCCGACTTTTGCATTGTCCCCACTGTCTCTGCCCAGAGGCTTGCTCAAGCGGTCGGTCAGCTACTTTCAGACACCCCTGAAAACCAAGGCACCCGAGCCCGAGCGCGGTGCGCTGGTAGTGTCCTGGGCCAGGCATCAAGACGAAGTGCGTCAGGTCCAGCGCCTGCGCTACCAGATTTTTGCGCAGGAAATGGGCGCGCGCCTGAGCAACGCCGTGCCGGGCCATGATATCGACCTGTTTGACAACTATTGTGAGCATTTGCTGGTGCGTGACGAGGTCACGCGTGAAGTGGTTGGCACCTACCGGCTGCTCACACCGGCACAAGCCAAGCGCGTGGGCAGCACCTACAGCGACCTTGAATTTGACCTGACCCGCTTGCGCAGTCTGCGTGACCGTATGGTCGAACTGGGCCGCAGCTGCGTGCATCCGGACTACCGCCATGGCGGGGTCATCATGGCGCTGTGGGGTGCCCTGGCCGAATTCATGGTGCGCAACAAGCTCGACACCATGATCGGTTGCGCCAGCATCCCCATGCTGCACAACGGCGTGATCAGCGGCGATGTGGCGGCCAGCATCTGGCAGCAACTCAAGGCCACGCATCTGGCACCCATTGAATACCATGTGCGGCCACGTTTGGCGCTGCCGGTCGAGCAGCTCGACGGCAGTCTGGAGGTTGAACCCCCGGCCTTGATCAAAGGCTATCTGCGCCTGGGGGCCAAGATTCTGGGGGCACCGGCCTGGGATCCGGATTTCAACACGGCTGACTTGCCGATGCTGATGCGCATCAACGATCTGCCCCCGCGTTATCGCAAGCACTTTCTGGGTTTGTGAGGCAATGAAGTGAGGCCCTGGCAGCAGGGCCTCAGAAGGCGAAAGTTCAGAGCAAGTCCGGTGATTGCACGGTGAGCAGCATGGTTTCATTCTGGCGCTGGTGCAGCCACCAGACGGCACCTTTCTTGACTGTGCATTCAGACGACCGCAGACCGATCAACTCGGCAATGGTTTGCCCCAGCGTGGGTTGATGCCCCACCACCAGCACCGTCCCCTTGGCCTGAGGCCATTGCACCAAGGCAAGCAACTGCGCTACCGTGGCGTCGGGTGCCAGTTCGGATCTAAGCTTGAATTTTCGGCCCAGGGCGCCGGCGGTCTGCTCGGAACGGATCGCCGGGCTGACCAGGATGCGGGTGTTGTGGGGCAACTGGCGGTCCAGCCAGCCGGCCATGCGTTTGGCCTGTTTTTCTCCGCGCACGGTCAGGCGCCGGGCCATGTCATCACAGCCTTGCGTCCATTCCTGCGCCTCGGCGTGGCGCCATAAAATCAGGTCCATGTCGACAATATAACGTTAAAAGATGTCAATTTCACTACGGGGAGGGCAATGCGGACGGGTTCGGTCGTCGCGGCTCAAGCGGTGGTTTGCCCGTCTGCCTGCAACGCTGCCGCGCGGCCGCGTTGCAGGTTCACCGGAATCAGTAGCAGCAGGCCCAGAAAAAACAAGGCCGAAGTGCTCAAAATGGCGCTGCGCTGGTCGCCGACGGTGGCCCAGGTAATCAGGCCATAGCTCAAGGGGCCGACGATGCCGGCGAGCCGGATGGCAAAGGTCCAGAGGCCGTAAAACTCGGCCACCTGGCGTTGCGGCGCAAACAGACCGGCCATGGCCCGCCCGGCCGACTGGCTGCTGCCCATGCACAGGCCGGCAATGAGCGCGGCGTACCAGAAGTCGCTCTTGCTGGTGGCCAGGGCGGCGATGACGCAGGTGGCGATCCAGCCCAGCAGCGTGCTGGCCAGCGCAATTTTGTGGCCGATGCGGTCTTGCAGATAACCCCAACTGAAGGCTCCGGCTGCCGCCGCAAGGTTGAGCACAAAGATCAGCGTCATGGTTTCCTGTTGCGCAAAGCCGATCACCTGCTCGGCGTAAATGGCGGCCAGCGCAATCACCACCGCCACGCCGGCCTGGTAACACACGGCGCAGGCCAGCAGCCACATGAAGTCGCGGAATTGCCGGGCCTCATGGAAAGTGTGTTGCAACTGCCGCAGGGATGCCCTGAAGCCGCTTTGCCCCAGTGCTGCCGGGTTGGCTTGCGCCCGTTCCTTGAGCAGGGCAAAGGTGACCAGCGCGGCCGCACCGTACAGGGTCGCCGTGATCAGCATGGTGACCGGCACAAACTGCGCTGCGCTCTGCCCCCGGCCTTGCGCCCACAGCACATAGGCCAGGCACAGCCCGAGCGCCAGCATGCCGCCAAAGTAGCCAAAGCTCCAGCCCCAGCCGCTGACTTTGCCCAGCGACTCCGGGCGTGCCAGTTCGGGAAGAAACGCCGCCGTCATCGATTCACCCCAGGCGTAAAAGGTGTTGGACAGCACGATCAACACCACGGCCAGCGCCACGCTGCCGGGCCCGACCAGCGCCAGCGCCGCCGTGGCCAGCACACAGCCGACCGTGAACAGGGTCAGCAGGCGCTTCTTGGCCGCGCGCAGGTCGGCATAGGCGCCCAGACTGGGCATGGTGAGCATGACGATGGCGTTGGACAGGCTCAAGCTCGCCGTCCAGGCCAGCGTGGCCCAGGGCGCGCCCTGCGCCACGCCGCCGACAAAATAGGCGGCAAACACGGCGGTGATGACCACCGTGGTGTAGCCCGAGTTGGCAAAGTCGTACATGGCCCAGCCAAAGACCTCGCGCTTGCGCACGCCGGGTTGGAGCGCTTGTTGTGAAAAAAGTGACATGCTGGATGGCACTATATCTCGTGGGTCGGACCACTCGTGAAGCGACGTGCTCTGACCCCAACTAAATCTTGCAATTTGCGGGTCGGACCACTCGTGAAGCGACGTGCTCTGACCCCAACTGATTCCAGCGCTCTCACCCGATTGCGAGAGCGCCATTGCAAACGATCAGTTCAGCAGCTTGCCCAGATTCATCAATTGCACTTCGCCGCTGTTGTCATCGACTCCGTCGTTGTCGTTGACGATGATCACATCGCCATTGGCCAGCAGCGCCGAGCCTTCAATTTTCTCCAGCACCGGACCCGCCGGGCCGCGCAGATCGGCCATCAGGTCGCGTACCATGGTTTTGCTCAGCGTCGCGCCATCCGCTTTGCCGGTGAGGTCGATGCGGTACAGGCGTTTGATGCGGGCATCCGGCCCACCCTGGTTGTCACGTTCGATCACCAGGAATTTATTGTTGCCCAAAGCCGTGATGTCCGACAGGCCCACCCAGCCGCCGTTGGGCGATGCCACCGGGTCCAGCGGGTAAAACATGAATTGCCAGGTTTTGGCAACCAGGTCGTAAACGCCAATCCGCGGCTGCGTGTCACCCACCCAGGCGCGCTGGAAGGCGACCACCAACGTGCCGTTGGATTCGGCCACCCCTTCAAAGCCGAAACGGACCTGCTTGGCGTTGACATCAGCAGGCAGTTGAATAATGTCTTCGATCACGCCGGTGGCACTGAGTTTGAAAATCAAATTGGCAGACAGCACAGGCCGTGCCGTGCTGTCGTTGACCGAGCCGGCGCCTTCAGAGGCCACCCAGAAACCGCCGGCCGATGCCAGCGAGATGCCTTCAGGATCAAGGTTGACGGAGCCGTCTGCATTGACCAGGGCAGCAAGGTCGGTGTCGTCAAAAGTGAGCGGATCTTTTACGTCTGGCAGCGTGGTCGCCAGCGCGGCAATTTTGTTGTCCGGGTCGGTGATCCTGATTTCATTTTTCACCAGGGCCGGTTTGCTGGCGGTGTCAATCTCAAAAATCCGGTTGCCACGGAAGAAGCTGTCATCCACACCATACACCACGGTGCCGGTGCTGGCTGCAGCCAAACCCGAGAGCGCGGACCACGCAATGGGCGTGCCATCGGCGCGGTCGACCGATTGCACAGTCGGGTAGGCGGCCGGGGCCGACTGGTATTGGTAAATGTTCAGTGAACCCCTGGCCAGAATGGACCGATCATCGAGTTCACTGGCCGAGACGAGCAGGTTGCGCGAGGGGATGGCCAGCAAGCCCTCGGGGCTCAGGCTGGCGGGTAAAACCTGTTTGTAAGTGGGTTTGTCGGGGGTGCTCATGTCATAGACCGCAAGCACACTGGAGCGCTCGGACGCGACGAACAAATAGTCGGTGCCGGCAAAGCGGGCAAAGTCGGCGTTTTCAGGTTCATTGCCTTTGGCATCCGAGCGCTTGTCGTTGGTGTGACCGATGCGCGCCATCAGGTGCTCCAGTGAATTGCCTGCTTCAAAGGCGACGCTGCCGTCCAGGTTGAAGGTGGTGAAGCCGCGGCTGCCGCCGTTGAGGTCGCCTTCGTTGGCGGTCACGAACCGGGTTTTGGAAATCCAGGTCACGCCATCGGGTTCACGCAGACGGTCGGCCTGTGTCTGGGTCAGGTTAACCTGGTTGGGACGCGGCGCATCCGTCAAATCGACTTTGTCGAGCGTCACGCTGCCCGCGCTGAAATGTCGGGTGATTTTGCCTGACGCCAAGTCGACCAAAGCGATGTGGTTGTTTTCTTGCAGCGTGACCACGGCGATGTTGTCGTCATTGATGTCCACATATTCCGGCTCGGGATCGGTGGGGTACAGCATGCCTTCCAGGCCGGTCAGGCTCACGGTACGCGTCTTCCAGGTGGCTGGCGCACCGGCCACGTCCACGATCACCAAATTGCCGGCGGGCAGCTGTGGCAGGGCGCCTTTGTTAACCGCTTCATCGCGCTCGTTTTCAATCACGATGGCAAGGTACTTGCCGTCCTTGCTGTGCGCGATCGAGTCCGGTTGACCCGGCAGTGTGATCTCGGCAATGAGCTTGCGGCTGGCAATGTCAACGACCACGAGCTTGCCCGAAGGATTCACGAAGTCGGCTGAGGTGTTGACCGCGACCAGCGCATTTGCGTCCAGCACCGTCACCGAGGTGGGCTCGCCACCCATGGCCAGCGTACCCAGCGCTTTCGGCGCCTTGACGTCGGTGATGTCAACGAACCCGATTTCACCCTTCAGGCTGTTGGAGTAGACCAGCGTCATGCCGTCTTCACTGGCAGCCACGATCTCAGGCGAGGTTGCCACGTCCGTTTCGCAGGACGCCCCGGTCTGCTGGCAGACGGCAAAGGTGGCGGTGCGGTTGAAAAACATGCTGGCGTTGGAGATGGAAGCTTCCGGTACGGCAAGGATCGGGTCATCGTTGCCGCCGCAGGCAACAAGCACGGCGCTCATGATGAGGCTGGCGGCAAACACACGGGCTGGGTGGCGGGAGATCGGGTTTTTCATGTTTCAGTCGCGTTACAAGTGGGTTGAAAGACGCTTGTTTGTAGTGGCCGTGCGTGACAAAGCCGTGACACGCGGTTTTCATGGTCGGTGTCGGAGCCGTCGTTCTTGTAAGCGGGTGTGGTGCCTGTCAGGGGGTCGCCCAGGGCGTAGAGCACGCTGGCGGTGTAGCCGGCGGGCACCACCACGGCGGTTCAGGCGGGCCTGCCATACCGAGTCAAAGCTCGGGTTGTTGCTGGTGTTGGAGTTCTCGTCGTTGAAGTCAAATTGTTGAATCATCGAGGTGTTCCTGGGTGTTTCGTTGCGACGACACAATTGCGCCACGACGTTAATGAAAAACTATGACGATCCAATGAAATATGGACGATGATTTCATGATCATTTCCTTTGTATGACACATTTGTTACATATTTAACTGGCATCATCGCCGAGTGACTGCAGCGTCTTGTGGCCCTGCGAGTACCGTCACCTTTTTTAACAACCAGAGGGCAAAAAATGTCACGCCAGTCAGACCAACTCGAAATACTTCACAACAAGCTAAGCTACCGTTACGGGCCTGGCGACCCGCTGTGCAGGCAGGTTTTTTCGGCGCTGGAACAGTGCCGAAAGTTTGAACCCGCGGCGGGGGGAAAGCCCGATTGGTCGGTGCCCTACACGCAGACCATCGCGGTACATCGCCAAGCGACACGCCAAGCAAGCCCGCACTGAACCCTGGCCACGGGCAACAGCATGAACGCATTGGCTGACAAGGTCCTGGATTTGCTCAAGAAGCAAAAACGGGTGGCGGGCATGGTCCACAACCAGAGCATGCCGCGCCAGGCCATTGTTGAAACCCTGGTGCAGCGCCAGCATCTGGCCGAGCTGAAGACGCTCTTGCAGCAGTTGCCGGTGACCGACATTGCGTCATTGCTCGACACCCTGCCGATCGAGGATGGTCAACAACTCTGGCCGTTGATCGATCAGGGGCGGCAAAACGATGTTTTGTGGGAAGTGACGGATGAGCGGCGCGACGCGCTGGCGGACGGCCGGGAGCCTGTGTTCAACGAGAGCCAGATGAACGCCTTTGTGCTGGTGGACGGCCGCTTGCAGCAAATTCCCATTGAGGGCCGAAAAAACCTGCAAGGGGCAAGCCCGATCTGGATTGATCTGCTGGGCGCCAGCAAAGCCGAGCGGACTTATGTGGGTTCGCATTTCGGGCTGACGCTGCCGGACCCGGATGAGCTGACGGACCTGGAAATCAGCGCGCGCTATCAAATAGAGGACAACGGCGACATCCACCTGCACTCCAATTTTTTACTGGACCGCGAAGGCCTGTCGCGCAGTGTGCCGGTGGCGTTTATTTTGCACAAGGGCGTGTTGTTCTCGCTGCGCAACGAAGACCTGCCGGTGTTCCGGCTGCAGCGCAGGCGGGCCCGAACGCAGCCCGGCTATGTGTCGGATTGCACCGATGTGCTGCTGGATCTGTTTGGTGCGGACGTCGAGTATTCGGCCGACTCGCTCGAAGACATTTATGCCACCCTGGGCAAGGTGGGCCACCAGGTTTTGAGTGAAGCCATCAGCGACCAGGAGGCCGCCGGCATTCTGGGCGCCATTGCCGAAGAAGAGGACTTGAACGGGCGCATCCGGGGCAACATCCTTGACACGCAGCGCGCCATCAACTTTTTGATTCGCAGCAAAACCATGGCGCCGGCGCAACTCGATGACGGCAGCCAGATTTTGCGCAATATTGACTCGCTCAACAGCCACACCTCGTTTCTGTTCGACAAGATCAACTTTTTGATGGACGCAACCATTGGTTTCATCAACATCAACCAGAACAGGCGCATCAACCAGTTGACGGTGTTCGGTGTGGTGTTTACCCCCATCAACATTCTGGCCGGCATGGGCGGCATGTCGGAGTTTTCCATGATGACCCAGGGCATCCCCTGGCCCATCGCCTACGGTGCGTTTCTGGTGGGGGCCGCCATGATTGGCGTACTGACCTTTACCGGGCTCAAACGTCTGGAAACTCGCCATCTCAAGCTCAAGAAATCGCGTTGACCCAGGGGGTGCCCGCGCGCATCAACCGGTCGTGCGTGCCTTGGGCGTCTGCCTCAGGTAGTCTTTGACCGGCAGGTCATTTTCACTGATGTGATGGTCCATCCAGTCGACTACCCAGCGGCTTAACGCCGCCCGGTCTTGCGCGCCACGCGAGACATCAGACAGCAAAGTGGCCAGTTCGGCGCGCGACGTCTGATGCGCCGCTCTGTGTTCGGCCAGCGTCGGGCAGCCATTGACCTCAAGGATTTTTTCTTCGCGGGCGTCGTGCAGTTGCGACTGTTTGACGATGTCTTCCAGAGCCGCATGAATCTGGACCTGGGTGGCTGTCTCGGTGTCAAGCAGGCGCATCAGGTCACGACCCAACTCAAGCAGGGTGATGTGCTGCTCGTCCAGTTTGGCATTGCCCACGCTCAGGCTGGACGACCATGTCGGAACGGGTCTTCCGGGGTTCAGTTCGGGAGGGTGTTTGGGCTGCATGGCATTCATCAAAAAATCACGTCGGGTTCAGGCGTCCGGTGGCGCGGTGGCATGGATTGTCGCAAAAATGCGCAGGGAAACCAAAATAGTGCGGGTCTCTTGTGGTGCCCTGCGCTCGCAACGGGTGAACGCAAAACGGATGTTGGTTGAAAGTCGACTTCTGGAAAAAAAGGTATAAACTGTATACCTTGTTTAACTCAAGGAGAGCTCACCATGACCTCAACAACCCAGACAGAGCTTGCGACTGTGGCTACAACAGCCCAGACGGATCAGCCAAGCGTCATCAGCACAGCGCCAGCGCCTTCAGCACCTGCGCCTTCGGCACCCGCACCGCGCCCACCAGAAGTCAAAGCAGTGGCGAAAAAAGTGGCTAAAACAAGCACCACAAAAGTCGCTGAACCGGTCAAAGCCGTGGCCAGGGTCGCTGTCAAGCCAGTCGCCAGCAAGGCAGCCGCCAAACCGGTCGTCAAGGCAGCACCCACGGCGGCTTCCAAGGCTGCAGTTAAAAGACCTGCAAAGGCTGAAGCAAAGGCGGTCATTGTGCCGACTGCCAAGCACGGTGACGTCAAGTCGCCAAAGGAAAAAAAGTTAAAGCTGGTACGCGACAGTTTCACCATGCCCAAGCTCGAGTACCTCAAACTGGACGAGTTGAAACAGCGCGGAGTCACGCTGGGAAATTCGATCAAGAAGAGCGAGTTGATCCGCGCCGGCATCATGGCATTGGCCGCCATGTCAGATGCCAACTTCCGCAAAGCCATGAATGTCGTTCCGGTCATCAAAACCGGACGGCCAGCCAAAGATCGAAGCTAAGTAGCTGAGTCCTCAGCCCGACAGGCGAGCAGCCGGGCTGAATTCAAGCAATGCCGGGCTCCCCCGGCCGTCAGGGCAGCGTCACGCCAGCCTTGGTGATGACGCTCTGGTGCGAGTAGTCGCCTGCGGCAGGGCGTGCAATGGTGCCCTTGGCCTTCACGTAGTCCACAAAGCTCTGGGTGTAGAGCAGGTAGGTGTTCACATAGGCACCGGTCTTGTAGAGGGTGCCCAGGGTGGCATAG
>Ga0172381_10007152_pt1 | contig 11076 bp, 12 predicted proteins | sample Leawel6488metaG_FD_119754 | JGI IMG/M metagenome (GOLD analysis project Ga0172381, IMG submission 119754) | Leachate microbial communities from a municipal landfill in Southern Ontario, Canada - Leachate well 64-88 metaG | ecosystem: Engineered > Solid waste > Landfill > Unclassified | place... | reverse complement strand
TACCCGCGGCGCAAATAGCAGCCAACGGATTGATCACATTCTTACCGGTATATTTAGGAGCGCTTCCGCCGATGGGCTCAAACATGGATACGCCCGCAGGATTAATATTACCGCCTGCGGCAATACCCATACCCCCCTGGATCATGGCGCCCAGGTCAGTAATAATATCACCGAATAGATTATCAGTGACAATAACATCAAACCATTCAGGATTTTTAACAAACCACATCGTGGTAGCGTCAACGTGAGCGTAATCCGTGGTTATATCAGAATATTCCTTAGCCACCTCATTAAAAGTACGCTGCCAAAGGTCCCAGGCATAGGTCAGAACATTGGTTTTTCCGCAAAGAGTAAGTTTTTTCTTTTTATTACGCTTACGGCAGAATTCAAACGCGTAGCGAATACAGCGCTCAACGCCTTTACGGGTATTATAAGAGATCTGGATAGCTACTTCATCCTTAGTGCCCTTATCTTTAAATTCTCCCATACCTTTATACAGGCCCTCGGAATTCTCCCTGACTACCACAAAATCAATATCTTCCGGCTTTTTGTCTTTTAAGGGCGTGAATCTTTCATCGTAAAGCTTGACCGGACGAAGATTGATATATTGATCCAGAGCAAAACGCAATTTTAAAAGCACTCCTGTCTCAATAATACCGGGTTTTACATCCGGATGGCCTACTGCACCCAGATAGATCGCTGAATATTTCTTTAGTTCCGCGATATCCTGATCATCAACAAGTTTGCCCGTCTTTAAATATCTATCTCCGCTAAAGTCAAAATCCTTTGTTTCGTATTTAAAGTTAAATTTCTTGGCTGCCGCGCTCAAGACTTTCAGCCCTTCCCTTACTACCTCCGGCCCTGTGCCGTCTCCGCCGATAACCGCAATCTTATACATCTTTCTTTCTCCTTATATATTCCATTAATCCACCGCAGGCAACAATATCCTGCAGGAATTTCGGGAAAGGTTCAGTTTTATAAGTTTCATTTTTGGTGATATTCCTGATCACTCCTGCTGCCAGGTCTATCTCTACCATATCGCCGTCGGAGATCTCTTCCGCCTGATCAGACTCCAGGAAAGGCAGGCCCACGTTGATGGCATTTCTGAAAAATATTCCGGCAAAACTCTTGGCAATTACAGCTTTGATACCACAGCCCTTTAAGGCGCGCGGCGCGTGCTCACGCGAAGACCCACAGCCAAAGTTAGAATCAGCTACGATTATATCGCCTTCTTGAACTTTAGCCGCAAAATCCGGAGCGATATTCTCCATACAGTGCCTGCCAAGCTCTTTCTCATCGGTCGTAACAAGATACTTGGCTGCAATTATATCGTCGGTATTAATATCACTGCCGAACTTATGAACCTTACCTTTAATTATCATTGTATTTAGTATTCTTTCTCCCTAAGGGACACTCTTATGAGTAACTTCAGAACCGTCCCCTGAGTAATTTCAGAACCGTCCCTACTTAGGGGGGATTATATAGCCTGCTATAGCCGAAGCTGCAGCCACAGCCGGATTGCTCAAATAAACAAAACTCTTCGGGCTGCCCATGCGGCCGATAAAATTCCTGTTAGTCGTGGCCAGGCAGGTCTCGCCTTCGGTCAGAATCCCCATATGCCCGCCCAGGCACGGGCCGCAGGTAGGCGTTGAAAATACTCCACCGGCTCTGACAAAAATTTCTGCCAAGCCTTCTTTTACTGCTTCCAGATATATTTTTTGGGTTGCCGGGAATATGATCAATCTCAAACCAGACTTGACTTTTTTTCCTTTTAAGATCTTAGCCGCAATTCTTAAATCCGATAATCTACCGTTAGTGCATGAACCAATAACTACTTGATCCAGCTTTACATCGGCCAATTCTTTTGCCGGCTTGACATTACTGGGCAGATGCGGACAGGCTACCAACGGCTGGATATCCGATACATCCCATTCATATATCTTTTCATAGTTAGCGTCTTTATCGCTTTTTAGCTTTTCCCAGGCCTTAAAATTCACGGCTTTTAATTTATTCAATTTGACTACTTCTTTTACATATTCCTTGGTAATTTCATCCGGTTCGATCAAACCGGCTCTGCCGCCGGCTTCAATAGCCATATTAGACATAGAAAATCTGTTGTCCATAGAAAGCTTTTCAATAATCGGCCCGGCAAACTCCATTACCTTATAAGTCGCTCCGTCAACCCCGATCTTACCAATAGTAAACAGAATAAGATCTTTCCCTCCTACCCATTTATTTAATTTACCCTTATAAATAAATTTTATCGTAGGCGGAACCTTGAACCAGCATTTTCCGTCAATGTAAGCGCGGGCCAGGTCAGTTGAACCTATGCCGGTGGCATAAGCGCCAAGCGCGCCATAAGTACAGGTATGCGAGTCCGCTCCCACAACCAGGTCACCGGGCTTGACCAGGCCTTTTTCAGGCAAAAGCGCGTGCTCAATACCCATACATCCGACTTCAAAATAATTGGTGATCTTTTGCTCTTTTGAAAATTCAGCTAAAATTTTACACTGATTAGCGCTTTTCAGGTCTTTTGCCGGAGCAAAATGATCCGGAACCAATACAACCTTATTCCTATCAAAGACTTTTTTTACGCCGGAATTACGAAATTCCTGTATGGCAAAAGGCGCGGTTATATCATTGCCCAAAGCAACATCTACCCCGGCCTCTATAAACTCTCCAGGCTTGATATCCTTCAAACCGGTATGCGCTAATAATATTTTTTCAGCTATTGTATGAGGCATATAAATAAATTGTATTATTACTTAAATTTTCTCACTGCCAGCGTGGCATTATGGCCGCCGAATCCCAGCGAATTGGACATACAGACATCCACATCCGTTTTTCTGGCGGTGTTGGGGACATAGTCGAGGTCGCATTCAGGGTCAGGGTGTTCGTAATTTGTGGTAGGAGGGACTACGCCATCTTTTATAGCCAAACAACAAACTACAAACTCTACTCCGCCTGCAGCGCCCAGAAGATGGCCGGTCATTGATTTTGTCGAAGAAACCATCACCTTCTTAGCGTATTCTCCCAAAGCCTTCTTTATCGCTAAGGTCTCAATTTTATCGTTTAATTTTGTGCTAGTCCCGTGGGCATTGATATAATCAACGTCTTTGGGGTTGATCTTGGCATCGTTCATTGCCAACTTTATGGCGCGCATTGCTCCGTCACCTTCCGGATCAGGCGCGGTTATATGATAAGCGTCGCAAGTCATTCCGTAACCAACTATCTCCGCGTAAATATGCGCTCCGCGCTTCTTGGCATGTTCAAGGGTCTCCATAACCACTAAACCGCAGCCTTCAGCAATTACAAACCCATCGCGATCACGCTCAAACGGCCGGCTGGCACGCTGAGGATCATTGTTACGTTGAGATAAAGCTTTAAGCGCACAAAAACCGCCGACACCGGTAGCGACAATACAACTTTCGGTGCCTCCGCTGAGCATTACATCCGCGTCTCCGCGCTGCAAGATCCTGAAGGCATCGCCAATAGCATGCGAACCTGAAGCACAAGCTGTAGCAACGCAGGAATTAGGCCCTTTTAAGCCAAATACGATCCCCACCTGGCCGGCAGCTTCATTGACTATAAGCATAGGAATAAGAAAAGGCGACAACCTGCCCGGGCCTTTATTAAGGAATATTTTGTGCTCTTCCTCTATTGTAAAAAGGCTGCCTATGCCGGAACCGATCAAAACGCCGATCCGTTCCCTGTTTTCTTTTTGCAAATCCAGGCCGGCATCAGCAATAGCCTGCTTAGCGCTGATCACAGCGTACTGGGCAAACTTATCCATGCGCTTGACCTCTTTAAAGGTAAGCCCTAAGGCCAGCGGGTCAAAACCCTTTACCTCTCCGGCAATGCGCGAATCAAATTTCGACGGGTCAAAAGAAGTAATCGGGCCAATGCCGCTCCTTCCTTCTTTTAAAGACTTCCAAAAAGAAGGCACGTCATTGCCTACCGGAGAAATTATACCTAAACCCGTGACCACTACTCTATGTTCTTTCATATTTAGTTGATTATTAAAATTAACCCCGCCGATTCTTTATAAAGGCGGGGCAATTTTTAATACAGTGTAAACTTTAGCAACTTATTTATTTAGCAGATTTTTCTTCAATGTATCTCATCGCATCACCCACTGTGGCGATCTTCTCGGCATCTTCATCAGGGATCTCTACGCCGAATTCTTCCTCAAGCGCCATTACCAATTCAACGGTATCCAGTGAATCCGCTCCCAGATCATCGACGAACTTTGCTTCCGGGGTCACTTCTTCTAATTTTACTCCCAGCTGCTCTGCTATAATTGATTTCACTTTCTCTTGCACTGCCATTATATTTTCCTCCTTGTTGTCACTGAAACACTGAACAAAAGTTATTTTGATTACATATCTGAATCACTGAAGCAATTTCTCAATGCTTCATTTTTTTCAGTGATTCAGTGTTACGCCATTACCATTCCACCGTCCACTATTATAACTTGTCCGGTTATATAATCCGAATCAGCGGATGCCAGGAATATGCAAAGATTAGCAATATCCAAAGGCGTACCCAGCTTATTCAGAGGTATGGCTGCAAGCATCTTCTGCTTGACTTCTTCGGGCAATTTAGCCGTCATATCGGTCTGAATAAAACCCGGGGCCACCGCGTTCACATTTATATTACGTGAAGCAAACTCTTTGGCCGTAGTCTTAGTCAGGGCAATTATACCTGCTTTAGAAGCGGCATAATTAGCCTGCCCTGCGTTACCCATAATCCCAATGATCGAAGCGATATTAACTATCTTACCGCTGTGCTGCTTTAACATGACACGGGACACTGCTTTTGTACATAAAAAGGTGCCTTTTAAGTTCACACTTATAACGGCGTCCCAATCTTCTTCCTTCATCCGCAGTAAAAGTCCATCTTTTGTGATTCCTGCGTTGTTAATTAATATATCAATCTTTGCGAATTTGTCAAGAATTTTATTAATCACCTCATCGACTTTCTTACTGTCAGTGACATTAAGCTCGATCGCCAGAGCTTTTCTGCCTAATGCCTCTATCTCTTTGGCTGTGGCAGATGCTTTTTCTAAGTTGACATCTCCGACAATTACATCAGCGCCTTCTCTGGCAAAAGCTAATGCTATTTCCCTTCCTATCCCCTGAGCTGCTCCGGTAACTAAAGCCACCCTGTCTTTTAATTTCATATCTACCTCGTTTTGAATTATACGGATGAGTTATGAGTTGTGGTTCGGGGATGTGAATTTGGGTGAAAAATTCTACGCTCACCCACACCCTCATAACTCGACTTAAAACCCACAACACACCCACAATCCATTATAAATTAACCAAATCCGCTGCTTTTTCAATATTTACCACCTGTACACCCGGGTCGATCCTACGCATAAGGCCTTTAAGGACTTTTCCGGGCCCGAATTCATAAAAATCAGTTACGCCTTGCGAAATCATGAATTTCATTGATTCTTCCCATCTTACCGATGAATACATCTGATAAACCAGATTATCTATTATCTGCGCTTTATCCTGCTCGGGTAAAGCCGTATAATTACTTATTACCGGTATCTGAACAGGCGCGATCGTGGTATTATTCAGGGTATTTTTTAATACCACAGAAGCCTCGAGCATAAGCTTGGAATGAAAACCGCCGCTTACCTCCAGCTCAATCACTCTTTTTGCTCCCGCGGCTTCACAGGCAGCTCCTGCCTTTTCAACTGCTTCGGCTTTTCCGGATATGACTATCTGTCCAGGAGCGTTTATATTAGCCACATCACAGCCGGCATTATCACATATCGCTTTTATTTTATCCAATGCCAGATCTAAAACCGCCGCCATTTTACCCGGGTTTTTACGCGCTGCCTCATCCATTATCTCGCCGCGCTTTTTAACCAACTGCAATCCGTCATTAAGAGTCATGGCTTTCGCGGCGATCAAAGCGCTATATTCGCCAAGGCTGAGCCCTGCTAAAAATTTAGGCTGGATGCCGCATTTTGACCGAAATACTTCATAAGCGGCCAAGCTTACGGTAACTATCGCCGGTTGAGAAATGCTGGTGATCTTAAGCATTTCCTGCGGCCCGTCAAAACAACGGTGCTTTAAGTCAAACCCCAGAGCTTTTTCAGCTATATCAAAAACCTGCTTTGCCTCAGGGAAATTATCGTATAGATCCTTACCCATTCCCACATATTGCGATCCCTGCCCGGCAAAAAGAAAACCTACCATTTTATAATACACGCTCCGCAAACCAGCCCTGCCCCAAAAGAAACAACCAGGACCAGATCGCCTTTCTTTACCCTGCCGCTGGTAACTGCTTCGCAAAGCGCTGTTGCGGTCGATGCTGCGGACATATTACCGTATTTTTCTATATTAAGGAATACTTTCTCTTTATCAAGCCCCATACGCTTAGCCATTGCCATAATAATACGCACATTAGCCTGATGCGGTATGACAATATCCACATCCCCGCACTTAAGCCCGGCTTTTTTAAGCGCGCCCTGCGCCGCGTCGACCATGGTAAGCACCGCTATTTTAAATAATTCATTACCCTGCATCTTAAGATAATGTAAGCCTTCATCAACGGTCTTATGCGTTGCCGGCATGCGTGAACCGCCCGCAGGCAGCATCAGCAGCTCCCGCTTTGAACCATCGCTGCCTAAATAAGAAGAGATAATCCCGCCTCTTTTGACTTCAGAAAGAACTACAGCGCCTGCCCCATCGCCGAATAAAACGCAGGTATTGCGGTCCTTCCAATCCGTTACTGAAGATAAAACTTCCGCTCCGACAACCAGCGCGTTCTTGTATGTCCCGCAGGCTATAAACTGCTGAGCGACTGTAAGCGCGTAAACAAATCCCGCGCAAGCAGCCGAAATATCAAAACAAGCGGCTTTCTTAGCCCCTATCCCGTCCTGCAGGATACAAGACACCGACGGAAACTGCATATCAGGAGTAATAGTCGCTACAATGATCAGCTCAAGATCCTCGGGTTTTAACTTCGCCCGCTCTAAAGCCTGTTTAGCAGCTTTTATTGACAGATCCGATGTCGCCTCTTCCTTAGCTGCCATACGGCGCTCTTTTATTCCGGTGCGAGTCGTAATCCATTCATCAGAAGTATCGACCATCTTCTCCAGATCAGCATTAGTCAACACTTTCTTAGGTAGATATTCGCCTACTCCGATAATACCAACTTTTTTCATAAGTCTACTCGCTTTCTATTTTTTTGAAATAGCTTCAAGAAGTTTTTCGTTGAACTGGCGCTCGACTTCAACTTTAGCCACTCTGATAGCATTCTTTATAGCTTTAGCATTAGAACGGCCATGCCCGATTATGACTACGCCGTTTACGCCTAAAAGAGGAGCTCCGCCATATTCAGAGTAATCCATCTCTTTTTTAAGATCCTTAAAAGTACCCCTCATAAACAAGAGGCCGAACATGGCTAAAGGGCTTTTTTTGATAATTTTCTTAAGAAAATTATTCAAGGCATCGGCTACGCTTTCGGAAACCTTCAAAGCAATATTGCCTACAAACCCATCGGAAATGATCAAGTCGCATTTTCCGGAATACAGGTCTTTCCCTTCTACGTTACCGATAAAATTAAGCTTACTGGCGGAAAGAAGCTCATGGGTCTCTTTCATAAACTCGGTGCCTTTGGTCTCTTCTTCCCCGATATTCAACAAACCTACCGTCGGGTCCGGTTTATTCAGGATATATTTACAATACACATCACCCATTAGCCCGTAATGAAGCAGCTGCGTTGGTTTAGGGTCGATATTGGCTCCGACATCTATCATCAGCGAAAATCCCTTCAGGCTGGGAATGACCAACGCGATCCCCGGGCGCTCAACCCCGGGAAGCATACGCAAACTAAGAGTCGCCGCGCAAACCACAGCCCCGGTATTACCGGCGCTAAAAAACGCATCAGCCTTCCCTTCCTCCACTAACTCCATACCTAATACAATGGAAGACTTTCTTTTTTTACGCACACTGGCTGCCGCGGGCTCAGACATACCGATAGCCTCAGGCGCGTGCACCACTGAGATCTTGGATGGATCGAATCTTTCCCGCTTTAAAAGGTCTTTGATCTTCGGCTCTTCCCCGACCAGAATAACCTCGACATCAAATTCGTTTACCGCGGAGACTACCCCCCTGATCACTACTTCAGGAGCATGGTCTCCGCCCATCGCGTCAACTACAATTTTCATAAACTATCCTCTTCCGAAAAATTGAGAACTCAAATTTCTAGTTTAAAAATTACCCTTTCTTTTTCTTCTTCTCTTTGACTTTGATCTCCATAACCTGTCTGCCGTCATAGAATCCGCACACCGCGCAAACATTGTGAGGCACCTTCATCTGTTTACATTGAGGGCAAACAGCAAGGGCTTGTGCTTTGACTATCCAATGTGTACGGCGTTTAAGACCACGGGTTTTAGAGTGTCGTTTTTTAGGTAGCGCCACAGGAACATCCTCCTTCGTTTAGGTTCTTACCGCATTTAGGGCAAAGCCCTTTACAGGCTTCATCGCAAAGAGGTTTTAGCGGATAATCCAGTATTATTTCCTCTCTGATGTCCGGACTAATGTCCAGGTTTCTTACATATTTATCAACGGGATAATCAAGGCGGATATTTTTATCCATCCCGGCCTCGATCTCTTTTAGGCAGCGCCCGCAATTAAGCACGAATACGCCTTTAAGATTCAGCTTAACCGTTACCGCATTAGTGATCTTTGTTACAAAAGCCCTGGCAACTACCGGGCCCTTAAATTTAATATTTTCAGTTTCAAGCTCTAAAAGCCTTACCGGAATATCTTCGACAAACTCTGACCCCTCGCTTGATATCTGATTAATGCCTATTCTCATGGGGAAAATCCCTACGCCCCGGGTAATTTATCTTTTAGCCCTTTCTCAACAAAATCAGGCACAAAAGCCGACAGGTCAGCGCCCATAGATGCCGCTTCTTTCAAGAGTTTAGACGATATATAGCTGTACGACTCCTGAGGCATTAAAAATATGATCTCAATATCCGGAGCAAGCTTGCGGTTAGTCAGGGCCATCTGAAATTCATATTCAAAATCCGATAGCATCCGCATTCCTCTTATAATGACCCTGGATTTCTGCTTACGGGCAAATTCAACTGTCAGCCCCTTAAAATCAACCACTTCAACGCCTCTTAGATCTTTAGTAGCTTTTTTAACCATATCCACTCGCTCTTTTACGCTAAAAAGCGGTTTTTTATGCGGATTGTGGCCCACAGCCACGACCAGATCCGGAAAAATTTCAAGCGCTCGCTTGATTATATCAATATGGCCGTAGGTTATTGGGTCAAAACTACCCGGATATATCGCTTTCTGGCACATGGTTCGTCGATTCGCTCCTTGAAATCCAAAATTCTCCCGCCCATTGTTTATACTCTGAAGCGAGATTCCGCCTCGTATCTTAATTTAACGGCGGGAAAATATTACCAATAATACCAAATTAGGTATTTATTTTAGTATAAAAAGAAAGTATCGTTTTGCCGTAACTTCTTTGTTTAACTAAGCTTAGGTTACTAAGTACTTCTGGCAGAGCTTCTGCGCAGGAATGTTCAATTACTACAAAACCATTGCGGGCTAATATATCACAAGCGTCCAATATTTGCAAGATATTTTTTGATAAGCCTTCATTATAAGGCGGGTCAAGAAAGATCACATCAAATACCCTCTTACCGCCATACAGCTGCTTGATCGCTTCAAGCGCGTCTTTAGGGAAAACCTCGCATTTTCCACACTTAAAAACACGGATATTCTCTTCTATCACTCCTAAGCAGGCAAAATCCCGTTCAACCAGTACCACGCTTTCCGCGCCCCTTGAGGCCGCCTCCAAACCCACGGCTCCTGAACCGGCAAAAAGGTCCAAAAAAGCCGATCCGCTAACATCACCTAAGATATCAAAAAGCGCTTTTCTGGCTATATCCTTAGTCGGCCGGATATGCTCGGGAGCCTTAATTGACCTACCCTTATATTGACCTGAGGTTATACGCATATTTAAATCCAAATGACAAAATCCAAATGACAAAAGTAGCTCAAATTCTCAAAATTCAAAACTATTTTGTAAATTTGAATTTTGGGCTTAGTCATTTGTCATTACCAATTATCCTACAACCATTAGTTTTTCGTGTTCGGGGAATCTCTGCAAAAGCTTTTCTTTCAATAAAATATTCTGCCGGCCCTCTAATTTGGGGTCGGCATTGACCAGTTTTATCGCTTCTTCCCGGGCTTTTTTTAAAAGCTGCATTTGGGTCAAAGGATTGGCGATCTTTAATTCAGTCAAACCATGCTGCCTGAGGCCGAAAAACTCACCCGGGCCTCTGATCTTCAGGTCTTCTTCAGCTATACGAAATCCATCCTGATATTTTACCATGGCTCTCATACGGGAATCAGTATCAGGGGTAGATGAAGAGGTAACCAATAAACAAAAAGATTCATGCCTGCCCCTGCCTACCCTACCCCTTAATTGATGCAGCTGGCTGAGCCCAAAACGTTCAGCATGGGCAATCAACATGCAAGCCGCATTAGGAATATCGATACCAACTTCAAGCACAGTAGTCGAGATAAGCGCGTCCAACTCTCCGTTTTTAAACCGCGTCATTATTTCTTCCTGCTCCTTCTGCTTTAATTTTCCATGGATAAGCCCCAGGCGAAAATCCTTGAATTCATCGGTTTTTAACTTTTCATACATTTTTTTTGCTCCGGCAATATCCAAGGCATACGACTCCTCGATCACCGGATAGACTATAAACGCTTGCCTCTTATTTTCCAGTTCCCGGCGCAAGATCTGATATGCCTCATCAGCCCTATCCTGCCCGAACATCAGGGTCTTGACCGATCCCCTGCCGGCCGGCATTTGATTTATTATGGATATCTCCAGGTCCCCGTATAATGTGATCGCCAGGGTCCGGGGAATAGGAGTAGCGGTCATTATCAGAATATCCGGATTTGCCCCTTTCTTGGGCAGAAGCGAACGCTGGCCTACTCCGAATTTGTGCTGTTCATCAATAACCACCAATCCCAAATTGCCGAATTCAACTGTTTCTTCCAATAAAGCGTGCGTACC
>Ga0172381_10007151_pt1 | contig 11077 bp, 10 predicted proteins | sample Leawel6488metaG_FD_119754 | JGI IMG/M metagenome (GOLD analysis project Ga0172381, IMG submission 119754) | Leachate microbial communities from a municipal landfill in Southern Ontario, Canada - Leachate well 64-88 metaG | ecosystem: Engineered > Solid waste > Landfill > Unclassified | place... | reverse complement strand
GATATACTTCAGCGGGACCTTTCCGGCATCGAGAACGGAGAGTTCAAGGATCTGATCGATGATCTGCTGTTCTCGGTCAACGCTCAATGAGCACTGGGCAAGGATCTCCCGGGTCTTCTCGGTCACGCCGTACGAAGGATCCTGCAGGAGGAGGTTGATGTTTCCAATCAGGGGCTGGAGGGGCGTCCTGAGCTCGTGGGCAACGGTACTCATGATCCCCCGGCGCCGCTCGGTATCCAGCAGTATCGTCTCCTTGAGCCGCTCGTGCTCGGTGACATCAACGAGGTTGATCAGGATGGCGGGGTTGCCCATCCGGGTGATCCAGGTGAAGAAGAGCGTGCCAAGCCGGGTATCACCGGTCTTTGTCCGGAACCGCAGGACAAGCCGGTCGGGAAGGGGCGGCCGGGGATCGGGAACGTCCATGAAGGCTGGGAACCGGGACTGGTCATCGGGATGGACGAGCAGCCGGATTTCCATGCCATACAGTTCGTCCGCGTCATAGCCGGTGAAGGCGCGGAAGATCGGGTTGGTGTACACGATCCGGTTGTCCCGGATGATCACGATACCGGTCGGGGCATGTTCCGTGACCTGCTCGTAATGCTGGTGGTTCTCCACGGCAGCCTGTTCCGCGAGCCTGCGCTGGGTGATGTCGATGACCGAGCAGCTGACCAGGTTCTCGTCGATCCGGCTCCACGACAGGTTGACCCAGACCGGGCTGCCGGTTCTGGCAACGAAGGTAGTCTCGAAGTGGATGACATCCTCGCTTGAGCCGAGGAACTCGAAGAACCGGCGCTGCTCGTCCTTGGTAGGGAAGAGCTGGGCAAAGGTCAGGGTCCCGAGGTCCTGCCGGGTGTAGCCCAGCATGCTGGCGAACGGATCATTGGCCATCCGGATCGCAAACGTATTCTGATCGAAGAGGACGATGCCCAGGAGCGACTTCTCGAAGATGCTGCGGAACCGGGTCTCGCTGCTGTTGATCTTCTCGGTGAAATACGCAACAACCGCCGCAATGCAGACAAAGAGGATCGCCTGGCTGGTGGTATAGATCATCCCGGTGGTATCCGGGTAGATGTTGATATACGCCAGCACTTCGTAGACCACGGCACAGAAACCGGCAAGGAAGAGACCGCGGCGCTGGTAGAAATACGCGGCATACAGGATCGGGAAGTAGAAGAGCTGGGCATAGATGGTCTCAACATGCCGGGTGAGGGAGATAGACGTGATGAAGATGCAGGAGAGTGTGAGCGAGATAATGACACAGACGCGGACAATATCGGTATGCGAGAGGGTTCGGCCCAGGACTGTTATATTCCGCTCCATGGATAGTGTCGATGTTAACGGTCAGAGTTTATAAATGTACTATATTATTGTTGCGAACATGCAACTCATGACAATGAAGGGCCTTTCGGCAAAAAAGATTGTAAATTTGTCCCGGAACCGGGTTCAGACCGCGAGCGGCCGGAGTTTTTCGATCACGCGCTCGACCTGCTGTACCGCGGTGCCGGTATAGGCGTCGGGTGCGAGGAGGGCGGCGATGTCCGCCTTTGAGCAGAAGCGGACCACTTCGGGATCTTTTGCAAGGATCTCGGCGAGCGGCCGGCCTTCGGCAAGAGCCTGCATGCTCGCCATCCGTATGCGCTCATGGGAGTCCTGGCGGTTCATGCCCTTCTTAGTCAGCTCGATCATGATCGACTCGGCCATGTTGATGCCGTGGAGGAACTCCAGGTTCCGCCGGATCCCGGCGCGGTTGATGACGAGCCCTTCGAGCACGCCGGCCATGAGCCGGAGGCAGTGGTCGGTGAGGATCGAGGCCTCGGGGAAGAGGATGCGCTCGCAGGAGGAGTTCGTCAAGTCCCGCTCGTCCCAGAGGGTGTTGTTCTGGAGCGCCGGTTCAACGGAGGAGCGGATGATCCGGGCAAGCCCGCAGACCTGTTCGCTCTTGATAGGGTTCCTCTTGTGGGGCATGGTTGAGGAGCCGACCTGCTTTGCGCCGAACGCTTCCTCGACCTCGCCGATCTCGGTCCGCTGGAGGCTTCGGATCTCGACGCCGATCTTGTCGAGCGTTGTGGCGACATTGGCGCAGAACATGAAGTATTCCGCGTACCGGTCGCGGGAGATGACCTGGTTTGAGACGTCCACCGAACTCATGCCGAGGTATTCCATCATGGTGGCCTGTACTTCCATGCCTTTGGGCCCGAGGGCTGCCTGCGTGCCGACCGCGCCGGTCATCTGGCCGACCACGACCCGGGGCCGCATCTGTTCGAGGCGCTCGATATGCCGGCCAACCTCGCTTGCCCAGATGGCGAACCGGAGGCCGTAAGTCGTTGGGACTCCCTGCTGCCCGTGGGTCCGGCCAATGCAGACCAGCGTCTTGTTCTCTTCTGCCCGCCGGAGGAGGACTGCGAGAAGGTTCCTGAGTTTGGTATCGATGAGATCGAGCGACTGGCCGAGCTGGAGGCCGGTCGCGGTGTCGAGCATATCGTTGCTGGTTGCGCCGTAGTGCACCCAGCGCCCGGACTCGCCCGTGACTTCCGAGATCGATTTGACGATCGCCATCATGTCGTGGCTGATCTCCAGCTCGATCGCCTTTGCCCGTTCGAGCGAGGCGTTCTTTGCCTTGCTCTCGATCTCGACTGCTGCTGCTGCCGGGATCATGCCATGGTGGGCCTCGGACTTTGCCAGGGCAACTTCGGCTTTCACGATACAGGAAAACCGGTTCTGCTCGCTCCAGACGGCACGCATCTCTTTTGTGCCGTAACGCTCCTCGATGGGGTGGACTGCCATGTGAACAGATCTGTTGTTTGGGGATATAGGGATTGGGGGGAGGAACCGGGGGAGCCCGGGGTATTCATTCACGCACTTGCGAGGTCGGATCCCATGCATACGAATTTCAATCCTAAATTAGTCCGCTTCAAACTGGCAGTATATTTGGCCCGGAAATCGCAGGAACCTGAATTCAAAGAGACCCGGGATCTCTTCTGCCACCTGATCGAAGAACAGCAACCGTACTGCAGTTCGAAGCGAAGCGAAGCGGATTTTTACCAGCTGTTCAGTGCAGTCGAGGTAGTCCCCTTGTGCTATGCTGCCACATATGACGAGTGCATACAGTCCGGCAGAATTTACAACGCGATGAAGTATGTCGTGCCCCTCACGCTCGGGCAGTACCACAAACTGAAATCAGAAAACCGGGTAAGCGAAAACAAAGACAGGATCGTTATCGATGCAAAATATGACACGGAAACGGGGCTGCTGCTCAGTCAAAGGGATCCGTCAGCAACAATCATGTGACACCTTTTTTGAGGGGTGCGTATTGCCTCACATTCAGAACCCTTAAAAACCCGGAAATGTTCTTCTTCTCAAGCGCCAGCTTCATGCATCCTTCGGTTACTGCGCAAGAATCCGCTCCAGTTTCCTGTATCAGTGCGGGGATATTTGCCAGGACAACCCTGTCAGATATCTTTCGGGTGCATCAGCCCGGCCGGAATCCGATCAAAATCGTGGTCAAGGCTGACAAGTTTCAGGTTGTTTGCGTCAGCTGCGACATACTGGTACGCGTCATCAAAATCCATATCGTATTTTGTGCATACGGAGGGAACCCGCCTGAGTTCATCCGGGGGAAGGGTCAGGATTCCGATATCTCGCTCTTCAAGATCCTCAAGGAACCAGGTGTACTGTTCCGACTGTTTCCTGTGAACCAGAAAGATACCGATTGAATACAACGAAAAATCAGTCATAAAAAAAGAAGTGTCGGTCTCGCGGTTCAGGATATCCCGGATCACCGGGGAATATTCCCTGTTCAGGAGTATTTCAAGAAAAATGTTGGTATCAAGGAGATACACTTCATTTCCACCAGTCGAGAATTTTTTTCTGGAGTTGTACAGAAGTGTATTGATTGTTCATATCTGCGCAAGCGCCTGCCCATGCAAATTTCATCGTGCCGTGACGCTTCTTGTCGGTCCGTGCTGAAAAGGCCTCAATGTACTTCAGCACCCTGCGTTGCACATCGGGAGGCATTTTTTTCAGGACAGGTTCAACAGCATCAACTGATAACATGGGCCGCACCTTGTACCCCTTATATTGTTTTCCCGGTTTATTGTTTTTCCTCTTATGCCGGGCAACACAACCGGTCGTCTCTCATAATACTTGTCAGCGAGTGTCAACGGAATCTTGCCTTATGCCGGGCAACACAACCGGTCGTGTCTCATAGGGGAACCGCTTCCAGAACAACCCGCGAGCGGATCGGTTCCCGCAGCAGGGGTACGGTACATACATCTACCGGCCGCCCCAGGAGTTTTTCAAGATTGTACGCAAATCCGCCAAGATCAAAAAGAGTCCTTCCCGGTTCCAGTTCTACGAGAAAATCGATATCGCTCTTTTCATCGGCCGTGTCCCGCGCAACCGATCCGAAGATCCGGATCTGGGAAGCACCGTATTTTCCTGCGAGACGGAGGATCTCCTCCTTCTTTGCATGAATTATCTGTTTAATATCCGGTTGCGCCATATGCCTGAAATGATAGTGAGGATTCGAGACCTAAAAGGATTGCCCTGACAGATGCCGGACGAGCCGGATCAGGTAATCTTTGTCCACAGTATAGTAGGGTTAACTCCGGAAATTAATATGGTCGTGGTGGGGTTAAATCATCAAAACACTATCTTCTGGAATCCTGAACCCTGTATCCCTTTTGTACCAATCTTAATTTTTTTCACAGGGCACATATCGGCCATCGGGGTTTACGGTGCAGCGGACTTCAGAAAGGATGTCATCAAGATATTCAGTAATGATATACGGTCTATCCCCACGCATTTGGGGAACTCCAATGGGGACCGCCAACCGGGAAGACGACCGGCGGTTCATCCCCACGAGCGTGGGGAACTCCTGTCTGACCAGACTGCTGGCCGAGGCTGGTCCGGTTCATCCCCACGCATGTGGGGAACTCCCACCGACCCCCTACGTGGAACCAATCTGGTCCGGTTCATCCCCACGCATGTGGGGAACTCCCGGTCCGGGTGCAAGTCCCCGGGGTCAGAACCGGTTCATCCCCACGCATGTGGGGAACTCATTCTACTCATCACAGCTCCGGCTGGCTGTGCCGGTTCATCCCCACGCATGTGGGGAACTCCACGCCTTTTTCACGGCCTTCTTCTTCGTTGCCGGTTCATCCCCACGCATGTGGGGAACTCTAATCTTCCATCGGTCCCTAATGTCACGATCACGGTTCATCCCCACGCATGTGGGGAACTCACAACCTCAGTAATCCGTATAGGTGATGATTGCGGTTCATCCCCACGCATGTGGGGAACTCATCTCCATAATCCCCTTCGGGCACATCCCAGTCGGTTCATCCCCACGCATGTGGGGAACTCACTTGATGAACGTTCCGGGAGAGACACCCCCGCGGTTCATCCCCACGCATGTGGGGAACTCCTCGGTATACGTCGCCTGCTCAAAGGACGTAACGGTTCATCCCCACGCATGTGGGGAACTCTCGAGATGGAGCAGCCGGATAACCTCAAGGCTCGGTTCATCCCCACGCATGTGGGGAACTCGCGTCAAGTTCGCTGGCAAAGTCCATCTGGGCCGGTTCATCCCCACGCATGTGGGGAACTCTTAATTGCCGATATCGAGATTCATCTATAGGACGGTTCATCCCCACGCATGTGGGGAACTCATCTGGCCGACCATGTTTGCGGCGGTCACTACCGGTTCATCCCCACGCATGTGGGGAACTCGGCGGCGGTGAGCGGGAGAGAATCGGCGGTTACGGTTCATCCCCACGCATGTGGGGAACTCTCTGGGATTTTCCCACAACTGATGGAATAAATCGGTTCATCCCCACGCATGTGGGGAACTCTCGATCTTCTCAACATTCCGTACCCCATTGATCGGTTCATCCCCACGCATGTGGGGAACTCTCATAGGCGGGAACCACCGGGCCGGGGCAATCCGGTTCATCCCCACGCATGTGGGGAACTCAACTGCGCTGATAGCGTATCCGTTGCCCATCGCGGTTCATCCCCACGCATGTGGGGAACTCCAGAGCCGGGCCCCGTACCCGCAAAGGGATGCCGGTTCATCCCCACGCATGTGGGGAACTCGGGATTGCGGAAGGCATGGGAGTCAAAATGTACGGTTCATCCCCACGCATGTGGGGAACTCAAACGGCGATACCATAAGCCGGTATACTCCTGCGGTTCATCCCCACGCATGTGGGGAACTCCAAATTAATGGAGGAACTACAAAATGTCAACTCGGTTCATCCCCACGCATGTGGGGAACTCTTTCAGCCCCTCTGTCGTTTCCAGTTCTGCCTCGGTTCATCCCCACGCATGTGGGGAACTCCACCACGAAAAGATCCTCGTGCATATCGAGGGCGGTTCATCCCCACGCATGTGGGGAACTCGACCGCATCCCATACAACCTTCTCCGGTGTGCCGGTTCATCCCCACGCATGTGGGGAACTCGCCTACCGGCTGGTTACTATCGAAATAATCGTCGGTTCATCCCCACGCATGTGGGGAACTCCGCATACACGGAGGTTTTCCAAAAGGAATTTTCGGTTCATCCCCACGCATGTGGGGAACTCATCATAGCCCGTGGGATTACCTGGATCGATTACGGTTCATCCCCACGCATGTGGGGAACTCGCGGTTTTGAGCATCCCATTATGCCCCCCTCCCGGTTCATCCCCACGCATGTGGGGAACTCCTCCGCGAATATCTACGACGCCACGAGCGCAGCGGTTCATCCCCACGCATGTGGGGAACTCCCTTTGGAATGCTGGGTTGGGTTGTGGCCCTGCGGTTCATCCCCACGCATGTGGGGAACTCTCACCCGGCCGGATGAACGGGCGATTGCCAACCGGTTCATCCCCACGCATGTGGGGAACTCTTCGAATACGCGGCCCGTTTCCGTGTTAGTTACGGTTCATCCCCACGCATGTGGGGAACTCGTTTCCAATACGGGCTCTTGAACAGCGTCCGGCGGTTCATCCCCACGCATGTGGGGAACTCTCTGCTCACATCCCCGCTCTTTCTGGCAGTGCCGGTTCATCCCCACGCATGTGGGGAACTCATTAATTTCGGATTTCCGGTTCGTCAGTTTTACGGTTCATCCCCACGCATGTGGGGAACTCCACCGATGATGTCCCGATCAACCCGGTGCCCCCGGTTCATCCCCACGCATGTGGGGAACTCATAGGGATCATCTTCCGGGATGGATACGGCGCCGGTTCATCCCCACGCATGTGGGGAACTCCTTAATTACGCCCCCGTACTCGTGCTGCCTACCGGTTCATCCCCACGCATGTGGGGAACTCGGATGAATCGGATAAGGGATAAGATCTGGCACGGTTCATCCCCACGCATGTGGGGAACTCATCTGACCGACCATGTTTGCGGCAGTCACTACCGGTTCATCCCCACGCATGTGGGGAACTCCGCTCTGCATACCGCTCCTCTAAATCGGCTACCGGTTCATCCCCACGCATGTGGGGAACTCCTTTTTTAGCTGGTTTGCAAGGTAGGCCACGCCGGTTCATCCCCACGCATGTGGGGAACTCGTTACTGCATTTACCGACAATGCGGCCTTTGACGGTTCATCCCCACGCATGTGGGGAACTCGGTAATTGAAGTGGATCACGAGAAACCCGGATCGGTTCATCCCCACGCATGTGGGGAACTCATCCCCGCGAGGCCCTGAAGCGGATAGGGTATCGGTTCATCCCCACGCATGTGGGGAACTCGATCACTGAAGGTAGAATGACCGCAACACTATCGGTTCATCCCCACGCATGTGGGGAACTCACCGGCCCCAATGCCGACAACGATAGTCACTACGGTTCATCCCCACGCATGTGGGGAACTCGGATGCAACAATAAACGGGAGTGAGACGGGGACGGTTCATCCCCACGCATGTGGGGAACTCTGTTCATGTTTTATATGAGAACTAGGAAATTTACTTCCCGACGATAACCGGAATAACCATGCGGGAGAACGTTCTCTGATGACAATAAGAATAATTCATCGTTCTCATCCAAGGAAGACCAACATGATCTCCCTGATAACCGATCAGTGTTCTTTGATAATTAATTTCTCTGAATTGGATTGATCCGGTTTTTGCGGGATAAACGAAATGAGCTGAACCCCTGCAAAGTCAACGGGAATGCGACGATTAGTACCGATTGTAACAAAATCGTAACCGGCCTCATTGTTCGTTCCCCACGCCATGATTGCCGTTCCCTCCTCAATCCCGTCAACTATCTGGATCCACAGCATCTCCCGGACTTTCTGCGAGAAATCCCCGATGTATACACCCGCATGGACTTCAAGGAGCCAGACTGCGAGACGGCCACGCAAACGTGCCGGTGCATTCTCAAGAACGATGACCAGCATCGCCAAGCCCCTTCTCTACCGGAATCGCCGGGGGAAGACAATCATCCGGCGTTTCCGGGACGAGAAGTCCACCGGCACGGAGGATCTCTTCAATGGTCGGAATAATCGTTTTCAACAGCCGGGTTTCACGGAACTGATCACGGCAGGCAAGTCTCACTGCCCGTTCCGGATCAACCGGATTCTGCGATGCAACACGAAATGCCACCGGAACCACCGTTTCAAACTTAAACAGATCCGCAATGTCATAGACAAACGATTGGGGTTTACCGGAATGGATGAAACCGATAGCTGGTGCATACCCGGCGGCAAGGATCGCGGCTTCGGATATTCCGTACAAACATGAAGTTGCAGAACTTAAACAGCGGTTTGGCAGATCCCCGCTCCCCCAATGCGTATGATCATACTGCCGCCCTTCCCATTTTACGCCATATTTTTGCGCCATCTGCACATACATTTCCCGTACCCGCGCTCCCTCAACACCACGGAGTTGCTCAACAGAATAATGAGTGGGGACCGGTTTCCTGAACCGGTACTCATACATTTTTCGGACAACATTCAATCGTGCGTCCTCATCAAGTGCAAGTTTTGCCTGATAGAGAAGGCGATCTGCCCGAGCACCTCCCGGCTGTCCTCCCGCATAGAGTCGGACTCCCGCTTCCCCAATCCAGACAAGCAAACAACCGACACGGGCTGCAAGCACAACCGCTGCATGAGATATACGAATGCCAGGTTCGAGCATGAGACATGCAACACTCCCGACAGGGATCTGCGTACGGACACCGTTTTTATCCACAAGCACAAAAGCCCCGTCAAGAACATCAAGTTCTCCCTTCTCAAGAAAAACAAGGGAGATCCGTTCCTTGATCGCAATGGGTTTGAGCGGAGGGAGCATGAGACCTCATCGTGTTGGGCGGACCATCAATAATCCGCAACCAAATCCTTTCGCAGGTCCGAGACCGTGAAACAGTGCGGGAAGAAACAGTTCCGGATCGGTAACCGTCAGCAGCCCGGTAAATTCAATGGTGCTCAATGTAATCGGATGTTTCCCTTTGGGCTTGGTGAACCGGTGCTGGGTGTATCCGTCAGCGCGGATTTCACCTTCACGAATGGAAAATCCATTCGCCTCCCCTTTCAGTGCGAGCCAGACAAATCCAGCCTGCTGGACAATCTCCGGTTCCAGGGGATACGGTCCCTGCTTTTGCTTCAGGAGCGTTTTTGCTTCCATGACAACATCATGGCGGTGCTGCTTTTTCTGGTCATCCCGTTTTGCCCGGATGGGATTGGCCATCAGCATGAATGATAATCGCTGATCTTTTTTGATGATCGGAGTATACGACTTTGTCTGAATGTGCCAAACCTCGCAGCGGTCGTTGGGCTCTCGTGCTGAAACACAATAAAACGCAGGCAGACCCTCCACAAGATCCTGGCGGTAGATAAAGTCGCGGTCCCGTTCAGGACCATCGGTGAAGAGATCCCAGACCAGCGAATGGAGCTTGTATGCTCCCCCAATATGGTTCCAGAACTCCCGGTCGTATTCAGCATCGCTCCGGAGTTGTACTTTACTGATGAACACGATCATCCCCCCATAGATCTTTTGATCATCGTGGAGTGCTCGACCCGGTTTGCGAATTGCCACCGTTTCCGGCTCAATGGATCATCACGGCGCTGGATCGTATGAACGCTGGTGAATCCCGCATCCAGCTCTCCTTCCCAGAAAACCCTGACATCATTTTCGGATTCAAGTCGGGCTATGAAGGAAACGTCATTAAAATGAGCGGAGGATAGTGCACCGGCAAGGGAATCCGATTGAAGGATCTGCGGTTTCAGCGGAAGTGAAAGCGGACACGACTTCCTTCCAAGGTAAAGGGTAAACACAGGTTTTTCCAGATGCTCTTTCACATTTGTGAGTGCGTAAGGAGGGGTAGAAGTCCGGCTCCACAAGCAGATGGTATAGATGGCATCACACCGGTAGTCCCGCGATGACAGGATCGTGTTGAGCGCGTCTTTTGGAACAGATAGTTCTGCTTTTCTTGTGGGGAATATCATTTTCTTCCGGTCAATTATGGATGGTGGCACTTGAGCGGTATGATAATCCCTCAGCAGGATCCCAGGAGCATCGATGCGGACTGCCATCAGATAACCGGTTGCCAGATCCCGTAACCGCTCCTCCTCGTCGCGCCGGATTCCCAGTGCTGCTGCCATCATTCCCATAATGGCTGATTTGGACGGATGATCAAATGAAGGCCTGAATTCGCCAACTGCAATATCTCCCCATGACGCCATAATGCCGTAGATGCGGAAGATGAGGTAATCATTCATGGCGATCAGCAGCAGAATTCCAGAATATCCTTCAGCGAGCCGGTTCCGTTATATACATTCATCTCTTTTTCAGCATTCCAGCATTTTCCATAAACATCGTCCATTTTTTTCCGGGTATCATTTAGTGATGTAATAGCGGATCCCAGAAGATCTTTTGAATCCCTAATTGCCCCCAGATAGGCAACCGATAAGGATCGGGGCTGTTGTGATCCTTTTTCTGCAAGAAGGTATGAGGCATATGCCCGTGATGCAAAGGAGTTCTGTTTTCCGGTAGGCGCAACTTTTGTCGCCGCCTCGACAAACGCTTTGATCGCAGTGTTGGCAAGTACCGCATCGCCACCGAGATTCTCTTGGAGGAGGGTTTTG
>Ga0172381_10007150_pt1 | contig 11078 bp, 25 predicted proteins | sample Leawel6488metaG_FD_119754 | JGI IMG/M metagenome (GOLD analysis project Ga0172381, IMG submission 119754) | Leachate microbial communities from a municipal landfill in Southern Ontario, Canada - Leachate well 64-88 metaG | ecosystem: Engineered > Solid waste > Landfill > Unclassified | place... | reverse complement strand
GGGTGAGTGTAGCATGGGAGGGGGGTGGGTGTCAAGGGAAAAAGCGGTTGACGAGAGTGGGGGTGTGAGAAATTGTGGGGGGTGGGTTCCACCGCGCGCGCCGCCCCAAACCGGGAACCGGGTACGGGGGGCAGGCCTTCGCTCCGAGACCCCCGCGCGCCAGCGCCTCGAACGCGTCGCGGCCTAGCACGAATCGCATATCATATAGATGCTAACGATTCCGCCCAAAATAGGTTGACATATATAACCGCCCGCGCTATACTCCTATACATAAGGCGCGACCTGAGATGGCCGCGCGTTGCACGTCGTTTGACAGTGTGACCGGGAAGTGAAACCGGAAACCGAACAGGGAAGGATCAAGCCGCCATGAAGCGGGCGGGCGCATAGCGCCTCCCTCGCGGTCCGGCCGTATGGCCGAATCATTGCTACCCTGCAAAGGGAGTACATCATGGCTAATATGCACAAGACCATCAGCGCGTCAAACATTCTCGCCCTCGTGGAGAAGGTGAACGACAGCCAGAAGACCACGGCCGAAGCCCTCAAGGAAATCGCGCTTGCGCTTTCCAGCATCGAGGAGCCGCGCGTCCCGAGGCTTCGTCAGTCCGTTCCGGTGAAGCCGGCCGCGATCCGCGGGCCTGCCCCTGCCGAGCAATGGGCGGCCATTCGCGCCGTTGCCGAGCGCCTCCAGAAAGCGCACGTAGCCGGTTCGAAGTGGGCTTCTGCGGAAAAAATCTTCCCGAATCCGCGCCAGTACTTCGCGGCCCTCGCTCATAAGAACTACGACGCAGCGCACGAGACGGCCACGACCGAGACCTTCAAGATTTTCTACGCGGCCAACGTCGCGGAGGTCATAGGGGCGGTCAAGGCACACCAGCGCTAAGCCTAGGCGGGCGCCCTCTTCGGAGGGCCCTGCTTCATGGCGGCTTAAAACGATCCAAGGGACAACGGAGGAGACGCGCCATACGCGCCCGATCGTTGCGTCGTACCCTTGGCCGCGCGATGGTATCCGCGCGGGGCGGTTAGCGTCCGCAGTGCCGATTCCCTAAATGGCAAGAGCTGGGCCCGAGCCAGTAGGCGCGCATGCGTCCGACCGCCGGGCGATACCAAAACGCGCGGGAAAGCTCGGTTCAGCTCTGCGTGCCCGCGCGCTGTCCGCGTGGCAGTTATTAAACCGCCAGCAGCGGGGGTCTCCTCTCGCCGACAGGGAGGGAAGTGGACCCGCGGCCTCACCGCCGCCAGCGCGCCAATTATCGGTGACGTTATAGTGCGTTATGGGCGATTATGGCCCGTTATAGTGGCATTATAGTTATTGAATGCAGGGTGAAGTCTATTGTGGGTAACGAGTTATGGCCAGTAGCGGGAGCATTATAGCCTCGGAGGGTCAAAGTTATGGGGAATTGTGGCGTAGTTATTACAAAATTATGGGGAATCGATATGAAACTACCCCCAAAACTCTATACACCACCACGGTAGTCACTAATTAGTGTATACTTTATCATACGATTTACCCCAGTTATTACCCCCCAAGCAACAACTTTTTTCGTCTCCTAACTCCAAGCTATTAAACGACTTACCCCTCATTCCCCCTCCTTTCTGTATATATATCTTCCTTATTATAGAAGAAAGAGGCCCACGAACTGGTAAAACCACCTTCCGCCAAAAACCCCTATAACACCACGAACCCCTAAAAAGACTATAATGACTATACCTCTATACGCCACAACGACTTAGCTCCCATAATGGCCCTATAATGGACTATAATGGACTATAACGCCACCGGATTTTGGCGTACGCCATCTGCTGTCCCTTACCGAAATCTCCAATCTCTCCACTTTCCGACCCCAAATAACCCTCCATAAACCCCATAATTCCCCACCAGCCCGTATGGACTGGTCAAGCCACCCCCAAAGGAGTCCCCCATGCTCAACCCTGAGACCCCCGCCGTTTGCCGCACTCGTCGTCGTCCCTCCCTCCGCGTCCTGCGCCAGACGCTCAAGGCCGCCCCCTGGCGCATCCTCAGTGCCTCGACCCGTCCCGCTTACGACCTCAACTAACCCAACGACCCGAGACCCCCGCATCCTCCGCCTGCCCAACTTCGAGCGGGGGTCTCCCCACAGCGCGTCTGTATGGCCGCGTATCCCTCGTCCGAGGAGAACCCCATGATCGCCCAAATCACCCTCACCCAGGGTCGCGAAGCCTTCTACAGCTTCAACACCTCCGTCCACATGTTCACCGACAAGACGGCCGGCGCCGACGTCCGGACCGCCCTCCAGACCCACCTCGCCCAGCGCATCCGCATCGGCCGCATCCAGGTATTCCATGCCCAGATCGGCGTCTGGACCTTCACCGCCGTCCTCGAGAACTACTACGGCGAGCGCATCGGCACCGCTCAGGGCGACGTCCAGCCCCTCCTCGCCTCCGCCCTCGCCGGCCTCACCCGGGCCCCCGTCCGCTGGTCTGCCCCTGCCGTAAGGACCAACTAAATGGCCATCAAAGAACTCGTCCACGACACCCTCCTCCAGGTCCGCTCGGCCGGCTATGAAGTCGTCGACTCCGGCGCCATCATAAGCCGGATCGCCAATCGCTCGCGCTTCGTCAATCCCGATCGCTTCGACGAAGACCTAGCCACGGCCCTTCGGGCCAACGTCATCAAGGAGCTCCCATGACCATCGAATCGATCCGCAAGACCATGGACTTCCACGAGGAATACAGCGTCGACTCCAAGAACTTCACCCTCCGCCTCTACGTCACCAAGCGCCGAGGCCTCTACGGCTTCCAGTTCGCCGCCATCATCTGGCATCACCCCGACAGCGCCTGTTCCACCAAGACCACCGGCTGCGGCTACTCGAAGGACGCCTCCTGCGCCGCCGTGGCCTTCCGGACTCTCAAGGCCCCCGACACCGTCATCCGCCTTGCCGAATCCGGACAGATCGTCGAAGCCATCGTCGCCTACCTCAAGCTCAAGCCGCGCAAGGGCCAGTCCGTCTGGTCCCTCGTCCACCACGCCCACGCCTGAAAGGAGCCCTCATGATCGCTGGAACCTGGTATCGCATCGGCCGCTTCGTGTACGTCGCCGTCAACGCACAGGGGACCGTCGAGAATATCGGTATCCCCTCCAATTGGCGCGTCTTCAAGCTCTTCTGGCTCAACGTCATCGGCCGCAAGACCACCGTCGCCGAGATCCGCGACTACCTTCGCCCCAACCGCGTCATGCAAGCGAAGCCGCGGCGGAAAGTAAAACGCTCGAATGCCTTCCGCCACTACGGCCGAGGCGGCTGGCGCTAAGCCCACCAGCGGGGGTCTCAATTGGTTCAAGCGCGGACGCGATAAGGCGTCGGCTTAGGAGGATAGGGATGATGGGAAAATCTGCGACGAAAGAACACCCGATGGGTATCAGGCGAAGGCTTGTCGACAAAAGCGTCTGCCTCCCAAGGTCTATGCGGAACGGGGGCAAGCGGCTCATGTCTCAGGCGAGCAACGAAGACTTCGAAAAAATGGAAGCTGCGGGGCTATGGCCTGAGGCGTAGCGCGGGCACGGCCCAAGGGGGTCTCCCGCCACTGAGACCCCCGCTTGACGCCGTGTAGCCTCGGGCTACTCCCTCCTTCATCGGAGGCGGCGTCCTAGCCTGCTTGTATGAGCAGGCATCTTTCGAGCAAGGAGCAATCATGCCCAACGAACAGGACGCGAGGATCGGCACGGACGGAAAGTTCTGGAACGGCGACGAGCCCTCAGACACCAACGCGTTGTGGGGCCGCCTCGGCGAGATCCGCAAGGGAAAGAAGAAACCCTACCGCGTCGGCGAGAACAAGTTCGAGCACTTCCGGCCGGGCGCGCCCTTCGGCTACCGCCGCGGGTAGTTTTTACCTCAGCCGGGCCGCATGGCCCGGCATTTTTTTCTCAAGGAGATTCTATGACCATCCTTGAAAACATGGACGATTTCAAAGCCCATGTCCTTGCCGTAACCGCGAAGGCGCTGGAGCGGAAACGCATTCGCGAGCTTCGCGCCGACTACAAGGCCGCGAAGATGGCCGCGGGCCCCTATGCCGAAAAAGCCAAGAAGCTCTCCGGGCTTCTCTGGGAGGGCGACGAGCCCTTCGGCTGCCGTACGCCGATCGTTGCGAACTTCCTCTCCGTGCTCATCGACTCGCCTGTCAAACAAGCGACAGCCGTACGCGCCAGAAACGACCATCCCTTCACGCTGTTCAGCGCCGTCACCCGCGGCGGCACCTTGGCCGTTATAACCCGCATCCGGGGGGACGATGGCCACGCTCACGACGTTCCCCAGCTACTCGGTTCGGCGTCCGTCCAGGAAGAGGACATCGGCCAACACGAATCCTGGGACTTCGCCGACCCCACCGGAGTAGAAAAGCTCTTCGCCGAAGTAGGCATCCGCGAAGCCATCGCTCGCCAACTCGACTTCCCCTTGGTTGTATAACCAAGCAACTCGCTCCAACAGGAGACCCCCATGGTAATTATCAGCAGCGTCGAAGACCTTCGCGACTACGCCATCAAGCTGGCCAAGCTCGACGAGACCAAGGCTGCCGCGCCGGAGGAACCCGAAAGCATCAAGAAGATCAAGGCCATCCTCAAGAAATATTCATTCAGCAACCATCGCGAACTACTCACCAAGCTCGTTTCGATCCTCGTTGACACCGAGCTCAAGCTGCCCGAGGCCGCCGAAGGCTTCATAAGGAATACGGTTATCGTGCCGCTTGAACAGATGGGCGGCCACGACTACCCGCTCAACCGTCCCTTCTTCGTCCGAGAGCTCGGTTCGAAGGGCAGGCCCTATCGCGGTCTTAGAGAAGACGGGTCTATGGGGAACAATCTCCGCGGCGATTGGCGCTTTGCTACCAAGAACGAGGTAACCGAGTTCTTCGCCTCCACGAACAGCGATCTTCAGCGCGAGCTCTCGAAGCTCGTAGCCGCCATATAAGGAGAACCACATGAGAATCCTCGAAACCAAAGCCGACTACGCCACCTTCGCCAAAGAGTTCCTCCCCCCCGCCGGGGATGGAAAATCCTACACCGATAAAGCCGCCAAGATTGCCGAACTTCTCAAAACCCAAGACTTCGGCTGCCCCCGCACCGAGATCACCGAGCTGATGACCGCCGTCTGCGACCACATCGGTATCGAGCTTCCACCTATTAAGGTAGATGACACCCTCATCAAACCTGGTATGGTCGTCCGTCTCAAGACCTCCGCCGTCATCTTCCATCACAGCGTCGCCAGCGATTTCCCCATCGTCATGGCGATGCCCGACAAGCACTTCCTCCGCGTCGACGGCCGCCCTACCGCCCGGGAACGCGCCGAAGCAACTCTCGACAAGGAGTACTACACCCTCGCCTCCGCCGAAGACATCGACAAGTTCTTCGAGGCCCTCCCCGAAGACGCTCTCGCCAAGCTATAACGTACCTGGGATCACACTGCCCCCTTACGGTGGCAGATCTATTTTGAAGGAGTCTTCATGGATGAACTAATCGAACCGACCGTCGAACAACCGAAGGAGCTGGCCGTCCTAGCCCAACAGAGCGGCCTACCCGCGACGCAAGCGCAGTCCGTGCTCACAGAGTTCACTGCTTTCTTCACACAAGCCGCAGAATGGGAAGTGAAGACGCGCGACCTCGTCATCACGGACGCCTCACAAACCAAAGAGATGGGCATGGCGCGAGAAGGCCGCCTCCAACTCAAGGAAATCCGGGTCAACGCGGAGAAAACGCTAAAGCGTCTCAAGGAAGACATTCTCGTCAAGGGCCGCTTCATCGATGCGATCTACAACCTCATCGAGGGCGTGACCCAACCGATTGAGAAGGCCCTTCTCGAAAAGGAGAAGTTCGTCGAACGCCAAGAAGAAGCGCGTCGCGCCGCGATAACGGCCGACCGCATAGCCCGCATCTCGCAGTACGGAGAAATCTACGCGCAGGCTTTCGACGTCTCGATCCTCTCCGACGAGGCCTTCGAACTAGCCCTCGCCAACGCAAAGCTGGCCTTCGAGGCGCGCGTTGCTGCGGAAGCCAAGGCCGCCGAAGATGCGGCTAAGGCCGAGGCCGAAGCCGCCGCTGAACGTGCCCGGATCGCCGAGGAGAATATCCGCCTCAAGGCCGAAGCCGAGAAGGTCGAAGCCGAGCGCAAAGAACGCGAAGCCGCAATCGAAGCCGAGCGCAAAGCCGCTGATGAGAGAACGCGGAAGGCCCAGGAAGCCGAAGCCGCAGCTCGTAAGGCACTCCAGGAAAAGCTCGATGCCGAAGCCAAGGCAAAGGCTGAGGAAGCGCGTAGGGCCGAAGCAGAGCGTCTCATTAAAGCGGAGGCCGAGCGTAAAGCCGCCGCTGCGGGCGATCGCGAGAAGGTTCTCGCCTACATCGCAGTGCTCGATTCACACGTGGTCCCGGAAACCAAGAGTCCCGAGGCCAAGTCCATCATCGCCACGCTTATCCAACAGATCGCGGCGAGTAAGGCTCTCGCAAGCACGAAGCTCTAGTTCCCGCGCGTCGTAGCATCTAGCATCATGTCTCCGGGGCGCACGTCCCCGGCGCGCCTTAGCTTGCTCGTATGAGCAAGCATCCCTTCGGAACAGGAACCTATATGACAACGAACGACCTCAAGAAAGGTACACGCATTCTGCTAGCGAACGACTGGGAAGCCGACCTCTGGGACAACCAGCGCGGCAACACCCGCATCGCGAACGTATTCGGCTTCGTGACCGAGGCCGGCTCCGTCTACAGCCACGACATCGTGGCCTACAAGCTCAAGGGCGATACCGAATGGCATCGCGACATCGAGTACACGCCGGCACAGGAGAAGCTCCGCGCCGCAGTAAGGAGGGTTGGCCTATGAAAACCGTCCTCCTCACTCTGGTGCGCATCTTTCAAATCGTGGTTCTCGTTCTCGTCATCTCGTTGTTCTTCGGATGCGCCCTCGACGTACCAGGGGTCCCTACTTTTGAGACCCCCGCTGACGCGTTCAACTGGGTCTACTACTCAGGCGCCATCACCTATAAGCGCGATGCCGGGCGGCAAAACTGCCAGACGCCCGAAGAAACGCTCGTTCTCAGGACCGGCGATTGCGAGGATCTCTGCCTTCTCACGCAGGCCATCATCGACGATCAATTCGGCCTCGACTGTTGGATGGCCCTCGGCCGTACGCCGAAGGGTTTTCACGCCGAGCCCTGGATGAACGGCTGGTTCAGCGACCGGCGCGTCGAAGCCTTAGGCTTCAAGCCCCTCACCTACCTCAGTTACACCGTCACCATCATTCTGCTACCCGTACTCGGTTCCGAGCGTGATCTCCAAGTCCTTGAAGCGAAAGGAGTTAGCGATGTGGAAACGAAATGACGACTTCATCGAGGGCTATGTGAAACGAGCGGGGGTCTCTGCCGAAGTCGCTGCTAAAGTTGCCGACGATCTCTGCTGGCTCTTCTGCAAGGACATGCCCGTCGACATCGATCTCAACAACTACCTCGACGCCAACCTCTATGAAGAGCAGATCGAAGACCTGGCTACGGCAGAGAAGCGCATCGAAGAGCTTGAAGCCAACGTCGAGAAGCTTACAAAGGACCTCGATAGAGGGGCCGACAAGAACTTCGAGCTCACAACTGAGATCGAAAAGCTGAGAGCGATGGTCAACGATGTTTAGTAAGCGCGTTGTCTACAAGGACATCGAGCCGTGGCCCGGCTATGCGTTCGACGTCGAGGCCATCGTACATTGGGGGCGCGACAGTGGCGTGTACTGCACCATCAGGCACGTCGACAGTGGTGAAGAATCATGGACGATGACGGATCTACGAAAACTTCCGACGCTTACAACGGCATTGCACGATGCCGTACTCAAACGCTTTAAGGTGGAGAACACCTGGTAGGATGGTCGTATGCCCATTCACATTTCGAAAGGCAATTCGAAAATCGGAAACATTCCGAGCCTCTCATTTCCGCCGCACGACACATGCGCGGCCGACGTTCCTTGCCGTAGGCTCTGCTACGCATGGCGCGTAAGTCGAACACGTCCGACAGTACGCGCTGCCTGGCAACGCAACCTCGACCTCTGGAACGCCGACCCTCTCCAGTTTCGCAAGGAGTTCCGGGAAGCCTTGGTGGAGACCCCCGCTCGTTACTTCAGGTACTTCGTGGCGGGCGACATCCCAGACGTAGGCTTTTACAATCTCATGTACTAGACGGCGAAAGAGTTTCCGGACATAAAGTTCATGGCCTACACGAAACGCTGGCGCGAGTACAGCTTCAAGCGCAAGCGCTGGCCTGTCAACATCGTCATTCGTGCGTCCACTTGGCCGGCCGATGGCTGGCGCGATCCGCCTGCGGGTATGCCGTGGGCTGAAATGCTTCCAAAGGACGCTGTTCGAAAGGACGAAACAACGATCATCTGCCCGCGCGAATGCGGTCCGTGCCACCATCAGTGCTGGAATCGCAACGTCAACATTTCAATCCGACAACACTAGGAGAGCAACATGCGCGACAACAATAACAACTGGCCGTACGGAAAACTCAGGCGCTATCTTCGCGAGCACATTACCGTCGTCGGTGGTCATCCGGTCCATAACTTTGCGGTAGACCCCCGCGACGAGCGCCCCGTGAGCGCGTGTGCCCTCGTCGACGGCCAGCCGATGCACTTGTTCTTCGGTTATTACGACGACGTGGTAGCCGATATCGAGAAAGGCCTTCACGAAAGGAGCCGCTAATGAAGCAGTATGTTGCTCACCTCAAGTTAGAAGAGCGAATGTTCTTCTTGGCACCCTTCTACATCTTCGCTACCGGGGTCGTCCATGCGTCGAAAGACCTTGACGATGAATGCTACAAGATCGATGATGATGACGTGGTGTACAAACTGGCTTGGGAGCGGAATGCTGACCAACCCTTCTTCGCCGAGCCGTTTTTCAAATGGACTCCACCGGCCTCGCTGATCAACTTCGGCTCGTTGCTTCGAACCTATGTTACTGCGATTTTGGAATCGAGCTTCGACTGGGAGATCGAAGACACCGACCGCTGCACGGCCATCGACGATGCGTCGAAAGGGGAGGAATAATCATGGCAGACGCCGAGGTTATTGGAGAGATGACGATCAACCAGGCTATCGCTGAAGTGGCCAAGACAACTGAACGGGCCATCGCGATGGACACGAAAATCGAGAAGTTAGCCAATGCTTTTCATCAATGGCGGCTAACTATGGAAGCGAGTGCGAAGAAACTCGAAGATGAAAAAGCTCAGAGAGCGCAGGCAAAAGCCGATGCCCAGGCTAAGAAAGACAAAGAGCGCCGCCTTGCGGTTCTCGACGAAACAAATGCCCGCAGATAGCGCGGCTGATGAAGGAATGGGAGGCGCAATCATGAAAGGCTGGAAGGGCGAATGGATCAAGCGGGCGCGGAGTATCATTATCAGGTTAAGCAAGGGCGAAGCGTATTATACACAGGCAGCTGTTGATGCCCTCCTCGCCGAGTACGAGGCCCACCGCGCCGAGAAGCGCAGGGAGAAGGAAGCGCCGTGGACAGGGGAGGTATTTAAGGCCGAGGGCACCCCCCTCTCCGACGAATACCTCGCCCTATGGGTGCCGAGGATGGAGGAGATAGTAGCGTATTTTGGCAATGTAAATAATTTTCATAATGACGCCCCATGCGCAAAAAAATGGACGTGTAGCGAATGCCTGGCCCTTCGTTCCCCATGTAACAAAAACGCCAGCGCCTTCCTCTCCCGCCCCGACGTGGTGGCCTGGAAGGAGCGGCAGAACGAGTGGCCGAAGTGGATAACGATATCGGCCCCGCAGTCGCCATCGGGACGCAGAGTGCTTGCTTGCTATAGCCAGGCAGATATGGACGGATTCGTTAGCGCCCGTCTCGCCACCGCCGCCGAGATCGACGCTATAGGGAGGGGATGATGAAAGATCGTAATGAGCCCGCGTTCCCGGGGATGACCTTTGAAGCTGACGTAAGCGGAGCTTTGTGCGGAGTTCGAAGCTTAGCCCCCGGCATGACACTCAGGGATTGGTACGCAGGGCAAGCACTCATAGGACAATTGATGTGCAGCGATACGGCGGACAAGTCTGAACAAGGGATCGCCTCATGGAGCTATAAATACGCCGACGCCATGCTCGCCGAACGCGAGGCCACCCCATGACCCTCACCGACGAGGAGCTTCTCGCCTTAGCTACTAAGGAGATGGACAACTTCATCGACATGGGCTGCTTTCGATACCCCGATCAAGTCCGCGCTCCACTCATAGAGGGCTTTACGCTCGGATATAAATACGCGCGCCGCGCCCTCCTCTCCCGCGACCAAGCACCCGAGGTCTGCGAGTGGGGTATTGACGACGACGGGAATTATTCTACCTCATGCGGGGAAACATGGGTAATCGATTCAGCCGATGTCCCTATATCAACGTTCTACAACTACTGCCCGCATTGCGGCAAGCGCATAAAGGAGACGACGAAATGAGTGAAGGTAAGCCAATGGAATACGTGTGCCCGATCTGTAATAAGTTGCTGATTATTCTGCCGGATGATTATGGCTATACATATACATGCGTGGACGCTGATTGCCCGGTAAATAAAGAGTATTTGACTGTTAATTTTTTAGAAGCGTATTCGCTTAAAAAACTAGGCGAAAGTTTACCCGCCCCATCTGCGCCGGAGAACGTACGGGATCTAGCGCGCGAGGTGGGTAAAATAATCGAAAGGTGGGAGTTTGGACATAAATCCAAGCCCGCGATAGATGAAGCTGCCGCCCTCATCCAGGCCCACGTAGACGCCATAATGATAAAATGTATACAGGCCGAACAAGAGACCTGGCGAGAGGCGGCTGATGAACGGAACGCCAAGCTCGCGGCCCTCACAGCTCAAGCGCAAGCGATGGAGATAGAGCTAGCGGCCCAAGGTGCGCTCGTAATTTCACACGAAGGCCATATCGAGACGCAAGACAAAACCATCGCAGCCCTCACGGCGAAGGTGGAGAGGATGCGGGATGGTCTCAAGACTGCCATGTTATATATAGATATGGTACGAGCAAAGAGTAGCGATGAAGCAACTCAGGATGAAGCGGAACGAGACTATCTCAAGTGCGCCGCCCTAGCCGATGAG
>Ga0172381_10007149_pt1 | contig 11078 bp, 11 predicted proteins | sample Leawel6488metaG_FD_119754 | JGI IMG/M metagenome (GOLD analysis project Ga0172381, IMG submission 119754) | Leachate microbial communities from a municipal landfill in Southern Ontario, Canada - Leachate well 64-88 metaG | ecosystem: Engineered > Solid waste > Landfill > Unclassified | place... | reverse complement strand
TCCCTTCTTTCTGCCTCCTCGTCAGGTGCCTTGCTCGAGAAGATCTCCGGACTGCGCGAGAGAAACTCACGCTTCCAGTTGGAGATCATCTGCGGATGTATTCCGAATCGCTTTGACAACTCGCTGAGTGTCTCCTGCTCCTTGATTGCCTCAATGGCTACCTGCGCCTTAAATGCTGCACTGTGTTTTTTTCTGCTTGTGTTCATGTGAGTAAAATTAATCATTTTATTAAATTTACCCAGTGGTCTAAATTTGCGGTAGTATTATATTGAATTCTTTTGATTTCAGCTTCTATCTCTTTTTTTTGTTGTTCTATCTCAGATTTATATTGAGATAATTCATCCGCATAATTCTCTTTAAATTCGTCTTTTTGATTGTTTAGGCATTTTTCAAATACTACTTTTAAATTTTCGGAACTATCTACTAAAGTTTTGATGTCATTTCTTGATAATTCTAACAAATCAAATTTTTCTTCAATTCTTTTAAGTCGGATTTTGTCTGCTTCAAGTTTTTCTTTATCGGTGACTGAAAATAGATTTGGAAGTTCTGTTCTCCAACTTCTGTTTTTATCTAACAAATCAACATAATCGGGTTGAATCTGTTTTAAAAGATTACGGAACCACTCAAAAAGCTGTTTTTCATCCATACAGTCAAGAATAATTGACTCGCCTTTTGGCTCTTTAATCAATCGATATTTACCATCAACTCTTATCAAGTTATCATCCTCTAAAACCCAAATTTGTATTCGATGATGAAGCGCTGGTTCAACTTTCCCATTTTTACATCTAAGTTTTCCAACAATATATTTATCTGTAATGCCATAGAATGAACCATCTGTTTTATCTCCCAATGAAATAGAGTTGAGATTTGTTGCTAAATCATTCTTTTTGAATCCGTTTATTTCACGTGCATTTATGCCAAAGCTATTTAAGTCTGGGGAACCATATCTTAATTTGAATTTGTCTTGACCAATTGAAGCCCTGTTGTTTTCTTCAACACGAAAAGATATAAAATCATCAAGATTATATTTGTAATTATAGAAAAATCCGGGTTCAAAGATGTAGCCATTAGGAGGAAACATTGTTTTTATTTCATCCTCAGATAATCTAATTAATTGTTCCTTCTCAGATAATAATGCGATTATCTTTATTCTTGCATTTTTATCACCAAGTTCTTTGTCGATCTTGCCAATAACTTTATTAACGGATTCATCGAATTCCATAATTTGACCTTTTTATTGCTTTTAATACAGTTGAAGAATAATCTTTTTTAATATTCTTTGAATTTACAAGATTTATCCAATCTGCTATATTTGAGGAGATAGAGTTTTCTTGAAAATTATAAATTAAACCGGATAACTGAAATTCGGCTTTTGCTGGATTCAAGTTTTGTTTGTTGATTTGCCATCCAGTACAAGTTCTATTTAGTGAGTTTAACGGAGCTTGTATTTCAACTTTTTCTATCGAAGAATCTTTTATAATTTTATGCACTCCAACCGAAAAATTAGAACAATTAATTATTGTTTCATCATATTTAGTTCCGTCTATCCATATCAAAGATTTTTCGTTGCAAGTTATTGTTGGGCCACATCCTTGCATCCAAGTTTTATAAGCTAATTTAATACCGCCCTCTATCTTATACCCTTTTGATTGCTGTGAAAAATACTTGTACCAAAAGTGATGCTTTGACTTTTTCTTTAATGGGTGTGTAACAAAAATATCATAAACGTCACTTATTTTTTTTTCAATCTTGCATAATGAATCAATAAATATACTTGCCTTACTTTTAGGTTGGCATATTATAACATACTTTTCTTCGAGTTCAAATTTCTGTTCATATTCACTTTCGCCGGATATTGTATCGAGTTTGAAAATTAAAAAAACGTTATTACATAGACCTTTATGTTTTTCTACAAATGAAAACACGTTAGTGTCCTTGAAAAAGATTACATTAATTGATTCATATTCGTCATTTAAAACTGAGATTTTCTCAAATGATTTGTCTAAAAAGATATGTAAGTCTTGAACTTTTTTATTACGAGATGTTTCTGGTCGTATATTATTGGTAGTCTGAGGATATAAACCATCCCAGTCGTCAATAAAATAATTGTATATCTGTCGATTAAGTTGTTCAATACTCCCAAAATTATTTCTCAATTTATTTTTTACTTTGTAATAATGTTTATTCATACAGTGACCATTGTCTGCTTCTTCGATTAACTGAGAGAAATCTTTAAATGGAATATATTGAGTTTGTTTTATTCCTATGTTTTCAAATAGAATAGATGTTCTCTTCAAGTCTTCTTTGCTTAAAAGAGCTTGCGATAGAGGGTATTGAATATATCGTCCACTACCAAAGTTCGAGTTAGGTATGCTTATTTGAAAGTCATTTTCTTCACAATAGCTTTTTAGATTATACCAAATATCATCCTGATGAGAAGTATATAATCGTTGCAATTTATTTGTGTCGATGTTTAAAAAAAGTGCTAATCGAGGATTGTATTCATTGCTAGAGAAATTTTCTTCTTCTTGCATCTGACTAACGATGTAAACTTGAATAGCACAAATGCCAAAGAATAGTTTTCTTGTGATTAACCAATTTTTCTCTAGTGTCGAAGATATATTTATTTGGAAGTCACTAAAGTCTATTCCTTCTTTTTGTAAGTATTCTGATATAGTTTCTTCATCAACAGAAAACAGTATTGTATTACCTTTCTTTTCTGATGGAAAAAATTTCTTTTTAATATATTCATTAAACTTACAGTAGCTCATTGGTGTGTGTGGCAATTGTACTCTTTACCAAAACTTTGAATTGTGTGTCGGCTTGTGGGGTTTTGGTAATGTGTACAATGTGCGTTGGCATTTTATTTGGGTTTTTAATATAGTCTTTTAATAATCATCTGTTTAAATCGTATCTGCACGGTCTTTTCCACTTGGCGATAACGGTCACTTGCAAGTTGTCGTTGCGGATTTCGAAGAGTGTCAGCGTCCGTATGACGAAGACGGTCAAGAAAGGAGCGGAGACAACGCACCGCGCGAAGCCCGCAATGCAATTTGCAAAATGTTGTAACACGTTTTTTATTTTTTCATAATAATTGGAGTTAATTCATTTTTTATTTTATCGTATTCTTCCTGTTTTAATAAACCTAAATCAAGCAAATCCTTTGATTCTTTCAATTTTGCAATAGCTTCTTCTCTTGTCATAGGAGCATTTAATGGCTTAATCTCCCCAGCGAGAACTGATTTTTCATAATCGACAACAGACATATATTTGTTAATTCCAAATGCTCGACCATTAGGTTCTCCTAAAAGTATTATTAATTCAAGTGGTTTCTTTTTACTTCCTTTATGGCGAACTTTCATTTCTGAAACCACAACCAATTCTCCTTGCATATTTGCACTCGCATTTTCAGGAGCTTCACCATTCATTGCATTAATTACACTTCCAACTCCGGCTGGTCTCCCCATTATTATTGTTGTAAAACTATTTCGGGTTCTTGAGCGGGCTTTTGCTGCGCCTACTGTATTCCCAGCGTCAACTACAGTTGTGGAAGTAATACTGCCAGAAGGAGTGCCAATAATAAGAGTATCTCCAACTTCTAAAATAGCGCCATTAGCAGAAGTATATTTAAAAATTTCAGTATTATTTTTAATATTCTCAAATACTGATGAGTTTTGGCAATCATCAAATGTCAATTCTTTTAATTGGTCTTGAGCATAAGAATTAATAGCAATAAAGGTAATAGTAATAAAAATTAATTTTTTCATTTTTTATTTGATTATGGTTATTTAATAAATTTAGCTCATGAATTTTTGTCAAAATGTGTTATAACGGTTTCGCGGTAAAGTCCCGTTTTAATGGGATTTACTGCGTGTGTGTGCCCTGCATGAGCAGAGCACACCCTGCCCGAAGCTCATTGAAAAATTCAAAATTACAAATTTATTTTCAAGAAAGCGAAGGGTTGGGTGTATTTTTCCAGAGGGTGTAAGTCCCTTATGTGCAAGGGTAACGCCTTGAAGCATCAGCAAGTCGCAAGGTGGTTTGTCGCGAGGCATGCACTGAAGGCAGCGAGACTGCAAAGTCCGGTACTGACGAACAGGAAGGGTATATGAGGCTATAAATCGAGGATAAGCAAGCACACCATTGCAAAGTCCCAGCACTACAAGACGTTTTATAGTAGATACCACAGGCATCGGACGAAGGAAGAAGCTCTTACCGGGGGAGGTCTTGGAAGCTACGCGATAGCTATTCCAAGAAGTCAGCAGAAGCCATATTAGTTGTGGAATACGAGCTGCCAATATAAAAAGCAGAGGACTCACAGATCAATGAAGGGCTGAACATTAAGATGTCCCAAATTAGACAAGGAGGCACAGCCAGCCTTGTTATAGGCGGGACAGGGTAAAAGAAGTAAACAGGATGGCATGATTGAGCAAGTATTGAACCGAATGAATGTAATGCGTGCATACCGACAGGTAGTGTCGAACAAAGGTTCGGCAGGAGTTGACGGTATGACCGTTAAGGAACTATATGGATACCTGTCCAAGAACAGGGAACTCATAGAGACCTCAATACTGCAAGGTAAATACCAGCCGCAACCCATCCTGGGGGTAGCAATACCCAAAAGCAACGGGAAGACACGCCTTTTAGGCATTCCCACAGTTGTCGACCGACTATTGCAGCAAGCAGTAGGAGAGGTAATCGCCATTAAATTTGAGGATTACAGCTACGGATTCCGCCCCAATTGCAACGCCCAACAGGCAGTAATGAAAGCATAAGAATATATCAATTCAGGGTACCAGCACATTGTTGATATAGACCTGAAAAGCTTCTTTGATGAAGTTGACCATTGTATTCTGCTGCAATTACTCTACCGCAAGATTAAATGCCCTCTCAGCCCGCTTCTGTCCAATATCATGCTCAATGAACTTGATAAGGAGATGGAAAGACAAGGCCTCCGCTACGTCCGTTATGCCGATGACTTTAGCATCTATACCAAAAGTAATCGGGCAGCCCGAAAGATAGGAAACAGTATCTATCTGTTTTTAAAGGACAAATTGAAATTGCCCATCAACAGGGAGAAAAGCGGAATCCGGAAACCTGCGAACTTTACGATACTTGGATACAGCTTCGTACCTACGTATGTAAAGGGAGAAAGAGGCAAATACCAGTTGGTGGTAAGTGTGAGAGGATGGAAGTCGTTAAAGCAAAAACTCAAGACAATCACAAGAAAAACTACACCATGCACCTTTGACGAGCGCATCCGAAGAATCAAAGAAGTCCAGAGAGGCTGGCTGGGGTACTACCGAATGGCAAGTATTCAAGTTAAACTAAAAGAGCTCGACGGCTGGCTGCGAAACCGTCTGAGGTATTGTATCTGGCACCATTGGAAGAAACCAGAGAGAAAGAGGAAAAACCTTATACGATTGGGATTGACCAGAGAGATGCCTATTCATGGAGCAGGACACGTATGGGGGCTGGGCAGTTGCTCAAAGCCAGATATTTGGAACGACCATTACTTTAGAACGCTTAAGCAAAAGAGGCTATGAGGCAATTTTGCCTATTACTTGAAAATTGCCCCGCATCTTAATGAACCGCTGTATACGAGACCCGTACGTACAGTGGTGTGAGAGGCTCTCCCCGTCATATTAATTGGTGGGGCAGTCTACTCGATTATCGTGTGTTAATTTTTAGTATTTATCAAATTTACAATGACTTTTATCATAATAGCCATTTCTTCCTGTTTGCTGACTGCTATCATCAGTGTCAAGGCAACTAAAGTATTGTCTGCAATTCGTTTACTGCCAAATTTATCATATAAAACGCCATTCTTTGAAAGAAAATACAGGAACATAAATGCTGCAATTCTTTTGTTCCCGTCAGAAAAGGAGTGGTTCTTCGTGATGAAATAGAGTAAATGAGCAGCCTATCCTCTATGCTTGGATACAGGTCTTTCCCACCAAATGTCTGATAGATTGTTGAAATAGAACTTTTAAACGACTCGTCTTTTTCCCTGCCAAAAAGTCCACTGTTGCCATATGTTTTTCTGACCAGGTTTATTTGATAAATCGCCTCAGTATATGAGATCCTGTAAATATCTTTACCAGAAGTATCAGTAATTGTCAGAGACTGATAATCATACTGATCCAATATGTCCAATGCATAAGAGTAATCAGAAATTATACTTAGTAAGCCATTGCTCTCATCTGTAGTCAGTTCTTTGCTTTGTACAGCAGAACTTAAAATTTTAATTGTTTTTTGAAGTTCTTGCAATTGTTGATTTTGTTGCTTCAGAGCTTTTTCGTTAATTGAGTATCCCTTAATAAGATATTCCTTGAGAATTTTGTTTGCCCAGATTCTGAACTGTGTACCTCTTTGAGATTTTATACGATAACCAATAGATATAATAACATCTAGATTGTAATAGTCTACTTGGTATGTTTTACCATCAGCAGCAGTTGTTGCATTTTTTGCAACAACTGATTTTATATCCAATTCCTTTTCTTTAAAAATGTTAGTTATATGCCTGGATATAACTGATTTGTCTCTAAGAAACAAATCAGTTAACTGAGCTAAGTTTAACCAAACAGTATCCTTTTCAAGTTTAACCTCGATTTCAGTTTGTCCGTCATTGGAATTGTATATCTGAATTTGAGACTCGTTCATATTAAATGTTTTAACAATATTGTTCTAAATTAATACACGATAACGTAAAAGTGTTTTATACATCGTTACCCTACAAATATAGTAAAAGAGGAACAATCAACACTTGATAATCAATTATTTTTAAAGGTATATTGTAATGATGTATAATACCAAATGAATATATAAAAGAGTCCAATTTGCATAATTGGATTTTTTTTATTAATATTGGACTATAATATAAATACACAACTATGTCATTTCCAAAAATCATTGTCATTAAAGAAACAGAAATCGAGATTAAGCATCGCATTAAAACATCGACTCCTTTTATCGCCCAAAGGTTGAGGGTGTTGTTGATCCTCAAGCAACATGAATCAACAGGGCTGTCTAAGCGTGGAGCAGCCACACTTGCCGGGGTGTGTCCGGACAGTATCCATAAATGGCGGACAATTTACCTCAGAGAAGGAATTGAGGGCTTAGTGAAACATAACAAGATAGGCTACAAACCTTCTGTTTTCACTTCAGAGGAACACGCAAGGCTAGAAGAAAAGCTGAACGACCCGAACAACGGATTGCGCGGTTATGTAGAACTAAAAGAGTGGATCTGGAAGGAATTTGGAAAGGATATCTTATACAGGACTGTAGTGAATTATTGTGTTTCCAACTTTCATTCAAGTGTCAAGACAGCCAGGAAAAGTCACATCAATAAGGATGCTGACAAGGTCGAGAGTTTTAAAAAAACTTCGGACAAGTCTGCAAAGAAATCTGGAACGCAAAAGGGCAGAAATTCAATACCGTAAACTTATACTTTCAGGATGAGAGCAGGTTCGGGCTAATGACCAGAAACGGCAAACACTTACAGCCAGAGGCGTCAAGCCAATTTGCCCGTTTCAGCAAGTATTCAAGTCAACTTATCTTTTTTGGGCATTTTCTCCCATAACCGGAGACAGTTTGCAGCTCATACTGCCTGGTTGCAGTGCAGATAACTTTCAGATATTCTTGGATAGCTTGTCAGACCAGAACCCTGAAGAGTTCAAAATCATGGTTCTCGATAACGATGCATTCCACAAAGCAAAAAAATTGAGCATACCTGAGAATATCGCCCTTGTATTCTTGCCACCATATCAGCCCGGAACTAAACCCTGCCGAGAAAATGTGGGCCAAGTATAAAAGACAGTTCACAAATTTAATATTTGACTCCCTTGAAAAACTGGAAATTTTTATGTGCCAGTTAGTGATGGATACCACCACTACCGAAATCAACTCTATTTGCAGGTACACCTACATTTTTTCAGACACATTTTGAACTGCTATATAATTGCATTTGGTATAAAACTTTAGTACATGACATTTTTTACAAAAACATCATATAATATGTTTATATTTAGATTATTATATTGAAAAAAGACCCTATAAATTAGTATCTTTAAAGAAAACTTAGACGGTTTTTCTATGAGATATAATCCTAGGGTCCGGTACAAAAATAGTGAAATTTACCGGAATCTGGCAAGAATCAAGTTCTTTGGATTGATGATGTTCATGGTAGGTGTATGTGCTTGATTTAGACATTATAACAAAGTTTGTAATTCATTTGTTGCCTCATAATATGATGAATCGCTTCATACGCCTGTTTAGTTACGAGCCCATTAACTACCTTGTTGCAGACAGAGATTTTGTCGGAGAGGATTGGTTTGCATACCTTAAGACGATAAGAGCCAGTTGGCTGTTTAATGACCTTAGTATTAATGAGAGTAAGCATTTAAATTGTATATACTATGTTAATAATCAACGGTGTTATCTATCAGGTTCCTGCGTAAAGAATGTAAAACACTTTTACGTTAGCAACAGTTTTTACTTTCCTGACTCACAAACATTTTCGGGAAGAATTTCAGTAATTTTTGTATTTCTGCCTATATCAATATCAATAATTGCACATGCTTTTGTAATTTTTAATTGGTCAAATTCCGATTTAGTATCCCAAATAATATTTTCTTGCAGGATATTAATATACGGGGAAATATCAACTTTTGATCCCATGCCTGATACGATAAATAAAATACTTTGGTTGTTTATGGAGTAGGACATCTGCAAAGAAAATCTATTATTGCAGTTAATGCAATTTCCAAGTTCGTTGATAATGATTATTTTTCTGTACTTCTCAAATTTACCATCGGGTTTGTGTACCAAGTAATAATCTTGTATTTTTTCTATGTCGCTTTTTTGTTTGCATGAAAATGAAAGCGTGCAAATTAATAATATTACCAAAACAGAGTACTTATTATTCATATCTGAAAAGTGTAAATTTATTAATCTTAAAATCGTCATTATATGCTTGTTTAACATACAAGCCATTTTCTCCGACAAAAGCGGTCGGATAAAACTTATTATAGTCCATTTCTATTTCATCTAACTTCTTAAAATCTTTATCGAAAATAATAATTGAAAATGGGAGTTTTTTTTCTATCATTTTACTTCTAACAAAGCAATAATACAAGTTTCGGTATTTGTCCCATAACAATTTGTCAATAAATCCATTTTTCAAAAAATTTCTATTTAGTAATTCATTATCTTGCCAATATTGTTCATACGTTATAGGATTTATTCGTGTGGTTGTGTAATCAGATTTTACAACCACTGTTTTTTTCAATTGTCCTGCAAGATTATACACATAAAGCGTATCGCTATAAGCGGAATAAAAAATATTCAAACTATCTAACATTAGAATATGATTGCCTTCTGTTGTAAATTGTTTCTCGGAAGCAAAGCGACAGTAAATAGAGTCTAATTGCAAAATGGGTTTTGCATCTGTGTAAAAAGCTGTATCTGCCATAAGATTATAAAAAGATAAACCTCTTGCATTTGAATTTACAAAATCTTCTTTTGATGGATATTTAGGCAGATTATGATCCAAATAATTGATGCATACTCTTAAAAACTTTTTATCAAAACAAATTGGTGTCCATAGCTCAATGCCTTCAAGAAGCAATGGAGAATAATCTTTTTTATAAATCATTTCAGCCATGCTATTAATCAGCAAAACGTTGTTGGTATAGGCAGTAAGCAGGGCAATACTATCTGGAGAAATAATATCAAAACTTATAAGTATAGTTTTTCCATTTTCCAATAATTTATCAACAGGAATAGCATAAAGCAATTTTCCTTGTATGTCAAATAATACTATTTTTTTGGTAGTCCTAAAGTCGGCAAATGCAATATACTCTTTTTCATTATATTCAGAGTAATTTATGTTGGCTGAAGGGAAACCTACATTAAAAGCAACAGTATCATTTAGGGTAATCCAATTACCTTTTTGTTTCTTGGACAAAAAATTGCATGAAAATAATGAAGTTATTGCAATAATCAGAAAATAAAAATACTTTTTCATGTTAACATATATAAATAATAAGTGTGAGAAAGTTTCCCACACTTATTATTTGTTGACTACATTTTCATAGGTTGCACTTGAATAATTTCTTTGTTCTCGGAAACTATAATATATGCACCATTATTTTCATCAAGATTTCCTTTTACTGTAAGCTGTTTCTCACCTTTGATTACTGAATCTAAGATTTTTTCATCAATTAAAGAAGAAAGCACATTCAAGTTTTCCTTAACAACTTGAACAATTTGTTCCTGCGTTCCTGATAGACTTAGTAGATATATGTCCCTTAAAACCTGAATGGTCTTTTGGTCTTTCGGAGTAATAATAACATCAGGAAGACAGTTGCCTCCTTGATCCCAGCAACCATAATCTATTCCATCTTGTCCGTTTGGATTCCCATTGTCATGCCAAACTCTTAAGTTACTTGGCGGAGCTTTTGTGATTTTTGTTATTGCAGATTTCTGTATATCAGACGAATCTGCTTCTTTTTGGCATGAATTCAAAATTAAAACAATCAAACTCATGGCAGATAATATTAAAATTAGTTTTTTCATTTTGATTAAATTTAAAAATTTTGCCGTACTTTGTTTTTTGGAGTTTTCCGGTCAAATTCTTCTCCATAATTGTTATGGATTAATATGATTCCCTTTTCTTTTTTTCCCCCAAGTAGAGAAACACTTAGGTGTGATTAAACATTTAATGTATAATCCAGAACTTTGCGAATATAACATACTGTCACGTTAAAACAAGCTAATAGTGAACAGGTTAGACAAATAGTCAATTGGGACAGAAAGAGAAGATTTGCTAAACAGTTCATTTAAAGGCATTTTTTCAAAAGGAGTTATACCACATCAATTGCAAATGAATCAAATATCTTTTTAACAGATGTAACGGATGTGGGGTCATTGTTTGCCGGATATTCGTCTTCTCCTTTTGTACAAGATGATATTAATGCAATAAACAATACTCCACAAAAAGATAGTTTTAATAGATTTAAATAATTTTTCATAGGCATATTATGTTTAGTTTAAAGTTTAGTCCTTGTCTATGCTTA
>Ga0172381_10007148_pt1 | contig 11079 bp, 8 predicted proteins | sample Leawel6488metaG_FD_119754 | JGI IMG/M metagenome (GOLD analysis project Ga0172381, IMG submission 119754) | Leachate microbial communities from a municipal landfill in Southern Ontario, Canada - Leachate well 64-88 metaG | ecosystem: Engineered > Solid waste > Landfill > Unclassified | place... | reverse complement strand
TGGATATCTTTTTTCATACGAATAATTAATTTCTTTATGTCTCAGAGTTTAACATATTATAAGAAATTTGGCAAGATGGGGGGTCTTGATGCATGGTCTTGAACTATAATTCGTCTGATTACTATGAGGACTATGATTTTAATAAAAATAATTTGATAAAAATTAGTATTGCAATTAGAAAAATAAAATAAAAACCGGTCCCTGAGCGGAGTCGAAGGGTAAATTATCGACCAACTATTTTGCAACGACCCCTCGACTCCGCTCGGGGACCGAATTAATATGCTTTAGTTAAAATCAACTTTGCAATTCGTCCAATAATATTAGTGTCATTCTGAGCGTAGCCTTGTACTCAAGGCGCAGTCGAAGAATCCCTTAAACGTGGATATTGTAAAGACATTAAGTTAAACAAGAAATACTTAAAATTAAAAAATCCAAAACAAATAGGTCTATTTATTATTTTTACTTGATTGACGTTTAAGGGATTCTTCGACTACACCCCAGATTACTGGGGTTCCCTGCATGCGCAGGCATGCGCTCAGAATGACAATGTTTTGTGTTTTATTCATATTACCGATTGTCTTGAACTATAATTAAGCTGATTAACTTCTACCAGAGGCAGACATGGATAGACTATGATTCTAAAATCATAGTCTTCATAGTAATCAGACGAATCATAGTTCAAGACCAATACCTCCCCCCTTTACAATTCGCCCAGATATGTTATATTTTACCTGCAAGTTTATTGCCATTTAATTATTAAGCACAAATAAACTCATGTTAAAATTACCAAGTTTGGCCGAAATGCTTGACGCTGGTGTTCACTTCGGACACCGAGAATCCAAGGCTCATCCAAAAATGAAGCCTTATGTCTACACTGTTAGTAATGGTGTTCAGGTTATCAATCTAGCCGAAACCGCTCGCGAACTCAAAAAAGCGACTGATTTTGTCACTAATCTTGCCAAGGAAGGCAAGACTGTTTTGTTTTTAGGAACCAAAGCTCAGGTCAAGAAAATGATCGAAGAAAATGCTCAGAGAGCCGAATTGCCTTATGTCGTCAATCGTTGGATTGGTGGCACGATGACCAATTTCGAAATGGTTTCCAAGCAAATCAAAAAATTCAAGAAAATGCTCAAGGAATCAACAACTGACGCTTGGGACAAATATACCAAGAAAGAAAAATCTGCTTTGCAAGAAGAAATGGAAAAATTACAAAGAATTTTTGGTGGTGTTCAGAACTTAGAAAAAACTCCAGACGCCATTTTTCTGATTGATTGTCGCCGAGAAAAGAATGCTTTTGCTGAAGCAATTAAATGCAGAATTCCAATCATTGCTTTAGTCGATACTAATACTAATCCTGAAAAAGTGGCTTACCCAATCCCAGCCAATGATGACGGGGTTAACTCTCTCAAAATGATCATTAAATTGATTGCCGACGCCTATATTGACGGCAAAAACGAAGCTAAAAAATAAAAATTAAATTTTTAAATTATGCCTACTTTAGAAATAATTCAAAAGCTCCGTCAACAGACAGGGGCTGGAATGATGGATTGCAAACAAGCCTTGATCGACAATAATGACGATTTTGATTTAGCGATTGATATGCTTCGCAAAAAAGGAATTGCCAAGGCTGCCAAACGCGAAGATCGCACGGCTTCAGAAGGGATTGTTAAAATTGAAACTGATGCCAGTGGTAAAATTGGTTACATGGTCGAAGTTAATTGCGAAACCGATTTTGTCGGCAAGAACGAAAACTTTCTAGCTTTTGCTAATCAAATTTTTGAACTTGTCAAAACCAAAAAAATTACCAACCGAGCTGATTTGATGTCGGCCGATTTTGACGGCGTGACTGTCGAAAATAAACTCAAAGAACTGACTGGCTCTATTGGCGAAAAACTCGATATCAAAAATGTCGCTATCCTCGAATCTAATGGCACCGTCGCGGCTTATTCTCACCTCGGTGGGCGGATTGGTGTGTTGTTGGCATTAAATAAAGAAGGTCAAAATCAATTGGCTTATGATATGGCGATGCAAGTCGCGGCGATGAATCCAGCTTATATGACTCCAGCCGATGTCCCACAAGAAATCATTGCTAAAGAAACCGAAATCTATACCGAACAGCTCAAAGCCGAAGGAAAGCCAGCTGATGTCATGGCTAAAATTATCGAAGGTAAACTTAGCAAATTATATAAAGAAGTTTGTCTTTTACAACAAGCTTTTATCAAAGATGATAGCAAAACCATCGAAACTTATTTAAAAGAAACGGCCGGAGCCGATATTCAAATTGAAAAATACATTCGCTTCAGCTTGTCATAATTTTTATGCGAGTGATTGAAATAAAATTTAGTCCTTGGGATCGAACCTACGATTTTGATCCTGGTGACCATGAGGTCAAAAAGGGGGACAAGGTGATCGTCAAAACTGAGTTTGGAACTGAGATTGCTATTGTGGCTCGCGTCAAAAATTTGGACGAACGAACTTTGGCTGAAATCAAAGCTGAAAGTCGAGAAATCAAACCAATTGTGCGGGTCGCGACTTCATCTGATATCGAAAAAGAAAAAGAGCATTTGATGGCCAAAAAAGAAGTCGTCGATGAATGCGAATTTCTGATCAAAAAACATGAATTGCCGATGAAGCTCATCGATGCGCGTTTTTCGTTTGATGGTGGCAAAATTATTTTTGCCTTTACTTCTCGTGGTCGAGTCGATTTTCGTGACTTAGCGCGAGATTTGACTCACAAATTTCAAAAATCAATTCGTTTGCAACAAGTCAACGTGCGCGAAGAAGCTCGCGTGACCGGTGATGTCGGACCTTGTGGTCGGCCATTGTGTTGCAAAGGTTTTCTTGATGATGTCGGCAATATCACCCTTGAAAAAGCTCAAAACCAGCAAATTGTTCACTGGGGGCCTGACAGACTTTCGGGAGTTTGTGGTCGCTTAAAATGTTGCCTCGAATATGAAGATGGCTTGTATCAAGAATTAGCCAAAAATTTGCCAGAGATCGGCCGTCGGGTCAAAACCGATTCAGGCTCAGGTGAGGTGATTGGTTGGCATATTTTGAAGCAAACCGTGGTCGTTCGCTTGGATCAGAAAGCTGGCGAAGATGGTCGCCCAACGATTATTGAAGTTCCTATCAAAAAATAACTTTAAACTTAATCTAAAACAAAATGTCTACCAAAGTTGCCGTTAATGGCTTCGGACGCATCGGACGTCTCGTGAGTCAAATTATTTTAAAAAGTCACAGTCAAGATTTAGAATTGGTGGCGGTCAACGATTTAGCCCCAACCAAAACAATGGCTCATCTGTTTGAATATGATTCGGTCTATGGTAAATATACTGGTCAAGTCAAAGCTGAAGAAAATGCCATTATTGTTGACGGTCAAGAAATAAAAGTTTTTCACGAAAAAGATCCCAAAGCTTTGCCATGGAAAGATCTCGGCGTCGAAGTCGTGATTGAATCGACTGGTGTTTTTCGAACTTATGAACAAGCTCATTGGCATATCGAGGCGGGTGCTAAAAAAGTAATTTTATCAGCTCCGGGCAAAGAAGATGGCAGAGAAATTCCAATTTTTGTGCCGGGGGTTAATCTTAACAAGCTAACCGCTGAGATGGATGTCGTTTCGATGGCATCATGTACGACCAATTGTCTAGCTCCAATTTTAAAAATTTTGAACGAAAAAATCGGAATTGAAAATTCTTTGATGACCACTGTTCATAGCTATACCAATGATCAATCTTTGGTTGACTCAGAAAATAAAGATTTACGTCGAGCCAGAGCCGCTGCTCTTTCGATGATTCCGACGACGACTGGGGCCGCGACTTCAGCCGCCAAAACTGTCGAAGGAATGGAAGGTAAAATCGACGGGATGGCAATTCGTGTTCCAACTCCGACCGTTTCAATCGTTGATTTAACAGCGATCTTATCTCGAGAAGTGAGTGTCGAAGAAATCAATCAGCTTTTCAAAGCGGCTGAAAAAGGCGAATTGGCTGGGATTTTGGGGACTTGTGATGAGCCTTTAGTTTCGATCGATTATCGCCAAGATCCACGCTCATCAATTGTTGATCTGCCTTTGACTCAAGTTAGCAAGAATCTGGTCAAAGTTTTCTCGTGGTATGACAACGAATGGGGTTATTCAAGTCGTTTGGCTGAGTTTACTGTCATTGTGGCCAAAAAATAGGCTTTTCTAAATATAACTTAAAACCGCCTGAAAGGTCGGTTTTTGGGTATAAGCTCACAAAAATTATTTTTGTCAAGGCTACTAGGCTTAAATATAATTTGTTATAATAAAGTGGTAATCAAATTAAGATGTCAGTCAAAACTCAAACAATCATCAATCAAATCGAAAAAGAACTGCTCAAGTTTATCGAGCAGAATTTTGAAGTAAAATTAGAAAAAATAAATTGGGAAACTCCACCAGAACTAGAGATGGGGGATTTGGCGTTTTCATGTTTTGAACTTGCACGAGAACTCAAGCAAAATCCAGTCGAAATCGCGACTAGAATTGCGACTAATTTTAAAGTTGAAAATTTGGTTAGCAAGATTAAAAATATTGGTCCGTATGTCAATTTGTTTTTCAAAAAAGATATTTTTTGTCGAGATTTAATTAGTGATGTTTTGGATGAAAAAGATAATTATGGCCGTGGTGAAAAGAAAATCGAGAAAGTCATGCTCGAGGGCTTTGGTCAGCCGAATACGCATAAAGCATTTCATATTGGACATTTGCGAAATATTTTTTTGTCAGAGTCAATGTCGAATTTACTCGAGTTTAGTGGCTACCAGATTATTCGGGCGAATTATTATGGTGATGTCGGCACTCATATTGCGACCTGGCTGTGGTATTTTATAAACTATGTCGAAGATAAAGAGCTAATTTTAAAAGCTAGCAAAAAAAACATTGATCCCGAACTCAGTCGAAAGTTGGCCGAGATTTATACGTTAGCAAAAAATAAAGTTGAAGAAGTCGAGACAGCTCAGGCAGAAATTAGTCAGATTTTACAACGACTCGAAAGTGGCGATAAAGAAATCAATAAACTTTGGAAATTAACCGCCGAATTGAGCTTGGCAGATTTCAGACGAATTTTTAAATTACTTAAGGTAAGTTTTGATAAAGAATTTTTTGAATCTGAAGTCGAAAAGCCAGGCAAAAAAATTGTTCAGGAACTGGTGGACAAAAAAATCGCCGTCGAATCTGACGGGGCGATGATTGTCGATCTGGCTGATTACAAACTCGGGGTGTTATTAATTCTAAAATCTGACGGCACCTCATTGTATGCGACCAAGGATCTGGCTTTGGCAGTGCTAAAATTTAACAAATATAAAATCGATCGATCGTTGTATGTGATTGATAGTCGACAGGATTTGTATTTCAAACAAATTTTTAAAACGCTGGAATTAATGGGATTTTCTCAAGCCAAAAAATGTCGCCAGTTATCTTATGGGGTGGTGGCACTTCAAGGGGGTGCGATGGCGAGTCGCAAAGGCAACATTATTTTAGCTCAAGATTTGTATGACAAAATTTTGGACAAAGTTCAAACTGAAATCAGTAAACGTGAAAATGTTGATTTTAAAGATGTCAATGACGTGGCCAATAAAATTACTTTGGGAGCCTTGAAATTCGGGATGTTAAAATATACCCCAGAGAGCAACATTACTTTTGATTGGGAGTCGGCCCTCAAGTTTGAAGGCGACACTGGACCATATCTACAATATACTTATGCTCGAATTGGCAGTATCAAAAATAAAAATTTTAAAAACCAAAAAATAAAAGCTAGCCAGATTGATTTTTCTTTGTTAAGTACCATCGAAGAATGGGAAGTTATCAAAGCTGTGAGCGAATTTCCACAAATTATTTCAAAAGCGACCGAAAATTATAATCCGGCTACTTTGGTAAATTATTTACTAAGTTTATCGGCGAGCTTCAATAAATTTTATGCCAAATGTCCAGTGGCTCAGGCGGAGAGTGATGACTTAAAATTAGCTCGATTAGCTTTGATTGAATCAGTGGGAGTGGTTTTAAAAAACGGGTTGAAAATTTTGGGAGTTGAGGTGGTTGGGAAGATGTAAATAAGTATCAAGTATAAAGTATAAAGTATAAAGTATAAAGTATTAAGAATTAAATAAAACCATAAATGCAACTCAAAACAATTAAACAAATCAAAAACTTAACTAACAAACGCGTCATCGTTCGCACCGATTTTAATGTTCCGATGAAAGGAATTAAAATTATCGATGATTATCGAATTCAAAAAGCTTTGCCGACGATCGAATATTTGATCAAACAAAAAGCCAAGATAATTTTATTAAGTCACTTGGGTCGTCCTAATGGCAAGGTTGTTAAAGAATTGAGTTTATTGCCGATTGCTCAAAAATTGGAAAAATTACTCAAGAAAAAAGTGGCTTTTATCCCACAAATTTCTGGCGAAGAAGTTGAGCAAGCGATTGAAACTTTAAATGGCGGTGAAGTCTTAGTGCTTGAAAATGTGCGTTTCCATCCAAAAGAAGAAGCCAATGATTCACGTTGGGGTAAGGAATTGGCGGGCCTAGGTGATATTTTTGTTAATGACGCTTTTGCGGTTTCTCATCGCAAACAATCTTCGGTGGTGGCAATTGCTAAATATTTACCAAGCTATGCTGGTTTATTGCTCGAAGATGAAATTACTAATTTGAATCAAGTTTTGGAACCAAAGAAACCAGCCGTGGCCATTGTCGGTGGATCCAAAATTGAAACTAAAATTAAGGTGATTGATAAATTGAGTAAAAAGTTTGATCAGGTTTTGATTGGGGGTGCGATTGCTAATAATTTTATTTTGTCAGCGGGTTATGAAGTTGGAAAATCTTTGGTGGATAAGGATTTCAAATTAAATTTAAATAAATATAATTTTGAAAAAATAGTTTTGCCAGTTGATGTGATTGTGACTGGTGGTAAAACTAGAGAAGTTGACCTGGTCTCAAAAAACGAAGCAATCTATGATCTTGGGGCCGAGACGTTTAAAATTTTCAAAATCTATTTGAACGGCGCCAAGACTATTGTGTGGAATGGGCCGATGGGTTGGTTTGAAAAACATGAATTTGCTAAGTTTACTCTAAAATTAGCAAGTGAAATTTTAAAAAATAAAACCGCTCAGATTTGTATTGGTGGGGGAGAAACTGCTTCGCTATTTATGAATAAAAAGCTGAGTCCAAATATTTTTGTCTCGACTGGTGGCGGAGCGATGTTGGAGTTTTTGGAAGGCAAAGAACTTCCCGGAATAAAAGTATTGGAGAAATAGTTTTAATCCGCCCAAGGCGGATCCTCAATTTTGTAACTAAATCAAAGATTTAGACAAAATTGGGAGGTGCGATGCTGGAGTTTCTCGAAGGAAAAACTTTACCAGAGATTAAAGTGCTGGAGAAATAAAAAGATAAAAAACAAAAAAATCTCGAGAGAGATTTTTTTGTTTGACTATTAGTGTTTTTTTTGATAGTTTTCTAGTAAGTTTGTTCGTTAATAACTATAGCTTGGAGGTTTTTATGTTTGGGATTTTTATGTTTGTCCCTATTGCGGCTGTCACCGCATTGGCCTTTGCCTGGTATTTTTTTAGGCAAATGATGAAGGAAAGCGAAGGCACGGACACGATGAAAAAAATAGCCAAGCACGTTCGTGATGGTGCAATGGCGTATATCCGGCAACAATATAAAGTTGTCGGAATAGTATTTATTGTGCTGACGATGATCTTTGCGGCAATGGCTTATGGCCTGGGGATACAAAATCCCTGGGTGCCATTTGCATTCCTGACCGGCGGTTTCTTTTCAGCGCTGGCTGGTTTCTTTGGCATGAAAACAGCTACCTATGCTTCGGCACGGGTGGCTAATGCAGCCCAGCGTTCCCTAAACGATGGCCTCAGATTGGCTTTTCGTTCTGGTGCGGTTATGGGACTGGTCGTAGTGGGTCTTGGGCTTCTAGATATCTCAATTTGGTTTTATGTATTGCAATTCATCATCGGTGCGCTCGATAACACCACCAACGCAATGATTGCAGCCAATCCGAGTATGAAGCTAATCATAATAACCACGACCACACTTACCTTTGGTATGGGTGCATCGACACAGGCTCTATTTGCACGTGTTGGTGGTGGTATCTTCACAAAAGCAGCTGATGTAGGTGCTGACCTTGTAGGGAAAGTAGAAGCTGGTATTCCTGAAGATGATCCACGTAATCCGGCAACCATTGCCGATAACGTTGGCGACAACGTCGGTGATGTGGCCGGTATGGGTGCCGACCTTTACGAATCGTATTGCGGCGCTATTCTATCAACTGCAGCACTTGGAGCAACGGCTTTTGCAAGCCTTGGTGTTGAGAAACAAATGAACGGTGTTATTGCGCCTATGGTTATTGCTGCAATTGGAATTATCCTTTCAATTGCCGGTATCTTTATGGTGAAATCGAAAGAAGACGCTTCGCAAAAACAGTTATTAAAAGCACTTTCGCGCGGGGTAAACTTCAGCTCGGTGCTTATCGCTATTTGCTCTTTCTTTATCCTGAAAATGCTCGACTTACCTAATTACACCGGAATTTGGGGCTCTATGATGGCCGGTTTGGTTGGAGGTATTGGTATTGGAAAAATTACCGAATACTATACCTCCTCCGGATATACGCCAACTAGGAATATTGCCGAGTCGACCAAAACTGGCCCGGCAACGGTTATCATTTCAGGGATCGGGACAGGAATGATTTCTACGGCATTCCCTGTTTTGATCGTCGGAACTACAATCATCCTTGCATTCACATTTGCTTCCGGTTTCGATTTTAATAATAGCAGTATGGGTTTGTATGGTATTGCAATAGCGGCCGTAGGTATGTTGTCAACACTGGGTATAACTCTGGCCACTGATGCTTACGGGCCAATTGCTGATAACGCCGGCGGCAATGCTGAAATGAGCGGATTGGGCGAAAATGTCCGTAAGCGGACTGACGCTCTCGATTCGCTTGGGAATACGACTGCTGCCACCGGCAAAGGTTTTGCCATCGGCTCGGCAGCACTGACCGCTTTGGCTCTTTTGGCCTCATATATTGAAGAGGTCAAGATTGCTATTGCCAGAGTTCCCGAAAAGGCCGCGGTTTTTATGCAGATAATGAACGTGGATGTCCATCAGGCTTCAATTGCGCAAATGATGCAATACTATCACCTAGACTTGATGAATCCTAGTATTTTGGTGGGCTCGTTTATCGGCTCGATGGCCGCATTTTTATTTTGCGGCCTGACGATGAATGCTGTAGGCCGTGCGGCACAAAGCATGGTCGAAGAAGTCCGCCGGCAATTCCGTGAAATTGTTGGCATTCTCGAAGGCAAGGCCGAGCCGGATTACGCCCGTTGTGTTGAAATATCAACCCGTGGAGCACAACGCGAGATGCTTTTCCCGTCGTTGCTGGCAATTTTTATTCCAGTTGCCACGGGCGTAGTTTTTGGGGTGGCCGGTGTGGCCGGTTTGTTGCTCGGTGCAACATCAACCGGCTTTATCCTTGCCATATTTATGGCCAATTCGGGTGGTGCCTGGGATAATGCCAAAAAATATATTGAAGAAGGCAACCTTGGTGGGAAACATTCCGATTGTCATAAGGCAGCTATCGTTGGCGATACCGTAGGTGATCCGTTTAAGGACACATCTGGCCCCTCACTCAATATTCTGATTAAACTGATGAGCATGGTCTCCATTGTTATGGTGGGATTAACCGTGTCTTGTCATCTTTTGTGATGTGTTCCCCTGTGCGAAATAATCGTGCAGGGGGATTTTTTTTAAATTGAAATCTGGTATAATTAAAGCAATTAAAATTAACCTAAATTTATGAAAATAACTCAACTTAAAGCCATTCAAATCCTCGATTCTCGTGGCAATCCAACTATTCAGGTCGTAGCTTGTAGCGACAAAGTTTGTGCTAAGGCGAGTGTGCCATCTGGTGCTTCGACTGGCAAACACGAAGCTTGCGAATTGCGTGATGGCGGAAAACTTTTTGGTGGCAAGGGCGTTTTAAAAGCGATTGAAAATATTAATAAAAAGATTTTTCCAAAGTTAAAAAATCAAGATTTGACTCAACAAGAAATTGATGAAATTTTAATCGAGCTCGACGGAACCGAAAATAAATCCAAACTTGGTGCCAATGCGATTTTAGGTGTTTCGTTGGCTTGTGCACGACTCGGAGCTAAGTTCGAAGGTTTGAATCTTTTTGAATACATTGCTAAAGTTTATGGGCTCAAAAAAAATCAACAATTGCCAGTGCCGATGATGAATGTGATTAATGGTGGCAAGCACGCCGATTCTGGTTTAGATATTCAGGAATTTATGTTGGTACCAGCTGGGATAAAAAAATATAGTGAGCAGGTCAGAGCCGGGGCTGAAATTTTTCAGGCTTTAAAAAATATTTTAATTGCAAAAAAATATAAAATTGCCGTCGGTGATGAAGGTGGCTTTGCACCAAGTTTTAAAAATCATGAAGAAGTTTTTGAAATTTTAATTCAGGCGATCAAAAAAGCTGGTTATAAAGCTGGTAAAGAAATTTTCTTAGCGATCGATGTCGCAGCTTCGGAATTATTCAAAAAAAATAAATATAATTTTTCTGGCAAAGAAAATTTTACAGGTGAAATGATTGAGGTTTATGAAAAATGGGTCAAAAAATATCCAATAATTTCAATCGAAGATGGTCTAGCCGAAGATGACTGGATGGGTTGGGGGATTTTGTCACACGATCAAAAATTAAAAAAGACTTTGCTTGTCGGTGACGATTTATTTACGACCAATATCGATCGATTAAATAAAGGAATTGGGCTGGGTGTCGCCAATTCAATTTTAATCAAGCTCAATCAGATTGGGACATTGTCAGAAACAATCGAATGTATTCGCTTAGCTCAAGCCAATAATTACAAAGTTGTAATTTCACATCGCTCAGGTGAAACCAGCGATACTTTTATTGCCGATTTGGCGGTGGCGGTCGGTGCTGAATTTATCAAAGCCGGGGCTCCAAATCGAGGTGAACGTGTCGCCAAATACAATCGACTTTTGGAAATTGAATCAAAATAAATATGATTTCTAAATCAAAAAAACCAACAG
>Ga0172381_10007147_pt1 | contig 11080 bp, 13 predicted proteins | sample Leawel6488metaG_FD_119754 | JGI IMG/M metagenome (GOLD analysis project Ga0172381, IMG submission 119754) | Leachate microbial communities from a municipal landfill in Southern Ontario, Canada - Leachate well 64-88 metaG | ecosystem: Engineered > Solid waste > Landfill > Unclassified | place... | reverse complement strand
TAATTTCATAAAAAAATGTTATGTATAATTATTCAAAATTATATTGTGTTTTATTTTGAATAATTTCGCGTATTTCCAATTCTGAAGGAACTCTAAATCGTCTTTGATTGTCTTTAAAAAATCGTTTTAATTCTTTTTCACGGGCGGTTCTGTCAACTTCACCTAATTGTGCAAGCATAGACTGTGCATATTCTTGTCTTTTTTTAGTCAAATTATCAATTAAAGGTTTAATTTGTTTTAAAGTAACTTTTGGAGTAATTATTTTATTTTGTGCAAGTCTTTCATTTTGAAGAATATTTTTTAAATCTAAAATTAATTGTTCTTCTTCTTTTTTAGAATTAAAATTAAAAATATTTTGAAGGTGTGTTGTGGCTGATTTTCCAATTTGAGGCTTAAAAATCGTAATTAATCCTTGTTTATAATTATGAGAAATTGTTCTTCTTGATTTAGGATGAACTAAAGCCATTCCAATAGTTCCAAAAAACAATGTTTTAAGTGCAGTTCGTCTATTCATATTAATTTCACTATTTGTATTAATTTTTATCTTAATCTCATTAGTCGTTTCATTTTGTTAATTAATCTAGTTTTTTTTATTTGTTTAATCCAATTTTGTGTTTGTTCTTTAGCAACACCTCTTTTATGAAATTTTGGTTTATTTGGAAAACAAGCATTAGGCATTAATCTAACTATGTCAAATTTGCCTGATTTAATTAAATGAGCATAAATAGATCCTGCACAACTAGATGATATTGTTTGAATTGAAGGAATAAGTCTAGGTGGATAAATAAGTCTTTCACGAGTTCTAACATCATAACTTGGTTCAATATCAGTTAATGATCCTCCAAAACTAATATGTTTTATTCCTGATTTTGATAATAATTCAATAATTCTATCTTCGTGTGCTTTTACTTGATTACCACTTTGTATTTTTTCAACAAGAGCTCCTTGTGAATCCATTGAAGGTAAACAAAATAAATTAGCTTTTTTATATGCTTCTTCTCCTAAAACTCCTTTAATTTCTCCAGGGTGACTTTCTAAAACGATTACAGGAAATGAACTTTTTGTTAATGTATCAGTAATAATTTTTTTATATTTTCCATATTTTTCTAAATCATGTCCTGATTTTTTTTCAAGATAAAAAGGATGAACCAAAAATAAAACATGTCCATTTGAATTCATTACTTGTTTGTTTAAATCTATCCAAAATTGTTTTGGGATTTCACTAAGCGAGTAAAATTTTGTTTGCATAATATACCTAGTGTTTTTGAGATTTAAATTAGTTTCATTTACAAACAGGACAAGTTTTATCGTAAAGTTCATCTTCAATTAAGTCTTTTTTCTTTTGCATAACATTTATGTCTTGTTCTTTTCTATTAGAAATAACACAAAGTTCTTCACAACTTAAATCTTTTACAAGTTCATCTTCATTTTGTAATATGTATGTTTTTGTTTTATTATTCATTATTTTTCACCTCTATTAATTATTAATTAGTTAATATGAATATAAGTTCATATGTGTTTTTATGCTTGTCTAAGAAAAGATTTATATTTATTAAATGTGCATGTCTATTATGTCTACAAATCATGGTTCACTAAAAAAAGGACCTATAAATAAATCAAACAAGGTAATTCCTTATCTTAGACTTGTTAAAATGCATAAAAAATCAAGTCATGAATTACTCGGTCTTGAACTTAGAAAACTTTCAGTAAACGAACTTACAAAAGCAATTGAAGATTTAAGATCACATGGTAACGTTAGAGGCGATATTTTAGATGTTCATGCACATGAAGAATTATTACAACTTCTTACTGGGGCAAAATTCATCAAAGAAGCTGAATTGAGAAAGGCCCAAAAAAATAAAAAATAACTTTTTAAAATAATTTTTATAAAAAAAATAATTTTTGTTAATGTGAAGAAAACTTCACACGATTTTGGACAAAGCTTTATTAACCAATCCAACATTTCATAGTCTTGTAATGGAAAGAATTTCTTTTGACGCGTGAAACGAGTCAATTTGATAAAACTGTTGAAAATTCAACAAGTTTTATGGTGAGCAAATAAATCGATTTAGTAAATTTCTAAATGTTTTTTTGGTGAGAAGAAAAAACAAAAAATATTTTTTTAGAAGTTAACTATCTAGTTTTATTTTTAGAGAACTTTTTTCCCAACACAAAAAAATGTAAAAAAAGATTTAGCATGACGTAAGTCGGCACAATTTGGGAGTTGAAAATAAATGTATAATTTTTGCGGAGTTAAAGTTACGCGTAAGCGTTTTTGGGAGCTAAGCGAGGTAGCAAGCGACCTTAGCATTCTTGAAAAAGAATTAGACAAAGAAGAAGGAAGAATTATTGACGAATCATTAGTTCAAGAATTACTAAATAGTTCAAAAGTAAATAATACTGAAAATAGTATGCTCTTACTTGACAGTGAAATAGATCAAATATTGAATTTAAACGAAAAAAGTGACAATCTAAATTGTTCACATTGCGGTTCTCGACTTGTTCTTAAAAAAAGCAAGTGGGGTTCTTTTTTAGCATGTTCAAACATTTCTGATTGTGAAACAATAGAGGTGTTAGGATGAAAATTTTAATGGCAATCATATTGCTTTTTGGTGTATTTTGCATAAGTATTGCAACAACAGAAAACGTGGTTCATTCTTTTGAATTCAAAGATTATTCAATTTATGAAAACTCGTTAAAAGATGATAAACAGCCACCATTTAGTTTTATGAGCTTAAAAGAAACAATAACACAAGAAGAAAACAATAAACTTGAAGAAATTCAAAAAACAAACGATTAAATATTTTAAGGATAGCAATATCCTTATGATAACAATTTTACCACTCGAAATTGAAATGGGTATTCTAGCAGGACTAGCCGTTGCCACGTCAGGTTATATTCAAGCTTATTCTTATAAAGACAAAGATGGAAAGCACGAAAAGTTTAGTATTGACAAATTTACAACAACAGTTCTTATTGGAGGATTAAGTGGAGCTTTTCTCTCGTACATTGGAACTTTTGAAGGAACACTTTCATTATTCTTAATTAATGCAGGAATCGTAGCAATAATTGGTTCTTTAATAAAAGCATTTTTAAGACTTAAATAAATTAAAACTTTCAATTTAATGTATTAACTTAGTTTTATTGTTTCTTTCTAACTGGTTAGATTTATATATTTGGTTTTCGTTATCAATGTATGAAAAATAAAAATAACTTAATTTTTTCTTCACGTAAAATGGCTATTTCATTTGTATTTGAAGAAATCATTGTATTATTCTTAATAATATTTCAATTTTTTCATTTTTTAGGAATAAAAGAAGTAAATAACTCATTAACACTTTTTAACAATGTAATCTTGCCTCAAAACATTTTATGGTTTATTGCATCAATTTTAACTTTAATAATAATGTATTTTGCAATAGCTTTGAAAGATGCTCGTGTTAAACAAGTACATAAAGAATTTTCAAAACTTGTTTTAGGAACAGCAAAACAAAAGTTTTTTGGAATGGACAAACCAATAATTGTTTTACTTGCATTCGAATTTACTTTCGCAATAATACTTGCTCTTTCAATAGGATTCTATTTAGACCCAGACCTTGAATTTCCTGGTTTAAGCAAAGTTCCATTTCCATTTAATTTTATTGCATTTGTTGCATTTATTACATTTGGATTATACATTTTTTCTCAAACAAGAGCATTTAGAGAATCAGCATATGGTGACCCAATCATAAAAAAGATTTTACCTGCAGAAAGATTATTGTATTTGAAAAGAATCACAAATAGAAAAAGTGGAACAATTAGAATAAAAAAAAGAAAAATAATAAAACGTAAAAAATAATTAAAATAAATTACAAATAATTAAAGGTTAAAATATGTTAGAAAGAAGTATTTCACTAAGACAAGCTATTGTTTATGGGGTTGGAGTAATTCTTGGTGCTGGAATTTATGCTTTAATTGGACAAGCTGCAGCAATAGCAGGAAACCTTGTTTGGCTAGCATTTATTGTAGCTGCAATAATTGCATTATTGACTGCGTTTTCTTATGCTGAACTTTCGGCAAGATTTCCAAAAGAATCAGCCGAAGCAGTTTATGCACAAAAAGCTTTTGGAAAAAAATGGTTTGCTTTTTTTATAGGGTTTGTATCGTTGATTGTAATGTTGCTTTCAGCCTCAGCTGTTGCATTAGGATTTGCTTCCTATTTTAAATATTTTTTTCCATTACCTTCTTTGTTAGTTGCAATTTTAGTAATAATTATTTGTTCAATAATTAATTTTTTTGGAATACAAGAAAGCGTAAAATTAAACAATATTTTTACTTTCATTGAAGCTCTTGGTTTAATTTTAATAATTGTTTTTGGTTTACAATTTGTTGGATCAGTTAATTTATTTGAAGGTCCAAGTGGATTAAATATTTTTGAGTCAATAGCTCCGCTTTTTTCAAGTATTGCTTTAATATTTTTTGCTTATCTTGGATTTGAACAAATAGCAAATATTTCAGAAGAAATAGTAAATCCTAAAAAAAATGTTCCCTTAGCAATTGTTTTATCATTAATTATTGCTACAATAATTTATATTTTAGTTGCGATTGTCGCCGTTAGTGTTGTAACTCCAACTCAGTTAGGTTTAGCTTCAGGAGGAGGTATTTCAGAAGGTCCATTAGCATTAGTAGCAACTAATTCAATAGGTCCAGGATTTGGTTTTTGGTTAAGTATAATCGCATTGTTTGCAACAGGTAATACTATTCTAATTTTGTTAATTGTTTCTTCAAGAATACTTTATGGCTTGTCAGAACAAAAATTACTTCCTAAATGTTTATCTATTTGTCATAAAAAAACAAAAACTCCTTATGTTGCCATTGCAGTGTCTGCAGGAATAGGCATATTGTTCTTATTCTTTGGAAATTTAGAACAATTAGGTAATTTAACTACTCTGGGCACATTTTTGTTGTTTTTTGTAGTAAATGTTGCTTTAATAGCCCTAAGACTTAAAGAAAAAAAGATTGTTTCTAAAGTTAAATCTCCGTTCAATATTGGTTATATTCCACTACTTGCTGTTGTTGGAGCATTGTTTTGTGGATTCATGTTCTTTACACAATATTGGCAAACAATAAACATTTTAGGATTTGAATTACCAATGTTTGTTTTTGGAGTAATAGTTTTCGCACTAGCATTCCCAATCCACTGGGCATTTGACTTATATATTTCAAAAAGAAAAAAATAATGTTTTTTAATTAAAAAAAGTTTTTTTTTAACGCCAATTTACTTTTACATCGTCAGTTCTTTGTTTTGGCAAAATTCTTGACTTGTTTTACCAATCATTTCTTGCAAATCGTTAATACAAAAATTTTATATGTTTAAATCATCAAGTATTGATTCAAGCAATTCAATTTCATTAGTGTCTATAATTAGTTCGTTAATTAGATAATTTGTTGTGTTTAAATCAACTGATTTGTCTACAATGTTTAAATCATTTTCAACTATTGGATTAGTATTCTCTTCAGAATTATTAATGAGAATAAAAATAAGAATTATAAAAATTATTATGCCAATGGTCAAAAAAATTAGGTTTTTTTTCATTTTACTTCTTTTAACAGTGGTTGTTCTACCATCTATGTCTTTATCGACTTTTAAGAAATCACTCATACTTACACCAACTTATTTCAGTCTCCTTGTTTTATTTCATTTAAATTAATAATTAATGTGTGATAAATTGACGAAATGTCGTTTAAATCACTTTTTAATTCTTCAATTTTTCCTTTTTCGTTTAATAAACTTTCAAAATCAATAATATTTAATAAATATTTTTGATATATTGTTTGTGTTTTCTCTTCTAAAAGCTGATAATTTAAAAAAATATCATCATCATTGTTGTTTGAAATAATTAATTCAAGGTCACTCAAATATTTTTCCATTTTGTTAACAACATTTTTCAATCTGCCATTTAAGTTATTTATTGTTAATCTTTTTAAATAATCCATGTTTTTTTCTTCTAACAATTTATTAAGTTTAATTAGATTTGTATCTGAACTCTTCAAATTGTTTAAATCTAGTTTTTCTCTCTCAATTCTTATTAACATTGCTTCAAGAGGTTTGACTTCAACTTTTTGTTCAATTAACAAGTATATTTTTTTAACTTCTATATCTTTTTTTAAGTAAACACTTTCTTTTGCTTGTTCAAAAAGCTCTTTTTTTTGATTTATATCCTCTGATAAAAAATAATTAAAGTTTAGATCAGTGAATGGTGTCATAAAATTATTTTCTTTTAAAACACTATTGTGATAATTATTTTTTAAAAAATCAAGTCTATCTTTTATATCAGGGAATTTGTTTATTAAATCGTTTTGTATTGATTTAAGTGCGTTTGGGCCAATTGCAGGTGGTTGAACATAAGGGTTTTCATTTTCTAATCTTGCGTAACTCGCAAAAACGCTACCTAAAATTAACAATATTAAAAAACTTATAAAAATTTTCCTCATAGTTTCACCTTTTTTTATTCATTTAAACTTGGATGATTTACTCCTGACCAAATCCATGCGCTTGCATTCCAATCATCAAAAATCCATGGACTATATGTTGTTTGATCATAAAAATCATTTACTGTGCTAATATCCCAACCAAGATTTTCTGATGCAAGTGAAGAAATTCCAGGTGGCCAAGAACAAACGCCAGGGTACATTTCACATGTCGATTTATCATCCCATGCAATATCACATGGGCTTACACATGCAAACCAGTCCCAATTAACTTCGCAACCAGGTACATCATTGCATGATATTTCTTGGGTGCAATATGGGTTATTATTACATGCGTAATAATCTCCAAAGAAAGCGTCACAAACTGATGAACAACCCCAATCAGTCCATTCACATTGAGAATACATTGAACATCCCATTTCGTCATTCATCCAGCAATCAGTTTGATACATCATGTCAAGTTCGCACATTGCATCTAATGGGTAGTCCCAACAACTAACTGGATTATCTGCCATACAAGCAGCAAAATCGCCCACAATTCCTACTGCATCAGTACTAGTTGAAGTCAACCATGCAAGATCGTTTAATCCAGTAGAATCAGATGTTTGTCCAATTACCCCGCCTAGATTAGAATTTCCAATAATAGAACCACTATTATATGAATTGTAAATTGTTCCGCCAGCATTATTTCCAATTATTCCTCCAACAGCAGTTGTTCCAGTAATAGTGCCAGTGTTATAACAATAAGTTATATTGCTTGCATTATGTCCGGCTATTCCTCCAGTTTCACCAAGCCCACTAGTACCAGTTATGTTTCCTTTATTGTAAGAATTTTCGATTAAACTTGCTCCCTCAGCATAACCAGTTATTCCTCCGACATACTCTGTTCCGCTAACTGTTCCTAAATTATATGAGTTTGTAACAGTGTTTGACACAAGATATCCGGTTATTCCTCCGATAGCTTGTCCAGTTCCGTAAATATTAGCAGCATTTATTGAAGAACTAACATTACAAAAACAACCACAAATTCCTCCAGCACACAATCCACTATTAACACTTCCGCTTACATACAAGTTAATTGCGGTTCCGTCTCGTCCAATTCCTCCGCCAACATAATTTCCCCCTGTTATATCAACATCAATCAAATTAACGTCTCTAATTGTTCCACCATTTCCAATTAATCCAATATTGTCTGAACTTGAACGATTAATAAACAAGTTACTAATTGCGTTGTTATTTCCATCAATAATTCCAGAAAAACTGCTTATTGGTAAAAAACCATCTCCAGAATTCCAAAGTGCTCCTCCAGTGTGAGTAGCTGTTTGACAATCAATATTTTGATTTAGAATATAATATTTTGTTTTTGTTGAAGAATTAGCACCAATTGCTTGCAATTTTTCACACGAATCAATTTGAAAAGGATCAAGTGAGGTTCCACTTCCAATAGAAAAAGGACTTGCGGCTATGAAAGTAATAGTATTTCCAATAAGTGAATAGCTTTCAAACTCTATTTTTGCTCTAAAATCATATGAATCAGTTATGTTGAGATTACTTAAAAATAAATTAAAATCCCCACTTTCAGTAATATTGGTTTGTTTAGTTGCACTTGTCCAAGAACTAGCACTACTAAGTTTGTATTGGAAATAAAAGTTAAGATCGGTAAATCCACCCAGATCTGATATTCGTCCTTTTAAATTTGCATTTGAATAACTTGCGTTTGAAGAATTAATTACAACATCTTCCACATCAAGAGTAATTATTGTTGGTGGAGTTGTTCCAGCGTAATTATGAGTATAGTTTTGCCATCTTAAAAATGGATATCCATCATTATTTGTTTCAGGGTCAACATTATTTATTCCCCAAATTGTTTCAAAGTCCCACTCAGAATAGTTAAGATAATCTTTTAATTCAGAAGTTATTTTTCCAGTAGTACCACAATCGCTTTCAAAAACAGTGCAATCAAAATAACTGTTTTCTATATTTGATACATTTCCAGTTCCAATAAGACTACTATTGGATGTTGTTCCCACAAAAAAGCTTCTTACTAATGGAGCACTGTTTGAACCAACCAAACCTCCAACCATACTTGATCCTTGCATTGTTCCAATAGCATAGCAATCTTCAATTGAACTTGATGCATTATTATATCCAGCTATTCCTCCTACTGCATAGTGTGTGGAAGTAACATTTCCAATAAAAATACTTTGACTTATGGTTCCTGGACTTGCATTTTCTCCAACAAGGCCTCCAATTCCATAATAAGTGCTTTGAACATTTCCATCATAGGATGATTTTGATATTAACCCATAATTTCTCCCAGCTATTCCTCCAACACGAGTATACCCTAATATTTTACTGTTAATAATTTGTACTTGTTCAATTGTGCCATAATTATATCCTACTATTCCTCCTGTGTAAGATTGGCTTGTAACATTAAGATCTTCAAAAATGACATTTGTTATGCTTCCAGTAGAACTTATTGTGTTAAAAAAACCACGAGTTAAAACGTTGTTAATAAAAAGCTCTTTTATTGTGTTTCCATTTCCATTAAAATTTCCATCAAATGTAGTTATTGGTCCCCACCCAATATTTGAGTTAGCTGTGGGACTAGCATAAATGTCATAATCATCACTAGTTTCATCTAAACTTGTTATTAATTCAAAATAAAGGCTTGTATAAGTTCTAATATTATTTAATTGTTCCCAACTACAAATTGTATAAGGATCTTCTGAAGTTCCTGCCCCTGTAAAAAAGCCTGTTTCGGAATTAGTATCACAAGTGGTGTTACATTCATTTTCAAATAAAAAACTTGGATAATCACAAGTTGGTTCTGTTGGGGTTGGATTATTTGCTGTGTTTGTTGCAGTGTAATTTACACAATCAAAAGGCATGTCTTCTAGCCAACTTGTTTTAGTTAATCCTTGTTTTGTTGTGTAACTTATTTTTATTGTTGCTGTTTGTTTCATTCCTTCAGTACAAGTTTGATCAGTATATACTATAAAATTTTGTGATTTTGATTTTGATAGTGTGTAGGTGAATGGTTGGTTGTTTTGGTCTATTACTTCTACATCTGTTATTGTTACTGTGTCTGAATTGTTTTTTATGTTTAGGATGTAGTTTCCATCTGTTGTTATTGTAAATTCACTAGCTGAGAATTCTCCTGTGAGTGCTGAGATTTGTTTTGATTGAGAACCAGTTTCATTTCCTGTATTTAAAAACCCAGTAAGTATTGAAACTACTACTAGTGCAATCACAACGACTATTGCGATGATTACTAAGTACTCAATTGTACCTTGAGCTTTATTTCTTTGCATAACAAATAAAAGTTCTTTCGTGTATATATATATATATATCTTTGTTTTTTTAATTTCTCCAATTAATTTTTACATCATCAGTTCTTTGTTTTGGAAGAATTCTTGAATTGTTAAGTGTTGTTTTGTTTTTTGCTTGGTTCATCAAAATTCCTGTCCACGCGATCATTGCCGCATTATCAACCATCACAGAATTAGGTGGTACATATAGTTTTGCTCCTCGTTCTTCACACATTTTGCGGGCCATTTCTTGAAGAGGCTTTGAACAGCCAACTCCTCCACCAAGAATTACTTGTTTTTTTCCAGTGTGAGCAAGTGCACGCTCGGTAACTTCAGTAAGCATTGCAAAAGCATAATGCATTGTTGAATAAATAATATCATATTCTTCTTGTTTTGTTTTTGCTTTTTTATATTTCTCAAGAGCACTTGTGAGTAACCCACTAAAAGCAAGATCCATTCCTTTAACAGTGTAAGGTAATTCAACTAATTCTTTTCCTTTGTAATAAATTTCACTAAGTTCTGGTCCTGCTGGAAAACCCATTCCTATTTTTCTTCCAAAAGTATCAAGAAAGTTTCCAATTCCTGTATCAAGAGTTTCTCCAAAAACACGATAATAATCATTTTCAAAGCAAATAATTTGTGTGTTGGCACCTGAAGCATAAAGCATTACTGGGTCGTTTGCATCACAAAGTTTTCTCCCAATTTCTATGTGTGCAACACAATGGTTCACTCCAATAAAAGGAATATTATGTAGCAGTGAGAGTTGTCTTGCAGTTACTGCTCCACACCTAAGTGCATTTCCTATACCAGGTCCTTGTGAATAAGAAATAAGATCAATATCTTTCATTGTAACGCCAGCTTTTTCTAGCGCTTGCGAAATAATTTTTGGGGCAACAGAAAAATGATGCTCACTAAGTTCACGAGGAATAAGTCCACCTTCTTTAGTAGTATACATATCTTTTTCGTTCGCAAGAATATTACACTTATCATCAACAATTGATATTCCAAATGTATGGGCTGTTGATTCAATTCCTAATGATTTCATAATAAAGAAGTATTAGTAAAGGTTTTTAGTTTTAGTGTGTTTATATGTCATCTTCGTTTACTTCAATAAGATTCATATCTTGAGAAGAATCAGTTATTGCTGATTCAATTATGTTTAAATCTACTAATCCTAAATTAATGTCTAAAATAAAATTATTAATTGTTTCTTCTAATGGCAGTGATGCATTATTGTTTGTTGGAGTTTTTATAGGGGTAATTAATTTTTGTGAATTAGTTGATATAATAACTTCTTC
>Ga0172381_10007146_pt1 | contig 11080 bp, 13 predicted proteins | sample Leawel6488metaG_FD_119754 | JGI IMG/M metagenome (GOLD analysis project Ga0172381, IMG submission 119754) | Leachate microbial communities from a municipal landfill in Southern Ontario, Canada - Leachate well 64-88 metaG | ecosystem: Engineered > Solid waste > Landfill > Unclassified | place... | reverse complement strand
TCAACACTTATTAATTGAAAATTAGTACCGTCATATTCTACGGTGATCAATTGTCCTGCTATTATATCTCCAGTGATTAAGTCTTGACTAACATTCTTTTTAATCGTCTTTGCTCCTAATCCGTTTACATTAAGAGTACAAGCTCCAGTATTAACTACATCTGCCTTAAATCTAAAAACATCTCCTGCTGTATAGTTATCTGGTACTGGACTGACTGTTATCTCATAAGTATCAGTACCCCCAGAAGACTCTCCATATAATCCACTAGAACGAACAATCTCATTTAATTCATCTGCTGGAAGTAAATCACCAGCACTATATTCTTTTGACATTTTTAAATATATCTTTAACCTTGTCTTTTGTTTCGAACTTGTGAACTTGTTTATCAAATGTGACCTCTTTGACTTCGTTCTTCAAGTTTATCCTATTCACTAATAGATAGGCTTCTGTTTCGTTTTTAACTTCTATTTTGATTTGTACTATCATACGCTTGCAAAAGTATATTTCTGGTCAACAGTTAAACTGGTAACCGAATCTTTAACCCAACTAATCCCTGTTTTATGGCTCCATATCTTGCCAGTATCAGCCGAGGCAGTCCCGTCAATGCAATTACCAAACTCCGTAAATGTTCCTGTTACTTCTGTTTCGGAAAAATAAGCAGTTATGTAAGCGATATTATCCCCCGCTGTTCCTGAAGCTATGTCATTTCTATAAGTTTCTGTTTCAAGTTTAGTGTCGCTATCTGTCGCTGGTGTCGTTCCTGTTCCTAGAAGAGCCTTGTTAATGATTCCTGTATAAGTAGTGTCATTTGCTAACCTCCTACATACTGCATTGAATCCAGTCTTACATATTACATTTTTGACTTTCTCTCTCTTTATTTCTTTGCCTAGAAAACTTAACTCATATAGTCTTTTACGGCTGATTAATCCCTCTTTGTTAAGGCTTTCTAGCAGTTTATTCCATTGCCTTAATACTGGGTTAGTCTGTTGTCTCCATATTGCGGTAAGTTCTCCGACTACTCCTACCTTTTCTATTTTAAGTGATTGTTCCATTTTTTTAATATAAATAACTGCTTATATCTAATCTCATTGGTCTTTTAGGGTCTGAATCGCTAGTAGGGAAGTATGGAGATAAGACAAATTCTGGAGTAAACGGGTCTTTCCTGATAAGTTCTGTAACCTCTATGTCCTGATAATCCTGTACTGCTGTTTCCAGTGTTATCTCTTCGGTAACTTGTATATTCTGCCGGTCGATATAATACTTGTATAAAACATCATTCTCCGTTGACTTCTCTTCTCGTCTTCCCGTTAAGAGTAAGTTCTGCAAGAAGTATATAATCCCAAGTGTCCTCATACTAGCTATTGATACGCTGTATTCTCTCTTGTAAGGGCTTAACATTGAAGTCCTGACTGATTGTATCAAGTAGTCCTCATCAATGCCCCTTATAGTCGATTGTATGTTGATAACCTGTCCACTTTTAAGCCCGTCGGTGTATGTTTTGAATGAACCCTCCGATAGTGAATTGGCATAGGCTTCAATCTCGGCTGACGCTCTTTGTTTAGCTTCGTCTATTGACCTGATTGTAGTATCCTTGATGTAAAACTCGTATACTCCTAGCTCATTTATTGAGTCATCGTCTTCTACTTGGGCGATAATAGGTATCAAAGGTATTCCAGTAATGGCAATGTTATTTGTTCCAGTAGTAGGGGCGACTTTGAAACGGACATATTTCTCGTTGAAGTTCCAAAAGCAGTCATAACTAGCCTCATCATCAAGATAATCAACTCCCACTGTCTTTGCACCACCCCCCACCGTAACCGTTGGCAATGTACTGAACTTATTATAGGTAGGAAAGGTAGTTTTTGTTCCGTCTCCATTGTGAGTTTCTGTCCTGCTAGAGCCTTCTATTTCTCCACCTTGAACCTTTACTCTATTTTTGATTTGAGTGATGTCATAAGCCAGATTTAGGCTCTTAGGGATATAATTATCGTTGTCATCTGTTAGTCCGAATGTTGCAACCTCGTCTGCCTTAGGGAAAAAATGAATATCTTTTGAATAATCTATATACCAGAAATAATTTACTGCCTCTGCTAACTTCTGAATACACTGGCTAACTGATAGATTGTTAAATCTCATCGTTGAGAAAGTGAAATCACAATTAACATTAGTATCGGTAAATGTCGGAGCATAAGCAGTTAGGATATAATCGATGATATAATTGACTGTCTTATCATCAAAACTCTCTACCACTAAAAGACGATTGATGTCCTGTGTCCAATCCTTGCATTGGATATCGTACTGTTCTAGTTTAGGGGCTAACATTTTACGATTAATCTTGACGATAGTACCTGCAAATAGTATCTCCGAATCGTCTGATATCTCTACTTCATCGCCAGTGTCTGGAAAATATGTTTGATTCTCTTTTACCAATAAGGAAAAGTTACAAGTGTTTACTTTTTCATTGATATTATCGGTTATTTTCAAACTCTCCCAACTAATCAATGAAGCTCTATCAATTGTCGCTATTTTGATTATCATAGGGCTAATTGAGTCTTTAATCTTGTAATAATCTTATCTCCCATCTCTTCGGCGACATCTTCTGATAAATAAGTACCTCCATTAATGTTGACTACTATGTTTTGACCAGATGTCTGTTGATTCTTCGGTACGACATACTCGCCCTCGTGGAGCTTATAAATACCTGTTTGATTGATAGGACCACCAGTGGCACGAGTGCCTAACACTGCATTTGATAATCCTGTATTAGATGAAGCACTAGCAGATGAAGATATTGCACTAGCTAACTGTCTGTATAGTTCTATTTCCCTATTGATAGCCTGTTCAGTAGTGTTAAGATTATCTCTTACTCCATTCTTGTACTCTTGGTTAGCCTTAATCATCAAATTCTTAATCTGTAGTGTTTTATCTGTATATAGGGCAATCTCTTGCTGTTCTTTCAGTTTTATTGCTTCTATTTCCTTAATAAGGTCTGTTACTTTAGCACTAAATTCTTGATCCGCTATCTTCCTCTTGCTGTTGTAATTCTCAATCGCCCTCTGTAATTCTGTCAAATTAGACACTCTCCTCGCTTCGTCAATCTCTGATTGTATTGTTTTCTGAAAATCTGCACTATCTTTTAATGCTTGTTTTTCTTTTTCTAAATTAGCCTGTAATTGCTCAAGCTCGTTATTCATCTTAAGCAACTCATCATTATGAGATTGCCTATTCTTGTCATCTACTTCTTCTTTATTCTTAAGAGCGATATCTTTTTTCTTTTCTTCAATATCTGCTTTGATGTCTGATATTTCCTGCTCTGTCTTGATAACTTGTTCTGCTACATCTTGCTGGTCTGATACAAGTCCTTTTTGATATTCTGATTGTAATTTCTTTATTGATTCGACTGATTTGCTAAAATCTTCCTGTAATTTAATAAGGTTTTTTGATGATTCTTCGGTTAATTCCCTTACTGCTTTTATTCCACTTGTCTGTAAGTCTACATATTCCTTTTTAAGGTCTTCTATATTTTCTGTAAGGTCTTTTGCTTTTTCTCCAGTATCTCCTAAAGATAAACCTAGATTATTTGAATCATCAATTATGAGATTCATTGATTCAGATGTAGCACTAATCTGCTCTGATTGTTTAGCAAACTCGTCTTTTATATTCTGTGCTTCTAATGCTAGATATTCCGACTCTGTCCTCATTCCTTTTGCTTGATCGATATACTTCTGTCCGTCTTGTCCGATAGCTTCTAACATCTGACCCCATTTCTCAACTACCCAAGCCGACAGTTTTGACGATTCACTCATAATCGAAAGACCTATAACTCTCCAAGTATCTCCCCAATTAGCTACCTCACTTCTTGTCTGAATAAGAGTATTTCCCACCAGAACAAGAGCAGTAACTATTGCCATTATTCCCACTTGTGAAAGGCTTATTGACGCTGTTTTTAATGATTTTAATGCTCCTTTCATTAATCCAAAACCTGTGACTACTGTTGGAATAGTAAGTCCAATAAGTCCTACTGTAGTAAGTAATCCACCTAAAGCCAATCCTAATGGTACTAATACTTTAATCAATTCCTGATTGTTCTTGGTAAAGCTAGATATTGCCTTCATCATTCCAGATAGATTGACGATTATATCTTTAGCTAAATCTATAAATAAAGCCCCGTTATCTCTTAAGAATATATTAAACTCATCTTGTAAGTTAGATATTAATCCGTTCAATGACTTTGACTGCTTACCCATAAGATTAAAGAATAATCCCCCCTCTTCTGTAAGACTAGACAATGCCTTTTGTACCTGTGGAAAGCCTATTTTACCGTCTGACACCATTCCTTGTATCTCTGCCTTAGTCTTTCCCATTGTTTTGGCTAAAGCATCTAATAATGGCACTCCTGCCTCTGTAAACTGCCTTAGTTCATTACCTGTTAGCTTTGTCGCCGCCTTGACCTGACCAAAAGCAAGGGTAAGATTACCTAGCTTATCCATTCCTACACCAGCAGAGATATCTCCTAGCATTTTTGTTGTTGCTATAACATTCTCTTGCTCGATACCATAAGCTAATAACTTCTTTACTTGGTCTTCAAGTCCTGCCAATTCAAAAGGTGTTGTTTTAGCAAATTCAGTCATCTCTTGCAATAATTTATATGCTTTTTCTTCTGAACCTAGCATTGTTGAAAAAGCTATTTGAGTCTGCTCAAATTCTCCTGTTTTAGATACAGCAAGTCCAATACTTCCAGCTATGGAAGCAAACATACCTACCCCTATATTCCTTATGGACTTAAAATCTGGCTCTAATCCTTTGAGCTGTTGTCCTAATATTCCTAACTCTTTTGAAGCATTATTCTTTGCTTCAATGAGTATTTGTAGGGTTCTTGAATCCGCCATTTTGTATTAGTCTTTTTGTATTTATTATTTCGATATAGTTTTCTATAACTTCCCAATTCTCTGCTCGTATTTGAGAAGGAGTCCACCCGTATTCATCGCTTAACATTTCCATTATAACGATTCGGTCTGGACTCCTCTTGCCTTGTAATTGAATTTCTAGAAGTTCTAGCTTTCTTTTTTTTTTGGATTAAATAATCCTGATATGTACTCAACTAGTTCTGTTCCGTCATCAGCGTCTAGACTTCTCAACCATTCTTCTGAAAACACTACTTCTTTTTCTCCTTCCTTAATAGATACGATATAAGTTGATAATAGTTTAGATCTGAAATCCTTAATATTTTTCTTATTGTTTGTTTCATCTTCTATTACGAAGGCTATATCTTCCTTTTCTCCGTAGGTTATTTTCTCTTTTAATTCGATTGTGTATTTGTCTAATTGTAATGTCATTGTTCTTCAATTTAATTTAATTAATCGCTCACTGGTGTCGAATACTCGGCAGTATTATTCTTCAAAGTAAGTGTACAAGATTCAGTATCAGTCTTGTTGTAAAAAGCCTTTAATGTGATAGCCTCTTGAACTAATTCATCAGAACCTCCACTAATTGACCAATCTGTAACCATTGCCTTATTAAGTAATAGTGTGATAGTCGGATGACTTCCTGTTCCAATATCTTGACTTCCCTCGATTGTAATTGACATATACTTTGCTGAATCGTTCTGATAAAGAGTTTCAAACACTGTATCAATGTAGTCTTTGGTCAATGCTACTTCTACAGAGAATTTACCGTTGTTGATGTCTTCTGGAGTATAAGCACCTAGGACATAGTTAGGAATTAATCCTTGATCAAAAGTAATATCAACACTTTTAACCTTTAATGCTGTAGCTCCTGCTAATCCAGCTTCTGTATCTGCAACCTTAATGGTTACGTCTTTACCTACAAAGTCATACTCAGTATCGCAAGATACTGCCTCTGTGTCTGCACTTCCTGACATAGCTATAAATGAAGCATTGAACCTTACATAGTCATCCATTGAGGCTGTTATGTTAAGAGTTCCAACCATTCCACCGGCAAAGTTCTTTTGTTCGATAGTTCCATTCTTAACAAATAGAGTCAATGAAGGATGTATAATATTTTGAGCTACGCTGAAAACGTGAGTATATACTGATGAGCCAGTAGTATTAACTGTGCCAAATAAAGCATATAAAATATAACCAATTGCGTCTGCTTGTACTGTTCCCTCAATACTACCCTCTACCCACTTCTTGATTACTCTCCTATTGAATGAATCCTCTAACACTCCGCAAGTTGAATCTTCAATAACACTCTCTGCTTTTTCCAATATGTAAGCAGTAGTTTTCTTCATCCACTTCTCTGTTGTTGCCTGTGCTGTTCCTCTTACTTTTTCAACTGAGAATCCAACACTTATATTTCTTCCAATTATTTTACTCATTTTAGTTGTTTGTTAATGTTTTTATAATTATATTTAACTCGATAATTGCTTCGTTTCCCTCGTCTGTCATTCCCCAATTACCGAAATTGACCTTTTGCCATATAATGTTACCGTTCAAACTTCCACAATCCCAATCTGTGTCAAACTGTTCCAATGTCTTATCAAGTAATGTCGGTAATACTGATGTGAATAATGTCTCTTTTGTTATTCCGCTTGTTGTAGTTACCAGATAACATCTAAAATTATAATTCTTGAAGTTATCGGCGTCGCTATGGAACTCATTATCAACACTTACAGGATAGAATACAGCTGACGGATATTTAGTTAGCTTGTCCTCTCCTAAAGGATAAGGATAAACTGCCTTTATCTCGCTTACTGCTTCCAGTGTAGCTTTTATTTTATTTATTAGTGTTGAATACATTATTTTGCTAAATCTTTAACCAGTTCCTTTAATAATTCACCTTGTAATTGCTTAACCTCTGACTTGTTGCTATCCATTGCATAGTTGAGCCAAGGTCTCTCTTTCATTCTCATTGTTCCCTCGTGGACATACCACCTATAATTAACAGATTCATCTACATATATCCTTGCTTCCATTTGCTTAATCTCTCTGTGGTGCTGGTCTATCATATTTCTAGTATCTGCTGGACTACCTCCTCCACTCATTCCCATTTTCCAAGGATTACGGATAATTGACCTGTTATAGATTGCAATTACTCGCGGTAAGAACTTGCCTACTTCTTCTCTGGTCTTCTGGGGGTTTCGTTGTATTGCTCTTATTAGCTCATCATCTCCCTTGATTTCAAACTTCATCGCCTTCAATTGTTAATTGTAAGTGCTGATTAATTCCGTAGTCTCTCGTATTTACTGCCCTGACTGAATATCTATTACCGTCATCTATTACATCACCTACTTTTACATCAGTACCGACTGGACACCATACCTGACAAGCCTTACCGTATGCTATGCCTAGTGTCGCTATCTCTTGGGCTGGTGTCTGTTGCTTATGACCTTTGAATGTTCCGACTGTTGACTCGTCTGATGATGAACCTGACCATACCTGTCTCTTGATCGTGAATGTCTTTGTGAAAAATCTTTGTATGCTCATAGATAGTACCTTTTATAACTATCTAATATGACCTTTGCTTTATCCCAATCTGTTTGACCCTCTCCCTCTCCGAATGTTACTGAATACTCGCCTATTCTCTCGCTCTTTACTCCTGCGATATTGCCCTGTATTCCCGTCTTATAGATACTAGAAGAGAGATAAGTGGCTACCCAACTGATATCGTCTGGTACTTCCTCGCTATAGCCCCATTTTGCCGTTATACGGACATTTTGAATACCATATAGGAATACTCTTGACCTTAGGAATAGCTTATTAATAGGATATCCGTCTGCTTCGTTATTAGCTGGCAGTGTGTAATATCTATCGCTACCTGTCGATAATATCTCGGTAAATGAATCACCGTAGCTATCGTTTCCTATTTCTACCTTTGTTATTTCGATACAATCGTCTATTGATAGGTTTTGTGAATTATTACCGTTAAACACTCGAGCCGAAGCGATACAGTCTGCTACAAAATTCCTCCCTGTATAGTTTTCAATGTACTTCTGAACAGCTACGATTATTTCAACTAGGGAGGTACTGATTGACTCACCTATGAACTGTTCTATTTTGCTGGAATCTGTATAGTTTTTGTCCATACTTCGCTTTGTTTTAACCCGTTAATAATTCTGCCTATAAGGATATAGTCCTCATTCAATTCAATATCGCTATAAACTGTTTGACCAGTTTTTTTATTCTTGTATATGTATGTCATAGGCTTTATAGAAGGGGCGATTAACCCCCTCTGAAAACTTACGCACTGGCAGTTGATGTCTTCAAAATTGTAATTGGTTTTCTAAATTTAGTTATAATTTGGAAGTAACCAACTCTCTCGATAAATCTGACTGCTGTTCTATCAGTAGTAATTAAGTTGATGTCGGCATTGTTTGCAACATTCTTAATTGTTCCTGCTGTGAACTGATCAACAGACATACCACCCTTTTGACCGAAAATACAACCTGCTCTTAAGTCTCCGAAGATAACGAAAGCTGTTGCGTCATCTGTTTCGCTTAGTTCAGGCATAACTTCTACCTCTACTACTGGTTTACCCCAGATTATTACTGGACCAGAAGCACTTGGCTCTTGGAATGCGTAGTTATTGACTTCGCTATTCTTTTTCTTCTGTCTAAGCATATTCATAATGCTGGTGTGCATATAGAACTTGCCATTTCTTCTTGCGACATTAGGAGTTGCTGTAATCATATCTAGCAATTCATCGAATGTTAGAGATGAGAATGTAGTACCATTCATTGTCTGTACATTTACAGAAGTTGTTTGTTTAAGAAGTCCAGTAAATCCGCCATAGGTTGATGTTCCGTCTCCATTAAATACAAATTCATCTTCTGCTTCGCTGAATCCTTCTGCTACTCTCCTACCTACGAAAGACATCAAATCAATTTCTCCGTCTTCAATAAGTTCTCTAGTCATAGCGGCGATAACTCCCAATTTCTTCAATTCAAGAGTGTTCTGACCTAGTACTACTTCACCTGACCTGATAACTGCTCCCTCATCTACCCAGTAAACAGTAATATCAGTTACTAGCTCATTGGTTAGATAGCTACCCTTAGATAGAGTCAATACGGTCATTTCCTGTCTTGCTACTCCGTATTGTTCGATTAAGTGGTTAATCTCTGCGTTAAGCTCTCTGTCAACGATATATCCTGCATAAGGAGTACCAGTTGCGTCTGTGGTCATTTCCTTTAACTTAGCATCGTTTTTGCTTTGGAAAGCGTCACAGTAAGCTCTGAATAACTCGTTAGCTTTCTGCCTTTGTGCTTTTACATCTGGCTGATAGACTCCTACTTGTTTTGCAATCAATTCTCTTTCTTGCTTCAAGTATTCTTTGACATTTAAGTCAATCTCTGTGTGGAGTTCTTTCTTGAAAGAGCTTAGTTCTTCTTTCATCATTCCCTTAATTTCTCCTGCTACTTCTCCTAAGGTGTCTAATTCCTTGACCTGTGATTCAAAAGCTGATTTCTCTTCTTCTGATAACATATCAACATTATCCCTTAGTGTTTTGATTTGCTCTTCATTCAAAGCGGACAATCCTTTTTCTTTGAATAAAGCGATAGTTTCTTTTATACTCATTTTGTTTTGATTAATAATCTTATTAATTTATTAGTTAGCGACTTTTTGGCTCTGACCTCTTCGGATTTAATCCTTTCAGGTGATTCGACCTTTAACCTACTCGCCAATTCGCTCATTAACTCGCTTTTTGTTGCTCTTTTAATTGTTTTCTCTTCAATTTCTGCTTCTGGTATTTCTTCCTCCTCTTCTTCGATTACATCGTCCTCTTCTGTTTCGTCTTCTTCATCAATCTCATCTTCATCTTCATCGTCAATATCATCTTCTTCCTCTTCGTTCTCATAATATCCGTCAACATCAATTCCTTTTCTCTTTGCTAAAGCTCTGGCATTAGCTGGAACTGATACGGCTGATACTTCTAACAATTCCCACCTAAGAATAGTATACCAATCAGTTGTTCCGTCTTGATTCTTCTTGAACTCTAGAGGGATAAATCCTATAGATGAGGCATTTAAGAACTTACCAGCATATAAATCAAAAGCTATTTTTGCCTTTGGATTCTCATTTACTGCAAATACCCAATCCATCTCTAGCCTTGCTTTTGCTCCCTTTCCTTTTACTTCTGTATTCTCTCCTCTAGCTATTACCTCGGTTACATCTCCATAATTGTGAGAATTAAGAATAACTGGATTTGCTAAGAAGTTATCAAGCTCTACTCCTGACTGCATAACAGTATCACCGTGTCTATCTGGTGTCTGCGTTGATGCAATCATATGTAGTCTAAAGCCATCCTTATCGACTACTTTCATTTTAATTGGCAATTGGACGTCTACTCTCTCGCCTACTTTCATTTCGTAGTCCCTGCCAAATAGTTTTATTTTATATTTGTCCATAATTTTTAATTTATTATATAGTGCATCTGCAATTAATTGTGTTTTCCGCTGATCCGTTAGCGTCTCCAGGATACATCAATCCATTACTGAACGGCGACCTTATATCAACTTCTTCCCCGTCTAGTGCTTGATGACTATCCCTAGTGTCTGAGTCCATAACAGCTACCCAGATTTTAATAGTTGCCCCTGATTGACTATATCCTTCTATATTAGCCTTTTGCATTGCTCCGTGTACTTCTGTCCTTGCTATTAGTTTGGCTCTAGTCTTCTCAATGTTTCCGTAAGTCTTTTCTACCCTCTTAACTAATAAATCCCTACTCTCTCCTAGCTCTGTACTCTCTTGGAATTGTTTATCTAGCTCTTTAAAAGTAGTATCGTTAATCTGTCTCATAAATATATCAACTCTGCTATTAAGCCAACTCGATATATTAGCCGATAATCTGAAATCATCGTATTTATCTTTCCCTTGCCTTAACATTATATCTGTTAATACTGGAAACATCTGCTTAAATCCTATTGATATTTCTAATTCCTTATTAAAGAACTCATTCATACCCTTTTTATTCATACTCTCAATAACTCGCTTTGCCTGTTCTCTGAAATACTGTTTTAGTATTCTTATGAACAATTTCTCTTCTCTGTCTGCACTCCTGATGAAAGCTTTATGATATGCTCTCCTTGTTTCGTAATTACTTAATGGATTTTCAGTTTTTT
>Ga0172381_10007144_pt1 | contig 11081 bp, 8 predicted proteins | sample Leawel6488metaG_FD_119754 | JGI IMG/M metagenome (GOLD analysis project Ga0172381, IMG submission 119754) | Leachate microbial communities from a municipal landfill in Southern Ontario, Canada - Leachate well 64-88 metaG | ecosystem: Engineered > Solid waste > Landfill > Unclassified | place... | reverse complement strand
GCTTCGGCTTCGGCGGCTTTTGAGAATCAATATTATATTGCCGGGGTCACTTTACCTAAAGATAGTGTAACACGTGACCAAGCGAATGTAATAAATTCATCTTCGGGCGTTATGAAAGAAGAAGCGCGGGCTAAAATAAATGCAGTTAGTGGATTAAAGACAATGCCGTTCGAGGGATATATAACCAAAGAAACCTGGGCTAAACATTTGGTTGCTTGTTTCCAAGCTGTTACCGAAGGAGTAACGACTCCATATACTAAACAGTTTGCTCCGGCTGATTCTGCTTTGGACTGGAATAATAACGAAGGATATCTATTTTCGGTTTGCTACTACCCACTGGCTACTTATGGTTCAATCCTTGAGAATGCTTTGCTTGACGATTATAAGATAATGATTAATCCTATGGCAACTGGGATTGACAGATTCCTAAAGCACTCAGGAACTTGGATAGGGAATAAACTAACACATAACCAAACTATTTCGGGAACGTGGACTAATCCGGCGGCAAATACTTTATATAACACGGCAACAACTCCCTTTGAGACTGACCTAAATTTAGTTATCGGTGGAACTACATTAACGGATATTTGCTTTAAGAATTTCGAAATGACATGGAAAGCCAATATAGCCAATCGTTGTGCGACAATCGGAGGAAAGGCAAACAATTACAATTGGAGTCCAACTCTTAATATATTAATTGACCTTGAATATACTTCGGCAACCGCTGCGTTGATTGACGCTTATCGTGCTGGCTCGAATTGTTATATTAGCGCTTTTACCGATACGGTTGCAACTACATCGGACGGTGGAGTATTGATTGCCACAGAAAAAGGCGAACTTACAACGGACGTTAGTCGTTACGAAGGTGAATATCTCGCTGTAAGATTAGAATTTGAAGTTCACCGACCAGTGGCCGGATGGGGAAAAATAATAACAATGGCAGACGCAATAGATGGAGGTTATTAATGCCCGATATTCTTTTAAGGACAAAAAAATCGTTAAATAATTGGGTTGACATTAACGAAAATGTTCAATTTCTGATAGATTACCCAAATAATGAACAGGAGCAAAAAAGAAACGACTTATATTATGATTTGTATAGTTATTTATCTAAGGAAATAGCCGAAGAAGATACGGTAGAAAAAGCAAGATTAAGAATTTTGGCTGAGAATGCAAATAAAAAATATATCCGTTATTGTTTGAAATGTGTAATAAAAAACTGGCGTACAAAGATTGAAGATAAGTACGAAGAAATTTTATTAGACCAAAACGGAGAAAAAATATCTTGCAAAATAGTGAACAATGAACTTGATAAGACTTTGTTTGATTCTTTATTTGTGGACGATGGTATGCTTGCTTATTGTTGGCAAAAGATAGAACCGGAACTACAATTTACTGAAAATGATAAAAAAAAATTGCATGGGTAGGCAAACTTTATATTGAAGGTGGATTAAAAGGGGGAAATGAAAAATTTCCTCTTAGATATATAGAAAAAGAAACGATACAAAACGGGAATGAGATACGAACAATAAGAACGGAAAAGATAATTGAAACACAGGACGATTTAATAAATTTAATCTCTTCAAAAGTTGCCGACCCGATAAACAGCAAGAAAAAACTTGCTGAAATATTCCAAGAAACCGGAATAGAAAACACTTGCTTAATTATGGACGAAAGGACAATACAAATATTTGAAAATTATTTAGTCCATGAAGATTCGCGACAATTTGATAACAGAGTATGGTTTGATAGTGTGAGAATACTTAAACCGATATTTTGGCAGGTTAAAAGGGGAATGTTTTAATGGCTCAGATAGAATTTCAAGTAGGAGTAGATACATCGGGACAGGGCAAGGCGGCTTTAGCGCAACTTGATAATGGTCTAGACAAAACTGTCCAAAAATTTGCGCGCGGAAAAGGCATGACAATGGAGTTCAATCGCGTTCTCCAAGATATGCCTTACTTTATGACTTCCGTACAATTTGGATTTTTAGCTATTGGCAATAACGTCCAAATGATGGCTGATAGAATGATGTATGCAAAGTCCTCAGGTCAAAGTATGACCGAAATGTTAAAATCTACTTTTAGTGGTTTTAATCTTGTACAGATTGGAGTCAATCTTGCTATGTCTGCTTTATTGGCTTATGCAATAGCTCAAAAAGATACTAAAAAAGAGATGGAAACATGGGATTTAAAATCGTTAATTGGTAATATTAATTCTTATGCTGAATCGTTGGCGAAAGTAAAAAAAGAATTAACGGCTTTATCAGATGTTGATTTAGGAAAAACTGTTGGCGAAATAAATAAAAAGATAGCCGAGAATTTAAGAGGACAGCTCAGAGCATTTGAAGCTGTAAGTGCAACCTATACGGTAGGTGGTGCGGCTGGCGCATTAATACAGGCAATATTTGGCAAGCCGGAAGATTACGGCGAAGCATTAAAGAAACTTAACGATACTCTAAAAATAGCCGACGAAGAAATTGTAAAAAGACTTTCAAATAATAAATCATGGAATTATTGGGATACCCGCGTAAAAGATTTAACAGAAAAAATACATGCCGGCGACATGTCTTTGATTGGAGATTTAAGGAAAGCACAGGCGGAATTAAAAAAAATAGAAGATATTATAGACCCGAAAAAAGAAAAATTTAGCGCAAAAGCTAAAAAGTTTTATGCTACTGCCGAAGAAATGCCACCCGCTTTTTTTAGTGACTTAGCTTCGAGAATGTATAATAGTTTAGAATCTTCTTTTAAGAGAATGGGTGTTTGGGATGATACACACAAAGCCATTGCAATGTCTTTAACAATAAACACACAAGATACGTTAACAAAAACAAAACTAAACCTAATTAGTGTTCCGGTAAAACCAAAGTTAGAAAAATATACAGAAAAAGACGCGAAAGAGGATATGCCACAGTTTTCTATTTTCTCAGATGCTTTTTCGCAAACATTGGCTGATGGAGGAATGCAAGCATTCGAAAAAATATTCGGGGAAGCAAATAGTTTATTCGAACAATTCTTACAAAATGTAATGGCTGGTTTTATGAGACTTGCAGAACAAGAATTGGGTATGTGGTTGTTTAAAACAATGCTTGCTATTGGTTCGGGCGGCACGAGTGTGGGAATTAGTTCCTCTTTCACAGCCGCCGATTACGCAAGTGGAACTCCAATTTTTAAGATGGGGCAGAACTCGCAACAGCAAACAATGGTGATTAATCTTAATATGGGAAACCAAAACTTGGGGCAAGTAGTTGCAACGGGCTACAATATAGCTGTAAAAAGGAGATATGTAGCGTAATGTTTACTTTAACTCCCGGATATGATAAAAATGCTATTTTAGTTATTAAGGTTGACCTTGACAGTGAAATCATGTATTTCTCAACAAGGATTGATAAACTTACTTTAGGTGGAATAGATTTTGATGGAAAGGTTATTGGTTGGGACGACGGCGAAGGTGGAAAAATTTCTTCTATCGAAGAGGGTGGAGATTTTACAGAAGGTGGTGGAATAGGAACGGTAGGCAATTTTTCTTTCGAACTTGCGAGATATACAGAATATACCAACGGGACAACAACATTTAGTAATTTTTTCAATGACTTTTATCCTGCAACAAGCAAACCTTTGCTGACAAGTAAAGGCGTTGAAGTTGGTCTTTGTTGGGAAGGCGCAACTTCTTTAAGTGATGTAACTTGGTTTTGGTATGGGTTTATAGAAGATTATAATTGGAACGATGCAACTCTTTATTTGGGCTGCACGGCTTATGATGAATTAACTTCCGTTGAGCTTCCGTATTATTCAATACAAGACGCTAAAGACGATGGAATAAGTTATTACACTGACGCGCCGGATGAAAGTTACGGACAGGCAGTGCCTATTGTTTATGGCGATTTTTCTTGTTTGAATTTAGATTACGAAGAGTTCGGACTTGCCCCGACAGTAAGAATAGGAAAAGGATATTCTTTCAAAATTTGTTCTCATATCTGTAGCGAAATTTTTTCTTCCGTAAATCTTTATGAGTATCTTGACGAACCAAACACAATGATGGAATTATCCGCTTCGAGTCCAACGGCTATCAACACAAGAATGGGACATTCAATAGACCTTATTGGTGAAAGTCAAAAAGTAAATGGGATTGTTAAGATTATCCCAAGAGGACATATAAGCGGAGGCACTAATTACCAAAACGCAATAGACAAAGAGGGTGGTACTTACGCAACATTAGCACCCGGCGAGACTATTAAATTTGCTCTTGGTTTGCAGATGTCTGAATCGACATTAGGTATGTTTGACGGAGTTCTCCAACATTCTATTTTTAATGTTCTTTGGGATGCCGCGGGTGGAAATGTAAATTATCAGGTCAAATACTGGCACACAGAAAAAGGTGGATATTCGTCTCTTGTTGCTTCGGGTTCAAGTGCTTCAACCGGACAGGAGGTGAATTATTATTTCGGACAAGGGAATTATAATTATGGTTCTAATCCACAAAAGCGAGACGATACGGCACATTGGACGGCGGGAGAATTAAGCGTACTCGAATTCCATATATTAAATCTTGGAACAAGTACCGGGACAATGAACCTAAAACATTTGTTTTTTGAATTAAGCGATTTAACCAAATATGATGTTTCTTTAATTAAAGTTAAAAAGACTTATATTTATGGGACTGGCGAAACCCGAACTTATACAGCTTATGAGAAAAGGAAAGAACCGACAGAACTTGTTAACGAAACTAATATTTATTCTTATGTAAAAGGGTATATTTATGATTCATGGATTGACGCATGAGTAGAAAAACTTCATATAATACCGACGATTTAATTGATAATCCAAGTGGAATTATTGAATCATTAATGAGAGACGAAATCTTAGTCGAAAGAGACTTGGTAATAGACCGCGTTTCGAGTAACGTTGTCACAATAGACGGAAGTGTCAATAGTACGCCTGTAAACTCGGCTGTAAATGATTTTTATAATAACGCCATAATAGTTAATGCTAGTAAAAATGGAAGATATTTTATTTCAGATTACGCCGGAAGTACACGACAATTTACAATGAGTTCAACTCCTACCGGATGGGCGGCTGGTGATTTGTGCTACATAAAAAATATTAGAGGAAATGATTTTATAGATACTGATTATTTTGATACCGTTGGCGCGGGCACGGTGGAAACCGGGACGGCAACTTCAACAACGGCAGGAAAACTTATAGATAGTACACAAAATTTTCTTTCGACAGTCCTTCCGGGAATGGTAGTAAAGAATGTTACAGATACAACTTATACTTATGTAAAGACGGTAGATTCAAACACCCAAATTACTTTAATGGAAGATATTGTAGTAAGCGGTGAGGAATATATGATTTACGGTACTCGCGCCGGCTGGAAATTCAGACGTTCACTCAATTCTAAACAAAGCTCAAAAGAAATTATAAATCAACTATGTTATGAAAGTAATACTATTTTGGTGCGTTCACACAAAAAATATAGATTGGTAAGTTTAGAAGGTGGAAACACGGTCGGGACTTTAACTAACCCCGATGCAGAAAATGGCATTCCGCAGGTCTTTCCACAACTTACCCCTTTATCAAGTATTTACACGGATTTCACGTTAAACTATGGTTATGATTACGCAAAAAAGAAATACACAAAAAGTTTATCCGTAAATAAAAACGCTTCAAGTGATGCAAGTTTGGACGCATTAAAAACAAATTGCGCCTCCGCCGAAACGGACTATAAAATAAAAAGAAAATGGGAATATAACTCAGATTGGATAGATGATGACTCGACGGCGGTCTATTTTTTGTCTTTGATGGTTCAAAAATTAACTTATCAAAGATTACTGATTGAATGGAGGGGAAATTTACAATATCATTTTCAATACGAAAAAGGAGATAGGGTATTGTTAAATTATTCAACAATGCTTCCGGTAGGGAAAAATAATTCAACCGTATTTTTAATCACGGGGAAAACAATAGACTTTAAAAAAAAAGTGGTGTCGTTATACTTACTCTATTAGAAGTAGAACAAAGTGTACCGTTCAACGCTTTATTAACACAAACTTATAGGGAGTTATTAACAGAAGATGGGCAAACGATTCTTTGGTAAAATAGTTTTATTATTCTTACTATCCATGCCTTTATTTGGGCAGGGAATGAGAATAACGGATTTACCATTAATGACATTAATAGATTCGGCGGATGTGTTCCCGATAGTAGATATAGATGCTTCAGTTAATGGTATAACAAAAAAAGTTACTTGGAGTATGGTAACGGATTCTATTCAAGCCCGCGCCATAAATTTATATAATGCTTTAGATACCGTAACCACGGTTTCGTGGGATAGTATAACAAATAAACCCTCTTATGTAGGTACTCCTACTGGAAGCGGTTTGTTTCTTTCGCCGACTTACATGGGGTATTATTCCTCAAGCACTTGGAAGACCTACATGGATAATTCCGGTAATTTCGCTTTCGGAGATGTGGGAGGTGGAGGTGCTGGGGTTTTGTGGACTCAAAGCATAAGCACACTTTCTATAAAAGGAAGTATCAATATAACTAATCCTACAACTGCTTTTGCTGGTGATTCCTTAAATGCCTCACAAATTGGGAATGACTTAAATTGGGATAATACCGTAACAAAATTAACAAATGGTGTTTCTTTAAGTGCCGGAGGCATTACTCTTGGTACTGCTTCTTATTTAAGAAGTGGTAAGACTTTATATTCAAGTACGACAGCGGGATTTTTTATCGGCGCGGAAAGTGGAACGCCAAAAGTAAATATTGAGGATGCAAATTCTTACTTCAAATGGACTGGTTCTGCCCTACAAATTGCGGGAAGTGTAGTTATAAGTAACCCCGAAACTTTTGTAAATAATGATTCACTTGATTTATCTTATTTACAAGGGACTTTGTCGGCGGATAAAGTTTTAGTTGGGACGAACACTTTAACTTATGAGATAAATGAGAAAAATAATGTTATACGAGCTACTACCGCGCCAACTACACATTTAAGTACGGGTGATATCTGGATAGATACCGACGATGGAGATAAACCCTACACTTATAACGGTTCAACTTGGGTTGCGGCATATACATCTATTGACGGAGGAAACTTAGTTACCGGCACAGTAACGGCGGCAAAATTGAACGTTTCTGAACTTAGCGCAATAACAGCAACGCTTGGAAGCGCTGTTGTTGGCACGTCTTCAACGGCGGGTTATTTACAAAGTTACGACTATGTAGCAAGTACGTCGGGATGGAAAATAGCTAAGGCACTTGCGGAATTTAATGGTGCAACTGTTTCGTCAAGCACAATGAATTCAAGCGTATTCCGTTCGGAATCTACTAAAACTTATGGAGATTTATCTTCCGGTATTTGGCTTGGTAAATATGGAACGTCTGATTATAGATTTGAGATATATAAGACTATATCTAAATATTTTAGATACGACGGAACGGATTTTTATTTGGCTGGTGGAAAGATTTCGGGTTCTACTATTACTGGGGGGATAATCCAGACTGCGGTGAGCGGAACAAGAATGAGTTTATCATCAGAGACGGGATATAATTATTTAAATTATTATAATTCTTCTGGAACATCTATCGGAGGACTACATTTCAATCCTTCCGATGCAAATGGTTTGCAATTAAGCTGTACGGGTGCTCTTAGTTTTGTTAGTGAAGATATTATATCATTTTCCGCTGATGCGGTGGATATTTCTTATATAAGATTTCTGGGAAGTTCTTACCCGGATGTTGATATTTATGGGTTAAACACTACCAGTATAGCAACAACAGTCGGTATGCAGTTTGGGGATGGGAAATTAATAATTAATAATTCCGGTCAACTTACAAAAATAAACAATCTTGCGGCTTCAAGTTATACGGGCTACTCTTTAGTTAGCGATGGGACGAGTTTTACTCCTTCAACGTCTTCATATTCGGGTTCGTATTATAATATAATTTCTAATACAGAAACAAGTAATACTTCTGCTTTGGCGGGATTTTACGCAAAAGCAAATCAGGGCGGTTCACAAGCAGGTTTAGCTATACAGGCTTTTGCAAGCCAATATTCCGATGCAACCTTAGCCGGATATGGTAGATTAGTTACAGATGCTTCTTTGAATGGACTTGTTTTAGGGGTTGCAACTGGAGATTTGATTTCTTTTAGAGTAAATAACACCGAATATGCAAAAGTAACTTCGGGCGGTTTAACAACGAGTGCTTTAACGTTTAGTAGTGCGAATAACACCGCGCCATCAAACACAACGACACCTGTTGCATGGAAAACAGTAATTACGTCTAATGGAACTTATAAAATTCCATTATATCAATAAAATACTTGATTTTTTCATAAATTTTTACGATATTAAAGATGCTTAAAAAGTTGTCGAGAAATTAAACACTCGAAGTGTCCTGTACCCGTGAGAGCGCAGGACGGTTGACAAGCCGGAAGCGCACTTCGGGTTTTTAAAAGAGGTAGTTATGAAAAAGTTATTTGTTTTATTATTCGCTATTTTATTGTTCTCTTGCGAAGAACCGAATAGCCCGGTATTTGAAAAAACAGGGCGAATTGGTGTATTCGGAAACGAACCCTTCGCAAAGATCGGTATTTGTAGTAATGCCGAGACATTTTTATTGGACTGTGATAAAACAACCGAAACCCAATTACTAAATAAACAGGGTTGCATAGTTACGGTTCAATATTCAGAATGTTATGAAGATTGGGAAGGTAAACATTTAATAGTAGAGAAAATTATCTTTCTCTAAAACTTCAAAATAATATTTATTAAATTCGGTAGAAGAAAAACTTAAGCCGGATTCTCGAAAGAAGATTCGGCTTTTTTATTAAAGGTGAAACGTGAAAAGAATATTTATCTTAATCTTATTTTTATCAATTACGGTTTGCGCACAACAAAAAGAAAATAATCAACCGGATTCAACGCAATTCAAATACTGGTATAATGAAATAAGTAAAACTCAAACACAGATACGTTCGCTCGATAGTGTGAAAATAAAATTGATAGGGATTTTCGAATATCAATACGGGAAATTGATTGAAGAAAAACGTAAAATTGATGTGGTAAAGGAAAAGAAATGAAGAAGATAATTTTATTTTTGTTTTTGCCGTTGTTGCTTTTCGGGCAAGCTCGATATGATGTTACTATTTACAGAGGTGATAGTAAAGACCTAATACTCACACCATTCTCGATAACAGATACCGCAAGAACTTATAGGCTCGCTGTAAAAGAAGATTATACTATTACTTCACAAAGAAAAGTTTACAAAACATCAAGTTCGGGAATTACTGCAAATTACAACGCCTCTACCAAAAAGATAACATTAACAATTGATTTAGAACGTGCTGACACTTGGCAATTAACCGCAAAAACTTATGTTTATGATGTAGAAGCCGTTAGCAAGTCTGATACAAGTAATGTTTTAACGGTATTAAAAGGAAATTTTGTTGTAACTGGAGACGTACTTACGCCGTTTGACAATACTACTTATCTTGATGACACGACGAGATACTTGCCCGTAAAAGTAAGTGAATTTGACGACGGCGAATTTATTAAAAGAGTTGGCAATGCTTTTGTAGGGGACTCTCTTAATGAAGTACAGCAATTAGATTCTTTATTAAGTCTCAAGATGGCGTATGGCGATACGACATTACTTATACCGACAAAACCATTCCTGATCTTAAATTATTATACAAAGACCCAGCTTAACAATGGACAACTTGATAGTAGGTATTATACAGAAAGCGAAATGATTACTTTTCTTAATCTCAAATTAGATACCTTGGATGTAAACGGATTAATTTCAGATTCGATTGCTACAAAAAGCAATATTGGTCATACTCATGTTGTCGCTAATATAACGGATTTACAGGATTCTCTAAATACAAAAAGCCGAACCACGCACAACCATTCTCTAAGTAGTTTATCCGAAAAATCATATAATAGTCTTACGGATAAACCAAACATCCCCGATTCTTTAAGTGAATTAATTTCAGATCCGACTCATAGATTAGTGGCTGATGTTGAAAAAGCAACGTGGAACGCAAAGACGGATACGGCGGATGTGAATGGTTTGGTTGCAACATCGTTAAGCGGATATTTTCTTACAAGCAATTTTAATAATTATTTTGATGTTAGATTTGGCACAAAGACTTTGGATTCAATCGCGGCTGGAGCTGTCAACGTCCACTTGACAACTTCATTAAAATCTACTTACGATGGATATGCTTCACAAATAAGCGCTAAACTTGACACCCCGAAAGCAACATTTACAATGCGGCAAAATTGGACTCAGGCATATAATTGGGGAAACCACGCGCTTGCAGGATATGCTGACAGTGTTTGGGTATTTAATCAGCTTGCATTAAAAAGAGATTTAATAAACCACGATTCACTTTCAACATTAGATGAAAAGAAGTTCAGTTCTCTTACAGATAAACCAACTACTTTAGTTGGGTATGGAATAACCAATGTCTATACAAAAACAGAGACTGATTCTTTAGACAATGTAGATAGCACTTGGGTTGCCGGACAACTTTCTGGGAAAGAGCCGGCAATATCAACCTTGCCAATTGCAAAGGGCGGGACTAACAACACTAATTATGTACAAAATAAATTTCTGTTTTATAATGGAACGAAAATATTAGCAAGCGGGAAAGATTCTACGTCGTTTATATTATCGACTTATTTAGACACCGATACGACTTTCGCGGCGAACAGCGATGTAAAACTTTCAACCCAAAAAGCAACGCGGGCTTTTGCAGATTCCGTGAATAGAGGACATGCAACATTCCCAAGCAATGGAGACATTCCCGACCCGAAAGATAGATGGTTTTATTGGAGTGATTCAAGCGGTGCTGGTGATTGTTTCTTGTTTGCCGGTATTTATGGCGAAATACATACACTTAAGAAAATTGACAGTTCTACGGTTGCTTTAACCATATATCCCGACGGGACGGAAACAATAGATGGAGCGGCTTCTTATGTTCTTAATCATCCCTATCAAACCGTTACTATTCAGTTTGCAAATGGCAATTGGCATATAGTTGCCAATAAAGAATTAAAT
>Ga0172381_10007143_pt1 | contig 11082 bp, 14 predicted proteins | sample Leawel6488metaG_FD_119754 | JGI IMG/M metagenome (GOLD analysis project Ga0172381, IMG submission 119754) | Leachate microbial communities from a municipal landfill in Southern Ontario, Canada - Leachate well 64-88 metaG | ecosystem: Engineered > Solid waste > Landfill > Unclassified | place... | reverse complement strand
ATAGTAATTATCACTACAAAAAATAAAACAGTTAAAATAGAAGCAAGCCAATCAGGAAATTTTATTTTTTTAAGCCATTCATAAATTGGGTAAAGAACTACAGAAAAAGAAACTCCCAAAACAAGCACTACCCAAAATGGACGAAAAATTAAAAAAGCGAAAATGAAGGTTATAGATAAAAGGGCGAAGAAAAAATATCTTTCAATTATTTTTGTTTGCATGGATTAATTATAAACCATAAAATCAGTAAAGGCTATACCAAATTCAGCCTTATTTTTATGGGGTTGCCTTTTTGTTAGATTTCGTATAATATAGATTTTATGGAATTTGCAGTGATACAAACAGGTGGAAAACAATATAAGGTCTCCAAAGACTCTCTTGTTTCTATTGAAAAAATAAAGGGACCTGTCTCGACGCAAGGCGGGGAATATAAAGTTGGAGACAAAATTTCTTTTGATAAAGTGCTTTTGGTTGATAATGGCAAAGATGTTACTATCGGCACACCTTATATCAAAGGAGCAAAAGTGGAAGCGGAAATTGCGCAAATCGGACGAGCTAGAAAAGTTTTAGTTGTTAAATATAAACAAAAATCTCGTTATCTAAAAAGAAACGGCCACCGCCAACCATTCTTTAAAGTCCGAATTTTAGAAATAAAATAATCCCGCAAATCGGGGTTATTTTATTGTTATTTGCTTATCTATCTTTTTTGTGTTATTATCTAAAATAAATTGTTCTCCTATCTTATAACAAAAAAGAGGTTGTAATGGAAAGTATCGGTTTTTCAAAAATTGTTGTTTGTTCAAATGGAAAATTTAAAACTAATTATTCATTTGAAGAAATAAGAAAAATGTCAGCAGGTAAGCATTTTAACAAGACTGTGCTTTTAGTTGATTTTTTTTCTAAAGAAAAAGAAATACTGGGTCAAATTGTTATTTCATTCGGAGAAATAGATGAATCTCTAATGAAAGAAAATTTAAAATTAAAAAGAGATTCAGTTTTCTCTTTCAGTGTGAATTCTATAATATTTTCTCTAGATTTTTTAGAAAAATCTTTTGAGAATTTAAAAATTGGTGAATTTTCTGTGGAGGAAGTTAAAAATACAAAATTATAATAACAAATAATTTGGCTACCAGAAATTTTGGTAGCCATTTTTTTTATTGTCTATTTTTTAGGGCGTTTTTGAGAGTATCGTTGTCAGAGTATTCTAATTCGGTGCCAGTGGAGAGACCTCTGCCTAAAGAAGAAATTTTTATACCAAGCAGTTCAGTAATATTTTTTATCTGATTGCGAATATAAAAATCAGTGTGATTACCTTGAGGGCTTAAAGAAAAAGCCAAAATTATTTCTTTTAATTCACTCCCCGAAGACGGTCTTCGGGGAGTAGGGTTTTGTATTTTTTTTATTAATTCTTCAAGTCTAATTCTTGAATTTGTATTTTTTTCTACTACAGGCACTAGCCCTCCTAAAATAAAATATTTTCCATTATAAACCCTACTTTTGTGAATACTTTCTAGATCAGAATCTTTTTCAACAATCATTAAGGTGGAAGAATCAATATTGGGGTTTACACAAATTTCACAAATTTTATTTTTGTTTTCTTTTTGAATAAAAAATCTAAAACATTCTGAACACTGTGAGGTTTCTTTTTTCAGTTCTTTTATTAAAAGAGATAAATTTTCGGCGTAAGCTCCATTTTTAGACATCAAAAAATAAACAAAACGTTTTGCTTGTCTTTCTCCGATTCCAGGAAATTCTTTAAAAATTTCAGTTAATTTTTCTATTATATCCATTCGTAATTATTAATTACTTTTAAAATTCATCTAATTCTTCACTCACTTTAGGTTGAGAAAATTCGCTCAAACTACTTTTTTCAAGATTTACGAAAGTGGTAGTTTTTTCGTCAAAATAAAGATCTACTTTTCCAGTCGGACCATTTCTGTGTTTTTCAATTAAAATTTCGGCAATATTTGTTTTTTCGGATTCATCTTTTCCTTTATCTTCTCTGTGAATAAACATAACCACGTCGGCATCTTGTTCAATAGATCCTGAATCACGAAGATCGGAAAGTCTTGGTCTGCCTCCACGAGATTCTACGGCACGAGAAAGCTGAGAAAGAGCTAACACAGGCACATCCAACTCTTTTGCCAAACTTTTTAAAGAACGAGAAATTTCTGTAACTTGATTGACCATTGAATCATAATTTTTTGAAGTAGTCATCAATTGTAAATAATCTACTACAATTAAATCAAGCCCTTTTTCTGTTTTTAGTCTGCGTGATAAAGCCTTCATACGAACAATAGAATTGCCAGGCTGATCGTCAATATAAATTTTTGCTTTAGCTAATTTATCTAATGAATCACGAAGTAAAGAAAATTCTCGGTCAGAAGATAAACGACCTGTGCGTAAATTCCAAGCATTTACTCTGGATTGAGCGGATAGCATTCTATCTACTAATTGTTGAGAAGACATTTCTAAAGAAAAAATTAAAACTGATTTATCGTGATTGATTGAAGCCATTCGAGCGATATCAAGAGCCAAAGTGGTTTTTCCTATTGAAGGTCTAGCCGCTAAAATAATTAAATCTGATTTTTGAAAACCGGAAAGGGTATTATCTAAATCTCTAAAACCTGTTGGCAATCCGCGAAGAGCGTCTTTGTGCTCGTGTAATTTTTCAAGACGTTCCCAAGCTTCTGGTAAAGCATCTTTTAGATTTATATATTTTTGACTTTTTGGAGAAGAAATAACACTAAAGATTTTTTTCTCGGCCATATCCAAAATATCATCCATATGATCATCGCCTTCCTCAAAACCGAGTTCTGAAACATAATCTGCCGCTTCAATTAAACTTCTTAGCACGAATTTTTTTTGCACAATTTCTGCATAATGTTTTATATTTGTTGAAGAGGGAACTGTGTTTACTATTTCTGCCAAATATTGATTGCCTCCGACTCTCTCCAATGATTTTTGTTCACTTAATTTTGTGGAAAGAGAAAGCAGATCTATCGGTTCGTTTTTAAGAGACAAATCAAGCATTGCCTTAAAAATTATTTTATGTTTTTCTACGTAAAAAGAATCTTGATTTATTATATCTTCCACTTCATGGATAGCATTTTTACGCAACATTATAGATCCAAGCACTGCTTGCTCTGATGGAATACTTTGCGGAGGTATTCTTAAATCGTTCTTTTTTGCTTTTATCATAGGCTCATAATAGCACAGTCCGAAAATAGTTAAAGTCAAAAAATGCATAAATATGTTATTAAAATGGGGACAAAAATAAAAAGGCCTTGCCTTCTGCCGGATTTTGGTGAAAGTAAGACCTTTTTATTTTTTTATGTTAAAATATAAGCATATGTCTAAAAAAGTATTATTATCTGGTGTTCAGCCTTCTGGTAAGCCCCATATCGGTAATTATTTTGGTGCCATGAAGCAATTTGTGGATTTGCAAGAAAAATATGAAAGTTATGTTTTTATAGCTGATTATCATGCTTTACATTCGCTTCAAAATGCCAAAGAAATGAAGGAAAATATTATTAGTGTTTTGCTTGATTATTTAGCTATAGGATTGAATCCTGAAAAAGTAATTATTTTTAAACAATCTGATATAAGTGAACATACCGAGCTTTCTTGGATTTTTGATACTATTACCACGATGCCATATTTAATGAGAGCTCATGCTTTTAAAGATGCGGAAGCAAAAAATAAAGAAATTGATGTTGGCACTTTTAATTATCCAATGTTAATGGCGGCTGATATTTTACTGTATAGTCCAGATATTGTACCTGTTGGTGCGGATCAGAAACAACACGTAGAGATAGCTAGAGACACCGCATTAAAATTTAATAGAATTTTTGGTGAGACTTTTAAAGTTCCAGAACCGATGATTGTAAAAAATATGGAAATAATTTCTGGGACAGATGGACGTAAAATGTCTAAAAGTTATAAAAATACAATCCCTTTATTTGCTGAGTATGAAGAAATTAAAAAATGTGTAATGAGTATTGTGACAGATTCAAGTGGAGAAATTCCAAAAAATGTTTATGCAATTCATAAACTTTTTAGAGACGAAAATGAACTAAAAAAAATTTATAAAGAGAAGGAAGGGAAATATAAAGAATTAAAAGAGATACTCGTAGAAGATATAGAAAAATTTATTGCTCCATTACGAAAAAAGAGAAAAGAATTGGAAAAAGATATGCCAAAAGTTTTAGCTGTTTTGGAAACTGGAAGAGAAAAAGCAAAAAAAGTAGCTTCAAAAAAAATGGAAGAAGTGAGAGAAAAAATAGGGGTCCGAATTTAATTTTTGCTCTTTTCCCTATACCTGACTTGATAAAAAATTATTTTATGCTATAACTTATAAAAGTTATTTGGGAGACTAAAAATGAAAAAAATAAAATTTTTTTTCAAAAATCCCCTTCTAAAAATAGGGGAAGGGAAGTTTCCTCCTTTGGTAGTACAAAAAACAAAGGAGGAAAAAATAAAAAAAGTAAAAAAGAAAAGAAAGAGACAGCAGAAAAAATGATAAATTTATCTGCTGTTTTTTATTTTATTTTATGGTAAAATGTTAAGTATATGAAAAATAGAATTTTTATTAAAGATTTAAAAGATAATATCGGTAAAGAAGTTATTATCGCAGGATGGGTAGATGTGCGTCGTGATCAAGGCAAACTCGTTTTTATAGATATGAGAGATATGACAGGACGCGTCCAATGTGTCGTATTGCCAAATCATACTGAAGCGATGGGGCAAATAAAAGAAGTTCGTACTGAATGGGTATTGAAAATAAATGGACTTGTAAATAAACGTCCAGATAAAAATATGAAAGCTGATGTTTTGAATGGAGATATTGAAATCGAAATTCTTTCTTTAGAAGTATTGTCAGAAGCGGCACCATTACCTTTTGATATGTCTTTTGATGGATATAATCTTGAGCTTACAGCAGAGCTTGATAATAGAGCACTAGTTTTGAGACAACCAAAAATTCAAGCAATATTTAAGATAGAAGAAACTGTCATTGATTCTTTTAGAGAGTTTATGAAAAAAAATATGTTTTTTGAATTTCAAGCTCCAGCTATCGCTCCAGCAGTGGCAGAAGGAGGAGCAGAAGTATTTCAAATTAATTATTTTGATAAAAAAGCTTTTTTGTCTCAATCACCTCAACTATATAAACAAATAGTAATGTCAGCATTTGAAAGAGTTTTTTCTGTAAATAAAGTTTTTCGAGCTGAACCATCTTCGACTACTAGACATTTGACAGAAGTAGTATCTCTTGATGCTGAGATGGCTTTTATTGATAGTTGGATGGATGTCCGTGACATGGCTGAAGAAACGGTCAAATATATTCTTAAACAAATTGAAATAAAAAATGGGGAACATTTAAAATTATTGAATGCAGATCTTCCGAAAATGATAGATAAGACACCTACACTTTCACTTCGAGAAGTTCAACAGAAAATTTTTGAAAAGTTTAGTCGTGATGTTCGTGGAGATAAAGACACGAACCCAGAAGATGAAAGACAAATTTGTGAAATAATTAAAAAAGAAACAGGTTCTGATTTTGTATTTATTTATGGATATCCTACTCGAAAGAAGCCATTTTATGTTTATCCAAGCAAAGAAGAGCCTGAATATAATGAAGGGATGGATTTGATTTGTCGTGGAGTAGAATGGCTCTCTGGTGGACGCAGAATAAATGATTACAATCAGCTTATGGAGCATGTAAAAATTTGGAAAATGGATCCAGCTAAGATAAAAATGTTTTTGGAAGCTTTTAAATATGGAGTTCCACCAGAAGGAGGTTTTGCTTTTGGTGCAGAACGTATCACTATGCAATTATTGGGTCTAAAAAATATTCGCGAAGCCTGTATGTTCCCGCGAGATATGAATAGAATTGATGAAAGATTAACTGAAGAAGGATTTTAAAATTATGAATCCTGTAGTAGATTTTTAATTAGATTATGTTCTATACCTATATTTTACAGAGTAAAAAGAAGAATAAAAGATTATTTATATAAGTCGAAAAATTTAACAAATTAAAAATTCACTACGGGATGAAAATATCATTTAAAAACAATATAAAAGAGATAAAAAATGAGGTCCTTTTTGTTTCTATTAATTCTAAAAATAAGGATGAAATTGTTAAAGAAAATGGAGTTAAAACTCTTTATTTAGAGTGTGACGAAAAGATGAATCTAAGGAAGCTTTTTCTATTAATTCGTAAAATGGTGATGATGGCAAAAGGAATGAAGACAGAAAAGATTACTTTTGATTTTTCTGATTTTAAATTCAAAGACATTAGAATTTCTGATGAAGAATTGGGAGAACTCATTGGTTCACAACTTGATTTCGCAAATTATGAATTTATTGAATATAAGACTCCGACAGAAGAAGGTTTTTCTTTTATTAAAGAGATTATTATTACTGGCGTAAACAGGGAGATAGAAAAAGCAATTTTAAAAGGCCACACTATTGCAGAAGAAGTGAATAAAACTCGAACACTTGCGAATACTCCAGGTGGAGATATGACTCCAAAAATTTTGGCACAAAAGGCAAAAGAAGCAGTGAAAAATTTGCCGGTAAAAGTTTCCGTACTTGGTGAAAAAGAAATGGAAAAACAAAAAATGCGAGCGATACTTTCTGTCGGTCGTGGTTCAGACGAAGAATCAAAATTTATCATTATGGAATATATGGGTGGTAAAAAAGGAGAGAAACCTATTGTTCTCGTTGGCAAAGGTGTGACATTTGATACTGGTGGAATAAATTTAAAACCATCAAACGGTTTACTGGGTATGAACATGGATATGTCAGGGGGTGCAGCTGTAATTCACATAGTTGCTTTATTGGCAAAATTAAAAATAAAAAAGAATGTTGTAGCATTAATTCCTTCTGTTGAAAATATGGCATCTGGAAAAAGTTATCGTCCGGGAGATATTATTCGTTCAATGTCTGGAAAAACTATTGAAGTTTTAAATACTGACGCAGAAGGGCGAGTTATTTTAGCTGATGCTTTAACATATTCTCAAAAATATAATCCGGAAATTGTTATAGATGTTGCAACTTTAACTGGCGCGGCAATGGTCGCACTCGGTGAAAGAGCTTCAGCGATTTTTACTAACGATGATAAATTGGCACAAGATTTAGAAAAAGCTGGAGAAGAGACAGGAGATTATGTTTGGCGATTGCCGATGTGGGAAGAATATGAAAATGAGATAAAAGGTTCGCTTGGTGATTGGACGAATGTTCATAATAAAGATTCCAGATATGGTGGAGCGATTTATGGAGCTATTTTTCTTTATCAATTTATAAAAGCAAAAACAGAAAAAGAAAAAACCCCAAAATGGGCACATATAGACATAGCTCCTCGTATGACTGCAATGGCAGGTGAAAACCTCGCCCAAGGCGCTCTGGGCTCTCCAGTAAGGCTTTTGTATAGGTTTATAGAATCCCGTTAGAGATCGCGAGGGCTCACAGCGAGTTTTTTATCTCTAATGGGAGAAGAATATAAAAACTAATCATAAAACTTAAAAAAACTTAGAATTAAATTTCTAAGTTTTTTTGTAATTTAGGTGTATAATAAACTCTATGAATAATAATAACATTGAGGGGGTAGGAATTAATAATAATAGCGAGAAAAACGATAGTAATATAAAAGAAGGGTTGAAATATAAGGGAACAGAATTTTGGAAAGAAGAGTTAAAGAAAATGGGAATTGAAGTAAATGCTTCAAATATTATTGTGATAGAAAAAACACAACCTTCTCCTGAATATGGAGAACCAATAAAAAAGAATGTTCAAGCGAATGGAAAAATGGTGGACATATATCGTTTAGGTAATGAATTATTTTTGCATGTAAAAGAATAAAAATATGCAGAAGGAAGAAATAGATTTATTAAAAAAACTTGAAGATTTGACAGCTAAAATAAATCAACTTTTCAGTGAAAAAGGAAAGAATGTTTTTTCTCGTTACCCATTGCTTTTTGCTCTTTTGATTGTTTTTGGGGTGACAATGGTGACACAAGGAATAAAAGATATACTTTCGGAAATTACATTTTTTCAAAATAGTCCGTTTGTGATGTTTTTGATAGGAATGTTGATTTTAATAATAACCGGAACTTTGTATAAGAAGTTGGAGAAATAAAAAATCTTAGTATTTTAGATTAACTGAAACTTTTACTTTCATAAAAATCAAACAAAGTTCTTCTTATGTCTTTTTTGTCTTTTAATATTATCTCTTCTTTTACCTTCCTGAACTTTCCTACATGGCTACCTTCTTCTTTCCTCTGTTTAAATGTTTTTTTAACGATATGTTTTTCAAGTTCTCTGGATAATATTTCTTTTTCTTTTGCGAAGTTTTTTATTCTTTCATTTGTCATCTCTATATATTTTTTTGATATATCTATACCTATATAATCATGTCCTAATAATTTAGCTGCTACTAAAGTAGTGCCACTTCCTACATATGGATCTATTACGACACCTTTTGTAAAGTCATCTAAAATTGAATATATACATCTTATTGGTAACATTAATGGAAATGGTGCTGGATGAGGATTATTTCTTTCGGGTGGGAACCTCCATATAGATGTAAGTAATGCACTTCTTGATGGTAATTCTTTTCCAATTTTATTATTATCTATAGGTTTATAAAGCCAGTAAATTCTTTCATCAACTTGCCAAAATCTCCACCCTCTAATATTAGCTGCAATTGTTCTGTCCCAGATAATTTCTTGTCTAATAGTCCATTTCGTTTTCTTTAACCAATCTATAGGATGTATCATGTTTCCTCTCTCCCATCTTATTTTATGATTGTAAAAAAAGGAACCGCCTGGTTTTATTACTCTAAAAAGCTCATTTAAAACTTGTATTTGATTGTTTTGATAAGTTAATTCGTCTTGTTTATCTGAAAATTTGTCATATTCTACATTTTTCACGAGCCAACCTTTTTTGTTTTCTTGTTTATTGTAAGGCGGAGAGGTAACGCCAATATCAACTGAATCTGGATCCAGATTTTTTAGTACTTTTAAAGTATCGTCCAAAATTATTTTATTCATAATTTAAAAAGATAACAACTTTTCGTAAAATTCATCCGCAATAAAATCTTTGTAATCTTTTAATTCTGCTTTTGGTAGGAGGTACACTTCTTTTACCTCCCTTGAATTTGTATAATCTCTATAATCAAAATTAGCTGATCTTAAATAATGTCCTAACAAATCTTTTCCATTTGGGAAGTTTTTCTTAAGCTGTATTCTTAGTTTATTTATGAAATTTTTGGTATTAAAAGGGAATTCAAGTATATACAAAAGTTTGCCGTCTACAAATCCACTTACGAGCATATGTGGATTTTCTTTTCTATCTTTTACTAACCTTGCGAAAGTGTAATCAGTAAAATTTCCGGCACCATTTAATTTAGGAGGTCTCGTTTTTCTTTTACCGTCCTTGAAAGCTTTCCAATCTTCTGTATTAAAGTTTTTTGGCTTTGCTTCACAGGCGATAGGCTTTCCTCCAACTATACTATTTTGCTTAAAGCCATTAAAACCAATTTTATTTTCACTGTGATCGTACCCAGCCAATGTAACAGTTATATATTCTCTTATTGTAGAAGAATTTTTATCATTTATGTACATTGTAAGAATATCTGTAAATAAAGAAACTACTGTTTCTTTTGAAGAGTTTATAAGCCTGTTGGTAAACTCACTATGTGGTTTAGTACTATATATTTTTAATACCTCTGAAAGTTCCTTATTCATGATTTTATTATATCATCTCAGTTCTATCTTTCACAAGTTTGACTAGGTTGAATTTATTTATATGAGTTGAAATCAAACTAAAGATTTGTTATAATTAATACACACAAAAATAACACCATAGAAACTAAAAAATTATATAAAAAATTAAGAAAAGTGGAATTTTCTTTAGTTTATACAGCTTATGAAATAAGAAAGGGTATGGAGGTTTTATTTTTTAGTAAAGGGATAAGTATTCCAAGAATATTGGAACCTACAAAAATGTAATGTTAATTCTATTTCTCTTTAAAAGTCATTTTGTGCTATAATTATTAGATATTATTAATTTAATTAAAAGAATTTAATCCCATGGTAACAAAAAAGGTTTCCGCATTTATGAAGCCAATGAGCATAAGCGCTGAGTTGGCAGAAGTAGTAGGTAAGGGCCCTATGCCTAGATCTGAGGTTGTAAAAGCATTGTGGGTATATATCAAGAAGAACAATCTTCAAGATCCTAAGAATAAGCGCAATATTAACGCTGATGCCAAGCTTCAGAAAGTGTTTGATGGCAAGAAAGTAGTCAATATGTTTGAAATGACTAAACTTGTTTCCAAACATCTTTCATAATTTTATTAGTTTAATTTTTAAAAAGGCCGGGCCTTAGGAATATCTGAAAGGTCCGACCTTAATCAAAAATCATATGGCTAAAGGAGAAACATATAGAAAAGAAAAAAAGAAACCAAAAAAGGCAAAGAAATAGTTTCTACAAAAAATCCCCGTAATAGGGGATTTTTTGATATAATATTTCTATGCGAGTTTGGGATATACATCCAAAACATTTATGTCGGAAACATCTACTAGCTGAACATAGAGAACTTCATGGACTCTGGAATATTTTGACGATCCATAAAGGTAAGGGAGGTTATTCAAGACATCCAGAAACTTTACGTTGGGTGGGGAAAAGAAAAGCGCTTTATCAAAGACATGAGCAGTTAGTTCAAGAATTTTTTCGTCGTGGGTATTTACATCATTCTCCATTAAATAAAAAATATGCTACAGGTTTAGGAGGGCAGAAAGTTTTTATAAATACTATAAAAGAACAAAGAAAAATTTTAAAAAAGAAGTCTTGTGATTGCCTGTTATTAAAATAAAAAAATGATATAATTTAGTCATGAACACAATGATTTGGTATGCACAACTTATAAAACCATCTTGGGCGCCACCAGCTTGGCTTTTTGGTCCAGTTTGGAGTGTTCTTTATTTTATTATTGCAGTTTCTTTTGTAAGTGTTTTTTTTGAAGTTGCTAAAAAACGATTACCTAAAATAATTGCATTACCTTTTATCTTAAATCTTGTTTTT
>Ga0172381_10007142_pt1 | contig 11083 bp, 16 predicted proteins | sample Leawel6488metaG_FD_119754 | JGI IMG/M metagenome (GOLD analysis project Ga0172381, IMG submission 119754) | Leachate microbial communities from a municipal landfill in Southern Ontario, Canada - Leachate well 64-88 metaG | ecosystem: Engineered > Solid waste > Landfill > Unclassified | place... | reverse complement strand
TTTTTTTGAAGAAGCACCAACCCTGGGCATCCGTCGACGTTTAATTAAAAAGCGGCTAAGAGTTTTCACGAATGCACCAAGATTTATACCTCTTGGATTAGTGAAATCTCCCAACCGCCTTTTGAGCGACCAGTCGCAATAATTCATAAGCTAGCAGCAGATTTCCCTGCGTTGCTTGTCTCGGCCCACCTTCGCTAAAGCTACGGCGGGTAAAACAGAATCATCCGGCGCCAATTATACCCGGCGCTGGTATCTTTAATTTTTAAACTCTTACAATTTCAGTTTAGCATATTTCACCGATTAAGCCTAATTATTGCTCCCAATCCCATCCGAAATCGGTTTCTATCTGGGCACGGATATCCGCTGCATTGGGCGTGTTATATTTAAACACATTGGTTTTATCGTTCCATAAATAATTTTCCGTATATGTTTGTTCTTTACAGCTCGAATTAGTTTTGGCCACCCCTTGCGGGCAAGAAACATAATGCGTCAGAATTTTCACTTCTCGGTCGTTGTCGCTTACAATTAACTCGGTGGTAAAATAGGAATCCTTTGTGGAGTCTGCGAAATCTGGATTCATTGATCCGTTTGATGGATATGACAAAACTTCTTCTGTCCTGCCAAGCCCAAGGGCATACCAAGTATCTTTGCGCAACATAAATCCCGTGCCATCGCTGGCGATAGTTGTTACTTTAAGCCAGTCGCGCGATTGCCCTTTTACTATCTCCCACGAAGGCCAATCCACATTCAAATTCTGTACATACATTGCTGCGAATAAATCCTTTCTATTTTCATCCGTGAATAAAAATACCGTGCCGCCCAGAGACGCCTCCTTTGTAAAAACCAGTGCTGATCCGACGACGGGATCCCTCATCGCCTTGGCCGGCTCGAATTCTATGCTGTTCACTGTGGCTGCACCGTTTTCAACTTTAGCCCCGTCCACTCGTGTTTTTTGTGAATTGTTGCCGATTAAAAAATTCAATCCTACTCCAATGATTGCCAAAACAATTACCGGAACACAGATATAGATCAACCTGGTTTGAATATTTCCCATATGATTTATTCGCTTTGATATTCGCAAAATTATCCCTCAATTACTTTTTTCCAGATGTGATTCACTTTCCATTGCTTGATAGGGACTAACTTGCCATTCTGAAATTCAAACAATGTTTTGTGGTGATTCGCGGGACAGCAATATCCAGTCCAATTGCCATTTTCGTCTTGGAAACTCTCGTCATTGCCCCATTCAACATAAAAACCGTTTTTTGCCGGCATTATGCCTGCTCCGTCATAATTCAAGTCAGCGGAAAATATTATTTTGTTATTTTTAATGACTTGGGCGTAATCGGGCCAATGGTTTGATCCAGACCCGGTCAGGGTTATCAATTTTTCTTGTTCGCCATCATTGTCTATGTCGCTTTCGTGATACTTCCAAATGACATCATCTGGCAAATACTGACGGGCGATTTGTCCATATTTCGAAATTTGATCGGTGCCTCTTTCATTAAAGCTTTTTGCGATATCCTTCATCATATCGGCACCAATATCAGCATATATCTTTTTATCGTCAACGGAATAAATATCAAATATCTCTTTATCGGATTTGAAACGCAAATCATCATCCTTAATGGAATACACCATCGAAACCGGCTCCTCTGTTGCAATATCGTCAATCAATACCGTATCGTATTCGCCGTTTTTATCAACAGTGCCACCGTAAAATTTAGATGGATCAGGAAGATCGGATCTTTTTATTGTCGGTAATTCCACATCTTTTTTTATGGCTTTTGGATCAGGCTGCGCATCGGAGGTATTGATGGCATTGGTGACATTGGCGGTATTGATAGGTGAGTTGTCTATAGAATTTGCCGGCGAATTGGATTTTTTAATTTTATTATGTGCTTCATACTTGCCATAAGCAAAAAACGCACCCACAAGAAATAGAAGTAGCAGGCAATAAACAGTTGTCGCTTTTTTATTAAAAAGTTTTGAGGGCTTGCGGCTGGCCTCTGGTTTGTATGCTTCTTCTTTTTTATCGCCAAATTCTACAAATTTATTCATATTGTTGCCTATTTCGCATATTCACACATTTTAACCGCTTCACCGAGCTTATTCTCCAAATACGCTTTGGCCTCGTTGATTCCTCCAATCTCATCAACCAATCCTGCATCAATCGCGTCTTGGGCGATCATGCTGGAACCGTCGGCTAATTTTTTTACTGCCTCAATATCCATATTCCGGTTTTTTGCCACATACTCAACAAATATCTGATGCGATTTCTCCAAATCAGACATCAACAGGGATTTTTCTTCTGCGGTTAATTCTTTGTCGGAATCGCCCATGTCCTTAAATTTTCCGGTTGATAATTGGTTATAAGTTAAACCCTCTTTTTCGTTTTGTTTGGAATAATCCATATATGACATCGTGACGCCGATACTGCCCACATCGCTTGTCCTGCTGGCATATATCTTATCCGCCGCCGTTGCGACCAAATATCCGGCGGATAGCCCCCGTTCTCGTATGAATGCTACTGTGGGCATTTTCAATGATAATAGCGAGTTCATAATCTCTTCTCCGGCCACAGGAATCCCGCCCGGCGAATCAATTTCAACAACAATACCCTTGATTGCATCATTATTTTCCGCCTCCTCAATCTCTCGCATGACATTATCCGAGGAAACGGAGTCCGGATCATAATAAATCCCGTTCGGGTCATCCTTCGGATCAATGCTGTAATTAACAATACCGCCCCGGATTTTTATTAATGCCACATTGCCGCCGTCTGCGCATTTGTTCAAATCTTGGCTCGCCGTATTTTCATCCGTTGATATCCAAAATAAAAATTCGTCCTTGATCGTAATCAAGCCCGCGACAAGAATCACCGCGATTCCTATGCCAATTAAAAAATTCTTGGACATTTTTTTATTGAATATTTTTTGAAACATAAATTTAATAGACATTAATACTAAAGCCCGAAGATATCTACGCTGTTGATTTTTCAGCTTCCAGCTTTGCTGTATTGATTATTTCGATAAACATTTGTGCATCAGGGCTGTTCTCATGTAGCGAATCGTAGAAATTATCAATGTGGCCAATTCCCAGGATAGACCATCGATAAAAAGCGCAGTCATATAAGTTGGCGCTGGTAACCATTAACCCCTTGTAGTAGGTAGTAATCAATCGTGGATTTATTCCAAATATTAATGCGATAGATTCAATGCAAAACTGCATCCCTTTTTCATTTACTAATCCCTCAGAATCAACGGGTATCTGGGTCCATGAAAACCAAATTATCATTATTTGGTATAATTCATCAAAGTTATTTTCATTAAGATTTCCGATATCGTTTTTAAAAACGCCGTTTTCCGGGTGAAACAACGAGTAATTCATTATTTTTGCAAACGCATTTAATTTTAATGAAAAAGCGAGCCTTGCTCCAAGAACCAGGCGCTCCTTTTCCGATACATTATTTAATCTGGACGCTATTATGTCCATTCGCGACTCATATCGCCCCTCAATCTTTTTTCTCAATGAATTTATTTTTATATTTGAAAATATGCCCATGTTCTTAAATTTTTATGAATACTTTTGCATTGGTGCCGATGATGATCATTGAAAGAATCTCAAAATGCCAAGCGGTATCGATGTAGGTGTAATAGCTAACAAGATAATGATCCCGCTAATTATCGTAAGCAACTTATAACTTGTTATATTGTATATTGATTAACTTATTTTTATGGTTGTTATGAAAAAAAATTGATTAACTTCATATTTCGCCACTTTTTATTTTATGACGAATAAAAGCGTCCATTGTCGAAAAATCGCTTTTTTGTTTTTTAAAATTATTAAGCGATGCTTCATCCGCGGCCAATCTTGTTAAAAACGCATCAATTCGAGCATGAAGTTCGTAGGGGAATGGGTAATCACTTTGAGAAAGACCAAGTCTTTTCATTTTATTGATAATTCCATCTCGAGGTGGATATTCTTCATAAAATGCAAAATCTTTCATAGTTCTCAAAAACGCCTCATCCATAGATAAATGCATATCCATCACGTATATATGAATATGAGTCAATCTGTAAGTGGCATCAATATCTTTTATTTTTTGTTTTTCTTTAGCGTTTTGATTCTGCCACCATCGGATATCTTTGTCGGTTACTCCTTCTGCCATGAGGGTCTCAGCTAATGATGTACGCGGCTGACTGTTATTATCATTCATATATTTATTATGCTTAAGATTTTATTTGTATCTACTTTAAATAAACAAAGAATAAACGAAAATAATCACAACGAAAATAAAAGTCCACATAAGTCGCGTTCCGGTAGTTTTTGAATATAATCCCGTCGCATCATGATTTTGCTTTTCATCATGATGAGTTCCGTAACTTAATGCCAAAAGAATTACAACTATTGAAAGCCACGTGATATGTTCCCACAAACGATAAGCCGCTACGGCTCCTAATATCCATATGATTATTTGCATATATTTTCGATTAATAATCTAGCAGATACGCGGCAAAATAGGCGCTATCCACTGCCCAAACAGTCTTATAATTTTGCACTACGGTAGATGTTTGGTTAGCAAGGTTATACCAGCTATCACCGTCGTAGGAATACTCATCGGGGAGGAAATCGGCGTTCGTATCTGCCAAAATAATATGGTCCGTTACGGCTCCCGTAGCACGGTTTTTTGAGGTTGATTCGAGCAGAAGTGTTGTTCCGTCAGACGACAGTTTCCACTTATTAGTTGCGATGTATATGTCATTTGTCTGTCCCGCAAAGTATTGCGTGGTAATTGTTTGATCCGGGGCGTTATGAATTTGTCCCACAAATTTGTTTACGAGTTCGGCAAAAGAAGGATTCAGTGCGACATATTGGCATTGTTGCTCTTGGTTGGCCGAGATATTTTCCGTGATTGCGCATCCTTCTGGATACGCCGCAGTTATAACCCGGCTTTGAGTGCCATCTGTCGCGCAATGCGACCATTTGGTATAATCAAAACTCGTACAATCTTTTATTGCAGGAGCATCTATTGTTGAGTTTGGGGATGGCGCTTTTGGGGTATTGGGTTGGGTTTTAGTGTGTGGTTGTGAGGGCGTGACCACTGCCTGTGGAATGGTATTGCTTGAGTTAGTGCCTTTGCCAATATAACCATGACTAATCCGAAGTAATAAGAAAATTATTCCCAATACAATTGCGACAATTGCCTTCCATTTGGTTTTTCTGCGAATCAAGCTCGCGACTCCCAAAATAATTGCCAAAATTGGGACAATGCTGAATTCCCAAAGAATAATTGAGGCGATGCCAAGACACAGACCGATTGTGGCAATCCGATCGCTATTTGATTTTGTTTGTTGATTTTCCATAAAAAAAACAGCATATTATTGCTGGAAATGGGGTTTATAACACAAATCCCATCACCAGGATCTGAGCCTTTCGGCCCCGCACAGCGTTTCCACTGTGTGGCGTAACAAACGCAACCCTCGATGATGGGGTTTCTGTTTGTTACGTCGTAAGGCCATGACACCGAAAAAACTCCGGTGTTTTAGGCCACTATATTCAATTGTGTAGATTTTTTATAGCACAAAACTTTAAACATTTATAGCCCTGCATTTGGATTAACTCAACAATCCCTGTAACAGGGATAATTTAGCTCCGTCCGAAGGCGAGGGTTTGGGTTTGCCTAAAATTATTGTGCCTTTATTGCGCTTAACAGGTCATTGGCATCGCTTACGACTTGGTCGAGTCCCGCCTGGCGGCATAATTTCAAAAAGCGCCGGTAACGAGTCGTGTAAGTTCCAGCGTAAAATATTCGCCGCATGTTTTCCCGCTTGTTGGCCAATTTGAGGATTCGGTTGGTGGAGTAAAAGAGTTTCCCTTGAGGCGAATTTCTGTTTATCTGGCTCAATTCATATTTGAGGTGGCAACAGTGTCGGCAAGCCAGTTTCGTTGCGCCTGGGGTCAAATACAGGTTTCTCGCACGAGAACCGCAGGGGCATTTAAAGTAGAGTGTCCGTCCGAAAGTCAAATCAAGCCATTCGAGTTCAACCGTTTGCGGTTCGCTGCTCCCGATGGAGATAACCGCAAAAGGCGGCCTTGTTTCGTCGTTCAGGAAGGCGGATATGCCGGTTTTGACATTTCCCAAGTTGAGCGTTGAACGCCCTTCTCTGGATATGTCGCTTGATTTTAAGACGGCGCAATTTTCTATAAGCATGTTTACGAATTTAGAAATAATGAATCAAGAGTTTTCTCGTTGTCAATTTTTGTAAAATGATTACGCATTGCCACAACGAACGGCGAATTAGGCGGCAGCTCGCTGATTAGCTCATCCGGCATGGCATCGAGGAGTTCCTTGCTAATGTGGTTGTGCGCATCTTCGTCCATAATATATTCCGCGGTTTCTATTTTACCCAAGAATTTGTTATCAGCTATCTTGGTCCCTTTGCAAAATCTTGCAAGGGAGTTTTTTACCATATGGATGAGGACTTCGTTCTCCGGAGACGAGTTTTTTATTATTTGTGGCTGGAAAAGACCTTCCGAGTGGAAAAATCTTTTTTTGTTATCAAATCGAGGATCGAGTTTTTGCGTCCTGATATATTTTGTCATGTACAGTACAACTGGCTCCAGCCCATTGCTGACTCTGATCTTTGTGGCTTCAACGAATCCGTAAGGCCAGAACTTGTTTATCGTTTTGTGGAATATGTCTCTCCCGTCTATAAACGGGAAGTTGAAAACAATCACATGATAATGGGTCGCTCCCCGATTTTGGAATTCAGGAACGGCTATGTATTGCAATTTCCGCCCATTGATTGTTTTTAAGTAAAAATTAACTCGCTTAATGAACAAATGGAATTTCTTATTGGCTTCTGGTAATCCGGCATCACCTTTGAATGTCAATGTGAAAAATTTAGCGAGTTCGTTGTGATATCCATAATTGGCATAGATTAGATCCCGTATTTGGGCGTATGCCTTGCGAACCGAGTAAGCCCGGTTCTTGTCTTTTTGAGCTTGTTGGCTGGGTTTGGAAGGTTTACGCCCAGAATCATACCGACTCGAGTGTGATTTTTGGGAATAGGGCTGGTCATATTTAACGATCCGGAATCGATCGCCGGTCATAATCATATTTTGGCGTACATCGGAATTTTTGAATTTCATAGATTGAAAGCGTTTTCTCTCCAGATGTTAAGACATATAAACAAGCTTAGGGGGATACATTTGCGAGGGGCTGTTAAAGCTCCAATTGCAATATCCGAATCGCGAAATCACCTGTTTGTAATACTTGAGTATAAGATAGTACTAATCCAGACCCGCCAATAGCGGATTTGTTCACAAAATATCGCCTTTTGCCAATTTCTACATTTTTTATGAGGAGCATACATGTTCTTGGCACTAACTCCGGATTTTTCCCGATAAATAAGGCTAAAATTTAAAAGGATGTGTTTTGCTGCCACTCGTCCGGCTATTTACTGCCAGCGGCCAAATTTGTCTTTTTTTTGTGAAGAGCCCAGCCCATGTTTATTGTTTGCGTGGCTCGGTTTTTTTGTCGGCGTACCTAAAAAGGAATTTCAGCAGTTCTACCCGTTCGTTTTTTGCGTAATCATCCTCATCAACCAACCGCTCAAAATTTTTCTTAATTGTCCGGCGGCTAATGTTGCTCCGCTTTTTCAATATTTCCGTAAAGCAGGTCCAGCTGGACCATCGCGGGTTTAACTTCATTTTTTCTTGAAATTCAACTACCGGAAAAGTTCCTGTATTCATAAATTTTTGATTTACTATTATTAAAATAATTCTCGGATTATTGTCTCTGATAAATATTTTAACAAAGGCCCAACATTTTTATCCCGATTTTTAACCAAAAAACACGATTTTTAATCGTAATTTTGTCTTTTTGGGACTAACACTTGACACGGGTTGTGACTTTTAGGGGTAAATTATAAAAATTTGCGCAAAAATTTTTTGGGTGGTAAGTTTTTGCGTAAAAAGGGGCCCCATTTTCAGAAATGATCCGCCCCCCCGTGGCAGTTTCCCTTCTCACTTCCCTAGCCGCCAACAAGGATTGTTCCGAAATACTACCCCACCCGGCTGTTGCCTCATGGTTTTTTGATGCACAATGCCGACTATCTTTCATACATTTAAGAATCAAAGGCAGGGCGCAAAATTCGGTCGACCCCGTAGAGATATGGGCTTTTTTGCGTTTTTAACGGCCTTTTGGCGATAGTTTTCAGTTCAAAGCAATAATTCTCGGCTTGCCGGGTAAAATACTGGGGCATCTTAATCTCTGCACCCACAGCAGTATAATCGCTTGGCATTCCGACAAGCAAACTTAAATCAGTATAAAAAACAAATATATGGCAACCACTACAACCAAAACCGCCGTTGTCGCACAGAACGCCAATTCAGGACTAAAGCACCTAATTATAGGCAAAACCTGGCTAAATTCAAAAGATGGTACAAAAGCAGGCAGCATCCGCATAAATCGCGATCTCCCCCGGGATATTACATTGACACCAGGAACGGTCCTGTATCTTCACGCCAACACTAAGCGCCCCGATAAGCTTGACGCGGATTTTTCAGTCTCCGTTTTGCTACCCGCTCAATTAGCCGATCAGCTCATTGGCGCCCAAAGACAGCTTTTTGCCACACGCCAAAAACAAGATGAGGGTGAGATCACCGTGGACTAAGCATTGCCAACCGTTTTCTTTTAAGAAATAAAGCGCTGGCATCGTATCAACTGCCTTATTACCTTTCTAAAGCCGTATATTCTCCCACCAAGGGAAACTATACGGCTTTTTTCTTTAATCTCCCGCCCGTGGGATAAAATCACGGCCAAAACAAAAATATGGAAAATAACCAATCGCAAAAAAACAATTTGGGCAAGCTGATTCTAGATAACGACAAGCTATCCGCATGGCAAATTGATGAAAAAGAAAAAGCATCGTTTTCGGGGGCGATAATGGAGATCCGTGAGAGCGAAGTTATGTACGAATCGCGAGTGTATGGCCTAACAAACGACATCAATATTAAAACCTTGGCCAAACAAAACCTAAAAACCGGAGAAATTGAATTGGCCATCTTAAAACAAAATGCCGCGGGCGATAAGACAATTTTGGGGCGAACAACATTCGCTGATGAAAATATTTACGCCCGGCATATCGTCGATTTTGAAAACATGGTTCCGTTCACGAGCAAGTTAGTAACCACAAAAAAAGAGTACGCCGATTCCTTCGACCAGATAATGAAAACTACAAAAACAAAAATATGAACAATTTAAATTCAATCATAGACGCAACAACCCCGAAGCCCATCACGCCAAAGTCGAATCTCGCCGCCTTATTAGAGGCAACAAAGAAAACTGATGGCAGTCCTTCCGACCCGGCTTCCGGCAATAGCAATTCCAGCGGCACAGCCCCAAGCCAAGCATCAGCTCAAAGCACGACAAACCGTGAATCGTTAAAAAACGAAATAGTATCCGCCCGAATCCAAAACGGCTGGACGCAGAAGGAGTTAGCGAATAAATGCGGTTGCTCGCAAGGAACCGTTAATCGTGCCGAAAAAAATCTCCGCGTTTCAGTCTATATGTTGCTGAAGGTCGCCAGCGCCCTAAGTTTAAAATTACATATTAATTAAAAAACCATGGGAATACGCGACATTGCATTAAGTAAGGGCGCGAAAACGCCAAAATACCTGGAAACCGAATATATAGACAGTGTTTATCCCGACTCATGCCAGACTTTGTTTGACCGGGACCATAACGCCTTTGTCGGCAAAAACCATAAAAGCTATCTGCCAGATGTAAAAAATCCTTTAGGAGCGACCGAAACCATCAAAATTGAAATGGAGATTGGCTATGTCGAAATCGGGCCACACGCGGATGTTGAAAATCCAAATTATGATTTCGCTAAGGCATTAAGCGAAGCTGAGGATATTGCCATGAAACGGCTGACGGATCTCTGTGGCGAAGATATCAAACTTAGATATCGAGTAGATATTGCAATCGAGGATTGGGTTGATGTTCTTGCGGCCACGGTAACGCTCACGAAAGCCAAAAGTAAAAAGTAAAAACATGGAAATAAAATATCCGGAGAAATGGTTGAAACCTTTCCGAGAAATAGAATCAGGGAAACTGGCAAAAGATGAACAGCTGGCTTCGTTTTTGATATTCGGGATCATCAATAAGACCACCCTGAAAGAAGAAAATCATGCCCTGTTCGCCGTGATCAAAAGGGGAAATAAGGCATTAGGCCGAGTAGTCTACAGCTCAATGCATCCGAATTCGAAATCGTTCGCTTTCACTGGGGCGTCAGAATTTGCCGAATATCCAGTTGAAGATGTTGATACTTTGATCAAGGAAACCCAGGAAGCCGCGATAAGCTTCGCGGTTAAAATGCACAAGGAAAATATCGGCAAAGACATTGATCTCGATAAGCCGATGTTCGGACTTATAATTCGAGAAAATGCCAGTTTGGAGGGCATTGTCGAGGATTTGAGCAAGATTGATAACGATATGTTCGAAATCCCAAAGCAAATCGCCTTGGAATTACTCGGGTTAAATGATTTGTCCGCCAGAACCGGAAAATTCAGCAACCTGCTGGCAAATATTCAAAACCGCCCGGTGCTTGATCCGATAGTGATAAAAAGCAAATTCATAAAAATTAGCGAAGAGCAGGAACTGATAAAAAAATATGGATTTAAAAAAATCCAAAAACTCGCCCAGAAAATAAATTACTGCGGCGAAATAATTAACAAAAAATAACAATGTCAAACACAATTAAAGTAGGAAAAATAGAAATCGAAGTAAACCAAAACCCAAGTGCATATATCCCGAGCGGAAGTAAAGACTTTATTGACCACGATGATATTTTAAAAAATATCGCTATCGGAATTCGTGATAATCTTCCCGTAATCTTGATTGGCCAATCAGGTGGGGGAAAAACCAGTGCCATCAGATATCTTGCTGAACAAACCCAAAACGGATTGCACCGCATCAACCTCAATGGAGGCACTACCGCTGATGAGCTCGTAGGACGACAATTACTGAACGAAAAAGGAACGATCTGGACTGATGGCATCCTCACTGACGCCA
>Ga0172381_10007141_pt1 | contig 11083 bp, 7 predicted proteins | sample Leawel6488metaG_FD_119754 | JGI IMG/M metagenome (GOLD analysis project Ga0172381, IMG submission 119754) | Leachate microbial communities from a municipal landfill in Southern Ontario, Canada - Leachate well 64-88 metaG | ecosystem: Engineered > Solid waste > Landfill > Unclassified | place... | reverse complement strand
TGGGAGAGATTGTGAGGCTCAACGTAACCCTGAGCAATACCGGCAAAGAGGTGCTGAAAGATGTGCGATTGCTGGACGTCTTCCCCATGGGCAGGTTCATAAAATGGCCACGGCCACAAATGGGCGAGGCAAATGTCACCGATCCCTATACCGGCCGACCATCGGATGCCATAAATGCATTCCTCAACGGGTCCATGCTTCGCTGGAATATAAACAAGCTTGAACCAGACAAGTCCGCCAGTTTGATTGTGGAAGTGGAACTGCTCTACCCCATGGACTCTGGCTGGGAAGAGCGAATGGACACTGGGGCTACGGCCGCATACGATGGATATTCCTATAACCATACCCTGGAGAATGTGGATGACGGGCCGGCAATCAATCTGACCTACCCCACCTGGATATACTCGGGCAGAACGAACATATCCTGGAACCTTGACCGTGACGCAAGTTACACCGCTCTGAACCTCTACAACCCGGACAAACGAAACGGAAGCATTAAGATCACAGATATCAAGCCTGATAAGCTCTATGAAGTGCGAGTGCAGATGCTAACGCCAGGCAAGTGGATTTTCAATATTGAGGCAGGGAACGGTTATGCCCGCAGAACGAAAAACTACACCATCGATGTTCGCTCCAATATTGAGGCTGTGAATATTTCTGCATTCAGCCACACCAAAGTTCCCCGGCTGTCCCTGGTTGCGGCTCATGCAGCAGCAGCTCGCCGGGCAATTTTGCTGGACGTGGCTAAAGACCCGCAGCAAATTGATCCTATGATTGAGGAGCAAGCTTTAAGGCAGAAGGTCGATGATCTTATGCTCTCACCCCACTATCTGATGGTTGTGGGCGATCCGGGGTCGATGCCTTTCATATCCACCGGTCTGATTCAGAAGCTATCGGAGATCATGGAGTACGAGGTTTACAGGGACTATCAATTGCCCATAAATGATGAGAATTACAGCAGCGTAGCAGTGGGCCGAATCATGGGGCTTTCCGTTTACGATGCGTCTCAGCTCCTGGCTCGCACCCTGGCCTATGATCGACTGAATGGATCCTGGAAGAATAATGCCCTGGTCATATCTTCGCCGCCCCTCTCTTACCCGCAGGCTCCCACTGCTATGAGAGTCAGAGACTATTTGAGGGAGACAGGGCTGCAAGTCAAGGACCTGCGTTACGAGGAGGCTAACTACCAGCAAGTCATTTCGCAGATGAATAACGGCCAGAATATTGTGAACTTCGATCATCACGGAAATGAAAACAAATGGCAGTTGTCGGATTGGTCGATGGTGGATCCTTCGCTTACCGGAGAGCATGTAAAGGAGCTGACTCTTTCACCCCAGACAACCACCTCAAGCGCCTGTGTTACTGCAAACCTCAAAGGGTACTACCTCAATGTGACCGGCACCAGGATGTACATCCCCATGAACCTGGAGGACTCCATTGCCCTGTCCTTTATAAGAGCAGGAGCTGTAAATTATATTGGAGAGTCTGCCCTTTCCTGGATCTTCGTGTCGGAAGATTCCTCAAAGAGGTTTTATCAATCCCTGGTCTTCGAGAATGCTACGGTGGGAGAGGCCGCTCTTGACGCAGATAACCTCATCCGGCTGAAGTTCCAGGGTGCGGAGAACATCAAGGCAATCTCTGATTACGATGAGGCTTTGCCTGATTGGGATTATTCGGTTTCAGAGATGCTCAATCAGACTGCCTACATGGATGCCATGCTGGGAGATCCCAGCTTCCGGCCGGCTCTGCCTAAAACACCAACTTACCCTTACAGCACCGTGGTGGAAACCGTCAATGCTACAAGCGAGAACAAGAGCATAGTCAAGGCATCCATAACTCCCATGAACGAGAGCGCAACCGACTGGATCTACTGGATCGAGACGGATAGCACCAGCGGGGAACTTAATCTCAATGCACCGCCTGCCATCATCGGCGAGGTTTTGCTGCCCAAAGATGCAGACAAGATCGTGGTCAAGGAAAACGGCCTTTCTGTCTGGCATGATGAATATACGTTAGGCGAAAAAAAGAAGGTGATGTGGCCCATCATACGGCCAAGGCTCAATGAGTCGAGGAGCTTTCAGATAGAGTATGTGCTCATCCCCGGCCTGGTTCAACGCATCAATGTAACGGCCGGCTGGAATGCCATAGCCATATACCTCAAGCCGAAAGATGCCACGGCCTCCAAGTACCTGGCGAATAAGCCCTACCGGAGCATATTCTCCATTGCCGGCGAGGGATGGGACTTCGGCATGAAGGATGATGGCATGGTCAATGTGACCAGCTTTTCGCCCGGTGAGGGCTATCTTATCGACAGCGCCGACAACTTCACCATAGAGATCCATGGAAAGCCCGTCGATCTGCCCTATCGCCTCAATCTGCATGCAGGATGGAATATGATTGGACTTCCTGTGAACAAGACGGTAGATTTAGGCAACATAACCGTGAATGCGGAGCATAAGAGGTACAAGTATCCAGAGGCGGTAAATAAAGGCCTGGTCTCGGCTTTCGTCTGGAAGTATGAGGAGCAGGGCTGGACGCACCTGGGCGAGAATGAGACACTGGTTCCGGGAATGGCCTATCTTTTCGAGGCTATGGACGAGGCAAAGCTGGAGTTCCGCTGAGTAATATCAGCAGAACTCTTTTTTTTTTAGTTTATTTATTATTATAAATATTGCGATCAGTTTATGCAATTCTTTTCTGAAGAACTATTTCCTTCTATGCAGCTCTCTGATCATCTCTCGGTGCATAGATGCCATCATATCTCCCTGCATGCCTATCAGAAATAGCTGGAGGCCAACGATAATCAAGATGGCCGTCAGGATGGTGAGGGGAATGTGCTCGATGCGCCAGTAAAGCCAATCTCGTGCAACAAATAGGCCGATGAGAAATCCGGCCAGACCAAAGAATGATCCGATCAGGCCGAAGTAGAACATGGGATTTTCGGTTTTGGCCATGCGGAAGATGGTGAGAATGATCTTTAGGCCGTCGCGGAAGGGATGCAGCTTGGTCTTGGTGCCGGCCGGCCGGGGCTTGTAAGTGATAGGCACTTCGATAATACGCAGACCCTTCTTCACGCTCTCAATGGTTATCTCCGACTCAATCTCAAAGCCCGGCGTAGAAAGGTCCAGTCGGCGAACGCCTTCTCTGGTGAATGCCCGGTAGCCGGAGAGAATGTCGGTCAAATGAACACGATAGATGGTGGCGAAGAAGAGGTTGATCATCTTATTGCCGAACATGTTCAGCCCCTTTAAGGCTCCACCCTGCACATTGCCCAGCCGATTGCCCACGACGTGGTCTGCCTTTCCTTCCAAAACCGGCCCTAAGACGCTTGCGGCGTCGGCAGGAAGGTAGGTGCCATCCCCGTCGATGAGAAGGATAAATTCCTCTTCAATCTCTGCAAAGACCTCTTTTAGAGCCTGACCCTTACCCGAGCCGGACTGGATAAAGATGCGCGCTCCGGCTCCTCTGGCTTTGGCAATGGTAGCGTCGCTGCTGTGGCCGTCCGCCACCAGGATGTTTTCGAAGCCCAAGGCTTTGAATTCCCGGATGACGGGCTCGATGGACTCCTCTTCATTGAGAGTGGGAATGAGAACGCAGACGTCTTTGTAGCTCACGCGAAGATCAGCTCTGTACAATGGTTATCCGGTGATAGGCTGAGGCGGATTAAATAGGTTGCTTTGCCTAAAAAGTTGTTCATGCCTTCATGGCCTGACATATGATCTTCTCATAGCGCTCTTCCAGGCGAGCCATATCATCTCCAGCAGTCTCGATGTAAAGCCTTAAGATGGGCTCAGTATTGCTGGGCCGGATAAGAACGCTGTAGCTGTCGGTGGTGATCTTCAGTCCGTCCAATGTGTCCGGTTCCATTCTGGCGAGAGCATCCTTCAGCCGCAGCATTACTCCAGCCGGGTCCTCATTGAGATGGATGCTGATCTGCTTGTAGGGATAGTCGGGTATCTCATCCGCGAGAACGGAGAGCTTCTCACCCTTTGAGATGATCTCGGCAATGACCAGGCTCATGGCGAATGGATCATCCGAGTACTGGAACTCGGGTAGGAAGAAGTGGCCGCTGCGCTCAACACCCAATACAGCACCCTCATTCTTCACCCGATTGGCTACAAATACATCGCCTACCCTCTCCCGTACTACCCTGATGCCGTCTTTTTGCAGTTCACGCTCCAGCATCATGGAGCAGTCAAATCCGGAGATGACCAGATCGCCGCGTTTGTACCTTCTCCGGGCGATGATGATGGCCACTTTCTCCGGCGGCAGGACACGACCCAGGTCGTCGATTATGATCCCACGGTCGGCATCAGGATCAAATCCCACCCCAAAATCCGCCTGATTTTTCCGTACCTCTTGGCAGGCGGGCTGCAGGGACTCTTCGTTAGGAGCCGGGCCGCGACCGGGAAATAGGCCGTCCATGATGCCGTTAAGCACTGAGCAGTCCAGGCCAAGATTGCGGTAAGATGAAGCCATAGTGCAAGCAGAGCCGTTGCCCATGTCAAGAACTGTCTTGAGCGGGCGCTCTAAGTGCAGCTTCTCTGCCACATAACGGCGGTACTCGTCGATAGCCTCCGCAGAAGGACGATCCTCTACTCTTCCCTTTCCAAAGAGAAAGCCGCCTTCATAGTAGAATTTCATGATGGACGACTCCTGGTAGAGCAGGCCGTAGCCATCGCCTGTTCTAAACCGCACGCCATTGTACTCAGGAGGGTTATGGGATGCTGAAATATAGGCCGCGGCTTTCAGGCCCATTTTACAGGTGATGTAGCTTAGAACGGCAATGGGAATTATGCCGTAGCTGTGCACATGGCAGCCTGTAGTCAGAACTCCTTCCAAGAAGGCTTTCTCCAGAGACGGGCCGCTGATTCGCGTATCCCTGCCCAAAGACACACTGCCGCCATCGGCAAAAGATCCGAAAGAAACACCCACGCGCCGGGCCAGATCCTCTGTGAGATCGGTGCCATAGACACCTCGAACATCATAAGCTCTAAAGACGGTCACGAGACTACCTGTTGACCCAAGCATTTAAATTATTTTCTGCGAGGCGACATTGTCTTGCAGAGTAGCGAAAGAAATTGCTGCAAAAGTACAACAGCGCCAGGGAATTGGGCAAAAATTTATCAGTTGCGCCTGCGATAATTAAGAGAGAAAAAAATCAGAGCTGCAATTTCTCCTCTAAAAAGCGTTTGGGGGATGTATATTATGATATTTATAAATAGAAAAATTTCGATACATACTATTCTGGCATCACTTGCCTTCGCAATCCTTTTCGTAACAGCAGTCCAGGCAGGAGAGATGGATATGAAGAGTCTTGTTGTTAAGTTAGGTTTTGATAGGGTTCCCGATGAATATACCTGTCAGGGAATGGATGTATCGCCAAGGATCGAGATTCAAGGGGTCAATGCCGCATCTCTGGCCGTGATTGTTGACGACCCGGACGCGCCTTCTGCCGTCTTTACCCACTGGATTATTTGGAATATCCCGCCGATGGATATCATTCCCAGGGCCATCGCCAAGAATGCCACCATCAAAGAGCCCTTCATTGCAGTGCAAGGTACGAACGACTTTGGCGAGATCGGATATGCCGGCCCCTGTCCGCCTTCCGGAAAGCCGCACAGATATTTCTTCCGTGTTTTTGGTCTGGACAGGATGCTGGACCTGCCGGCAGGATCCTACGTAGCAGATCTAAAGAAGGCAATGCAAGGCCATGTGCTGCAGAAGGCAGAAGCAGTGGCAACCTACGGCAGGTGATATTTTCTAAAGCGTTTTAAGCAGAAAAATTTTGGCGGCTCTGACAAAAAGAGATGTGTCCCTTTGCACAAGAACCCATGCAACGGGACACTATCCGAATTAAGGCTGATTTATGGGGGTTGCGCCCTTTACCAGCCCTGTTATCAATGAGAATCCGACACCATTAGCTCCCGGATTTATTGGCTTTACCTCGATGCCCCAATTTCCCTTAGCAGCATTTCTCAGGAAGTAGTAATCGTAGTTCGAGCCCAAGAGGTGCACTACATTCCGGTTATCGCCCTGGACAGGAAGAGTGCTTCCGTCTGGCTGGATCAAAGTCAAAGTGAAGCTTGTATCCTTCCAGGAAAGACCTATCATCTCGGCTCGCTCTGATATCGACAATCCGGTTTGGTATCCTGAAATGGCCTGATCTTCCAAGCCCAGGGATCTTACAAACTTCAGGGGTGATGCACCGGGATATGCTATGCCGTTCTCCACCTTTAACGTATTAAGGCTCGTAACCGACTTGGACCAGGGCAAAGTTATGGCCGTCCCGGCTGGAATTGTGTAGGATTGGGCGGATGTAAGGGTACTGGCAGGTGCGACATAGGGCTTATAATATAGGTAATATGGATACCATGCATTTCCCTGTCCGCAAACCACATACGAATGCATGCAGCCCCGGGCCCGATCACAATAGTCTATGGTGCAGGGATTGCCGTCGTTGCAGTTCTTGGACGTATGCACGCATTTTCCATTAACACAGGTGTCAATGGTGCAGGCGTTTTTGTCATCGCAATTCTTGAGCGTATTCACGCACACTTTGCCATTGAAAGAGTCTATGGTACAGTTTTTGCCGTCGTCGCAATTTAATGTTGTATTGTAGCATACTCCACCAAAGCAGTAATCGTTGGTGCTGGGATTTCCATCATCGCAAACCTTCGGTTTATGCTCGCATCTTGTCCCGTTGAGAGTATCCACAGTGCAGGGATCATGATCATCGCAGCCCGAAGGATGGCCTGCCTTGATCGTCTCGTTTGAGGATAGGACAGTGCTGTTGTTTGAAGATGGAGCATTGCTGTTATTTTCCCTTATGATGCTGTTGCTATCCATAGGCACATAAGTGCAAGCGCCATCTTTGCAGGAATCGATGGTGCTGTCATTTCCGTCATCGCAATTCATTAGTGCGTAAACGCAGCCTGTGTCATTGTAGGCATCCGTTGTGCAAGGATTTCCGTCATCGCAAATAGGCTGCGCCTTTAACTCTTCTATTGCGCTCTGAGATTCATTGATAGTGGTATTCTCATCGGCGGTCTTATTTTGTGTTGCAGGTAGTACGGGGCTTAGAAATTCCACGGAATAGCTTTCTCCGATCAGAGGCGTATGGACACAACCGGATGAGCCGCAGACGTCTGTCGTACTGGCGTTTCCGTCATCGCAATTCACATAATCATGGACGCAGCCGTTAGCTCCGTAAGAATCTATCGTACACGGACTGTTATCATCACAGCTTGTAGATATATTTGCAGCTTCCTTTTCAGGTAGTACAGGGCTTAGAAATTCCACGGAACGGCCACTGCTGCTTTCTCCGAGCACGGGCGTATGGACACAACCGGATGAGCCGCAGAGGTCTGTCGTGCTCGCATTTCCGTCATCGCAATTAACGGGATCATGAACGCAGCCGTTAGCTCCGTAAGAATCTTTGGTACACGGGTTATTATCATCACAGCTTGCAGGTATATTGACAGCTTCCTTTAATACCGAAGGCTCTTGCTGGCTTTGTATTGAACTTCCAGTCCTTCCAGCCGTGCTGATATCAGCAACTTTTCCAAACAGCGCCCCTGCAGAGGAATTTGCACCCTCGCAGCTCTGGGGCGTATGCTGACAATTCATTCCGTCGCACAGGTCCATGGTACAGGGATTATTATCATCACAATCTCCGCACTGGGCTGAAGCGCAGCTTGTTAATAATAAAGCACTGAAAATAAATTTAATAAAAGACACGCAACGCTTATCTCGTCTCATTTCTTTATACACACATTTCACTCCCACTAAATTAAAGAGTTCTTTTTATATCTAATTTTCGCTCTTTAGAAGCTCATTTTTGATGATATCAACGGAAAGAGCTCAATGTAGTCTGCCGGCTTTTAAGCTGCTCCTTAAGCAGGTCGCTTTGCATGATGAATTTCTTTAACGGCAGTTGCAGCTTGCTGCAAATATACCACAAAGCGCTCTTCATGTCCTCGAAGGGCAAAGCCGTCTCTTGCATGGCATTTCTCACATTCTCCCTCACGTTAAAGACACCTAACGGCACATATCCGGAATAAGCCTCTCGCAATATGATCGCACCGGCCTGTTTTTTCTCGCGTGCCAGAGCCTCCAAGACAGCCATCTTGCAGGAATAATAGCATCCACCCACCCGGGAATAGCCTTTCTTGCCCCCATTTTTCTCATAGTCGGAGAATATCAGCTCTTCATTGCTCAGGATGTGCAGGAAGGCCTCCATCCACTCATACTGCCAAACGGTTGGCAGGAGAAGGACTGCATAATAATTGTTGAGACTGGAAAACTCCCTCACCTGGCAGCAATCGATGGGGTCATACTCCCTGACCTCTCGCAAGAGTCGGTTGGCCAGGGTACTGTCGCAGGCGGTGATGGACCAGCGCGTGGGAACCAGGCGGCGTCTCTTCCGGGTGCCCATGGTTCCCATGGAAAATGCCTTCTGAATGCTGGAGAAAGGCATGCCCTTCTGGTGCAGATCAACAACCGCGTCCGCTGCCAGCAGATCACCGTCGTAATACACCTTCTCTAAATTCTGATCCCATCTGGAATTGCAAATTTCCAGCCTGTCCAGAGGCGCACTTGGGCCGAAGGGAGTATGCTCATCACTAAAGGACATGCCTTTTGGAGCTTGGGAAAACTGCGCTTCGCTCTCAATGGAGGAAGCGGAGAGGGATATATCCCGCAGTTTATCTATGTAGTGATCTTGCAGCTGTGTAACTCTGACGGATCTTTTGCCTCTGATCAGGTTCAGCCGGTATCTTATGATCTCCTCCTGGGTCTTCTTTTCCGGTATCCACGACTCGGGCCTGTCCATGATGATGGTGTCTCCGTGCAGAGGTGCGATCATGGGACCGGCGTAAACCTTCGGGTAGTTCCAGCTCCCAATGAAGACGGAAGGGGGAGTGCTGCCATCAAGCCTTGTGCCCACTTCCTGCGAAGGGATATACATATTGGCCGTCAATTTTTTTAAATAGGCTTCCTTGCCTTTGATCACAATTGAAACGATCAGACAAATTCAAATAAAAGCATAACCCACGCGGGGCGAAAGTGTTTTCCCGGCATTTCTCTCCAGGCCGGCACGGGAACATATTTACATTCAAAAGGCCAATAATTTGCCGAGGTGTCCTCAGATGAAATGGACTGTGATAATAATAGCATTAATGATGCTGCTATGTACCAATGCATTTGGACAGATGAACCCATATTCGACCACCGCAACGGGCGGCGCACCCACACCCAGCACACCCAGCAGCGCAGAATCACTGGGCCTGCAAGTGCCAACGGACGTCACCACATCCCAGCAGGCCCCAAGCGCACAGGAGAAGACGCAAACTCTGATGAGCGCGAGCCAGGATGCCGCCTATGCCTCCGCGCCTGTGGGATCAAAGGCCACCGCGACCAATCCGGTCTACAATAAAATGATAGTTCCACCCGGAAGCTCTGCGTTCAATAGCCTTTATATCTCCTATGCACCGCGAACCATAGCAAGCTGCAATCTTTATGCCAACCTGGCCTTATGGATGAAGACCTCGGGAAATGGCAATATCTGGTTTTATGAGTGGTACCCGAGCGGCATGCTCGATACTAATTATGCAGGATTTGTCAATTACCCGGGCTGGTACAAGAGATGGTTCTTTGCCGATACTCCGGGCTGGCACATCCTCCAGTATTATTGCAGCGGCTGGAGCAACTATGCCTACATTTACGTCTCCGGCCCCAGCAGTTACTGGGTCAATCCAAACCCGAGCCCCGATTCAATGCCCTATCCGTATCCCTACTGGGACAGCCCTATAACCTACACATATCCTCCCACCGGCCACACTTACTACTCCTATCAATGGACTTCAACCACACCATTGGATAATTGATCATGGGGAGTAAGATCAACCGATAACTGAGAAAATCGGCACCAGCATAAACCCGTGGTTACCGTCCCCTGCTGGGCAGGGGATAAGGATCTTTTTTCTTGCTGGCCTTGCACTGATCTCGAAAATTCCCACCACTAAAATCAACGGAACAAACAAATTTCCAGTCTAATTGTCATCCCTTATCAGATAAAGCCCTTAGCTCTCATTGGACTTTGAAGGCTGCTCTTTGTCAGATACCCAATTCGTCGCCCGCGGGCCGGACCGTGCGGGGTTGCTGCCCGGTCATCAAGAGGGTTGATTGCCAGGCAAGTGCTCGCTGAATGAGGTGGGAGGTCCGGTCGGACCTGATTCCCGGAAGAGCCGGGACGGAGTAAACAGCTTTTCGGGCGCTGTATTTTGGTGACGGCTGCATTTCGTTATTACTATTGCATCTTGCCGGGAAAAGGTCCATCCCACCCCAGCTTGTTGAGACGCCCTGTTAGATCGTGCCATGAAACTGGTACGAATTTAGTCTGCAACGGCCATCGGCTCCTTCGAGACCTGTATCATATGACCTTCGAGAGGCGGGACCGGGTAGCCCCACGCCAGGTGCGCTGCTATCCAATCTTCGAGGGCATCTATGAGGTTCTTTCTGCATTCCTCAAGAGTTTTGCCCGTTGTCCACAGTCCTTGAAGCTCTGGAACCTCGCCGTAAAATGGCTCCGGGTCATCGATGATCTCGTAAGTCGCCTTATCCATTGCAGCCTGAATGTACTCAGCAAACATCAAAGAAATATAATCGTTGATGTGATATAGACTTTTTCTTCACATGGTGCAGACCGCCGCCCCATGGGCCAGGCCTTGCGGGGCTGCGGTGCCGATAGCCAGCCGGGTCCGACTGCGCGCACGCGTTCGGGGGGCGGGAGGCCGGTCGGGCCTGGTATCTGGTTGAAATGAATCCCGGATGAAGAGAGGAATGAAGTGCATCGGTAGCGAGAAGTTTCAGTGCATGTTCAATTCTTGGTTGAAGATCAGGCCTGCGTCGTATCGAGTGCTTGAAAGACCTTTTGAATCCAGGGGTCCAGACGAGAGTGTTCAATCTAACAGATCCTTCATCAGGTCTTCAAATGTGCCCCGTTTAACCTCGCCTCTTTTAAACGCACCTCTAGCTTCTTGGACTTCAGCCACCAGCTCGGCCCGGCGCTTCTCTATGATGC
>Ga0172381_10007140_pt1 | contig 11084 bp, 11 predicted proteins | sample Leawel6488metaG_FD_119754 | JGI IMG/M metagenome (GOLD analysis project Ga0172381, IMG submission 119754) | Leachate microbial communities from a municipal landfill in Southern Ontario, Canada - Leachate well 64-88 metaG | ecosystem: Engineered > Solid waste > Landfill > Unclassified | place... | reverse complement strand
TAAAAGATAGTGGAAGAGCAAAATATGTTTCAATAAATGATACAGAAGCTTTAGAAGGTCTTGACTTTTTATGTAAAAAAGAAGGAATCTTGCCTGCACTTGAAAGTGCACACGCAATTGCTTATGTTTTAAAAAATAAAGATAATTTTAACAAAGACGATATTGTGATAATTAATTTGTCCGGTAGAGGAGACAAAGATGTTACTCAATTAATGAAGTTTATGAAAATTGGAGATGATTAAAATGTTCAAAAATAATGCATTCATGCCTTTTGTTGTTTTGGGAGATCCAACATACAATGATTCTATAAAAATAATAAAAGATTTAATTGATAATGGAGCTGATGCTCTTGAACTTGGTTTTGCGTTTAGTGACCCTGTTGCTGACGGACCAGTAATTCAAAAAGCAAACAATAGAGCACTTGCAAACGGAATTACAACTGCAAAAGCATTTGAAATCATCAAAGAAATTAGAACTTATTCAGAGATACCAATTAGTTTAATGTTAAGTTATAATTTAGTATATAAATTTGGAACAGAAAAATTTTATAAATTAAGTTCTGAAAACAAGATTAATGCAATACTTTGTCCAGATATTCCTCTTGAAGAATCTGATGAAATTGTTGAGTATTCAAAAAAATATAATATTAATCAAGTGTTTTTGGTTTCACCAACAACAACTATAGAAAGAATGAAGGAATTAAACAAAGTTTGTGGAGGATATGTTTACCTTGTAAGTCATCTTGGAACTACAGGGACTATGGGAGAGTTAAGTAAACAATTACCTGAACTTATTAAAACTACAAAAAAAGAAATGAATTTACCTGTTTATGTTGGATTTGGAATTAGTAAACCACAACATGTAAGCGAAGTTTTAGCAATGGGTGCAAATGGAGCAATTTGTGGTTCTGCTATTTGTAAAATAATTGAAGAAGGAAAAATAAATGAAGTTGGAACTTTTTGTAAACAAATGTGCAGTGGTAAAAAATGACTATTCTAGACGAAATTGTTGCAAATAAAAAAATTGAAATAATAGAAGCAAAAAAAAAGCTTCCACTAGAACAATTACAAAAAAACCTTGCAAAATCAAATAGTGATTTTTTGTCTGCATTAAAAGGCAAGAATAATATTATTTGCGAACTAAAATTTAATGCCCCATCTAGTGGAAAAACTAAATCTACTAAATCACTTGGCGAGATAATAGAACTTTATGATACTTATGCAAGCGCAATTTCTGTTTTAACTGACCAAAAATATTTTTCTGGAAACCTAGAATACATCAAAGAAGCCAAGAAACACACAAAATTACCTATTTTAAGAAAAGACTTTATTATTGACCCTTATCAAATTTATGAAGCTAGATACTATGGAGCTGACGCAATACTTCTTATTGCATCTTTGCTTTCAAAAGAAGAAATTAATAATTTTTTAAAAATTGCAAACGAACTTGGCATGGATGCACTTGTCGAAGTTCGAGAAGAAGATGAACTCACAAAGGTTCTTGGAACAAATGCTAAAATAATCGGAATAAATAATCGAAATTTAAAAACTTTTACTCTTAATTTAGATCAAACAAAAATACTAAAAGAAAAAATTCCTAGTGATAAAATTGTTGTTAGTGAATCTGGAATTTATACAAAAGAAGAAATTCTTGATCTTGATACTAATGCGGTTTTAATTGGAACTTCACTTATGAACGCAAGCGATATGCAAAAAACTTTGTGTGATTTACATAAAACTAAACTAAAAATTTGTGGAATCACAAATTTAGAAGATGCACAAATGTGTGTTAAACAAAATGTTGATTTATTAGGATTTAATTTTTATAAAAATAGTAAAAGATACATCACTCCTGAAATTGCAAGCGAAATAATTTTGCAATTACCAAATACTGTTCAAAGTGTTGGTGTTTTTGTGAATGCAACACAAGAAGAAATAGAAACTATTGTTAACAAAACAGGCATTGATTTTATTCAACTTCATGGCGATGAAAACCAAGATTTTGTAAACAAACTTTCTCAAAAATTTGAAGATAAAGTAATTAAAGTTTTTAAAATTAAAAATAAAGTCGAAAGTTTTGATACTTTAACTTATGCAAAAATGTTTGATACGTTTACTCCTGAATTTGGTGGCAGTGGAAAAGAATTTGACTTGAAAGTAATTTCAAAAGAAAAAGGAAAAATATTTATTGCAGGCGGAATCAATGTTAATAACGTAAAAAAAGTTTTAGAATTAAAACCATATTGTATTGATGTTTGTTCTGGATCTGAAATAGAACCTGGAAAAAAAGATGAAAACAAAGTAACTGAATTAGTTGAGATGATAAAATGAAAATAACCTCCAAAACAACAAATATTGACTATTCTGACCCTTTTGAGTTATTTAAAAAAATAAGTGATAATGGTAACAATGTTAGTTTACTAATGGAGTCTCGTTCTTTAAACCAAAGATATGGAAGACAAACAATAATTGTTCCAAACCCATCAATAAAAATTATTGGAAAAGAAAATTCATTTACAATTAAAGCTCTAACAAAACAAGGAAAAGAAATTTTAAAATTATTTAATGAAAAAGATTTTAACTTTGCAAACAAAATTAGTTTTAGTGAAGATAAAATTGAAGGTGTTGTTGAAAAAGAAGAAAATTCTAATGTAAGTGAAGAAGAACAATTTAATTTGAAAAACATTTCTTTTGTTGTAAAAATGATACTGCGAAAATTTGAAAACGATGATGATTATTGTGGACTTTATGGAGCATTTAGTTATGATTTTGCAAAAAACTTTTATAAAATAAATAAAAAGTTTAAAGAAATTACAGATGACTTTGTTTTGTTTTTACCAACACAAGTGCACGTGTTTTATGATCTTGAAAAACGAGCAGAAAAACATGAATTCTTTTTCACAAAAAACATTGATGAAGAAAAAGTTTGTGGTTTTGAATTTAAAAAACAAAAAAAAGAAATTAAATTTGATCTTGATGAAAAAACATATTTAGAAAATGCTCAAAAAATAATTGATGATATTAATAATGGACGAGCAATGCAATGTGTTTACTCAAGAAAAATGGAAATGACCTTGCAAAAACACCCATTTAAATCATACGAACAATTACGTGAACTAAACCCTTCACCATATTCATTTTATTATAATTTTGGAGACAACGAAATTCTTTACGGCGCTTCTCCTGAAGTACACATAAAAATTCAAAAGAAAGAAAACCTGCGAGAAATTGAAATACGCCCAATTGCAGGAACAATACAAAGAACAAATAATGCAATGGGAGATGCAAAGGCACGAAAACAATTAATGAACGATGAAAAAGAAATAAGAGAACATACAATGCTAGTTGATCTTGCAAGACACGAATTATACAAATTATGCACACGTGAAAGTGTTAACGTTACAGATCTTTTTACTCTTGAAGAATATACTAACTTATACCATTTAGTTAGTGGAGTTCGTGGAATTTTAAGCGAAAAAGACGCAATTGATTCACTACTAGTAACTTTACCTGCAGGTACTTTAAGTGGAGCACCAAAACAAGAAGCAATGAAAATGATTGAAGAATATGAAGGAAGTAAAAGAGGATTTTATGGGGGAGCTATTGGAGTAATTGCATTTAACGGAACATGTAATACAGGAATAACAATACGTTCAACACATGTAAAAAATAATACTTCAACATTACGATCTGGTGGCGGAGTAGTAGCATTATCAACTCCACTTGGAGAACTTAATGAATCAAAATTAAAAAGTTCAAAAACATTAATCGTTTTGGAGGAAGAACCATGAAAATAATATATATTGATAATTATGATTCTTTTGCAAACACAATCAAAGCATACTTTCAGAACACTGGCGCAGAAGTTAAAATGTATAAGAGTGATTGTTCAATGCAAACAATTGCAAATGAAAAATTTGACATGATACTTCTTGGACCAGGACCTAATTCTCCAAAAGAAGCAGGAATCTATTTAGAAATCATTGATACTTATCATAAAACAAAACCTATTTTTGGAATATGCCTTGGTTTTCAAGCAATGATGGAGTATTTTGGAGAACCTGTTAAAAAACTAGACGAAGTAATGCATGGAGGGACTAGTGAAATAGAACAAGATGGAAAAACTATTTATACAGGAATTGCAAACAAAACAAGATTTGCAAGATATCATTCTCTTGGTGTAAAAAAAGTCCCAAGTTGTTTTGAAACTAGCGGAACTGCTAACGGAACAGTTATGAGTGCAAGGCATAAAACACTAAAAATTGAAGGAGTTCAATTTCACCCTGAATCAATTTTATCAATGGATAATAACGCAGGACAAAAATTAGTAAATAATGTTGTGAGGTTTTTAAAATGAAACAAATAATTTCAAAAATAAAAAATGGTGAAGAATTAATTGAAAGTGAAATAAAAGAAATTGTTGAATCTATTGAAAAAAATACTTTTAATAAAGAAGAAATGAAAGAGTTTCTTTTAGCAATGAATGAAAAAAAGATTACTTCAAACGAATTATATTTTTTTATTAATGAATTATACAAAAAAGCAAACAAAGTTGATTTAGGCGAAGATTTAATTGATGTTTGTGGAACAGGCGGAGACAATACTCACACTTTTAATATTTCAACAGCATGTATGTTTGTAACTGCTGGAGCTGGCGTAAAAATAGCAAAACATGGAAACAAAGCTGTCTCATCAAATAGTGGAAGTTTTGATGTTTTAGAAGAACTTGGAATAAATATTAATGATTGTTCAAACAAAGCAAAAGAAAGTTTAGCCGCATCAAATATTGCTTTACTTTTTGCACCTAATCATCACCCTGTGTTCAAAAATATTGGTGAAGTTCGAAGAGAACTTAGACAAAAAACAATTTTCAACATTATGGGACCACTTCTAAATCCCTGCAATGTAAAAAAACAATTAATTGGAGTTTATGATAAAGATCTTACTGAGTTAATTGCTCAAACAATGCAAAAGAAAGGAATAACTCACGGAATAGTTGTAAATGGAAATGGACTTGACGAAATTACAATTGATGGTGAAACACAAATTACAGAATTAAAAAATAATATAATTAGTACATATACTATTCACCCAAAAAAATATGGAATAAAAAAATCAAGTATTTCAGAATTAATAGTTAATAGTAAAGAAGAAAGCGCAAATGTAATAATGAGTGTTTTAAACGATGAAGATACAAGTGCAAAAGATATTGTAATTCTTAATAGTGCTGCTGCAATATACTTAGGCGGAAAAGCTAAAAGTATTAAAGAAGGAATAAACAAAGCAAAAGACTCAATAAGTTCAGGCAAAGCACTAAATAGTTTAAATAAATTAAAAGAAGTTTTAAAATAAAAGAAAAAGGATAAATTAAAAACAATAAAAGTGTTATTTATGAGTGAGATAAAGATGGAAAAAAACGAAAACCAAAAAGTACAAGTTGACCCATGGGGAAATACACTTGTGGAAGATTATTCAAGACTTATTCGAGAATTTGGAATGCAAGCTTTTGACATTAAAGACTTCAAAAATCCAAGCACTCAAATGAAACGAGGATTAATTTTTGGTGGACAAGATTTAAACATTATTGCAGAGGCAATCAAAAAGAAAAAAAAGTTTTATTGTTTAACCGGAATAATGCCTTCTGCTCAAAAAATACATTTGGGAACTGCAGCCGTAGTTGATAATGTTAAATACTTTCAAGAACAAGGTGCAGAAACTTATGTGTTAATTGCAGATGTTGAAAGTCAAGCTGTTCGAGGAGTACCAATAGAAGAAGGTAAAAAAAGAGCAATGGAATTTCACATTCCTGCATATATTGCCCTTGGACTTGACCCTAAAAAAACAAAATTTTATTTTCAAAGTGAAAACAAAGAAGTTAGTAACCTAGCAATTGTTTGTTCACAAAAAATAACGGAAAATGAATTTCGAGCAATTTATGGATCAGTACATCCATCAAAAGTAATGAGTGCATTTACACAAATGGGAGACATTTTACATCCTCAACTAAAAACACCAATGCCTGGAGTTATTCCTGTTGGAATTGATCAAGCACCACACATTAGAATGAGTCGAGATATTGCACGAAGACTAAAAAGTGATTATGGATTCTTCGCTCCAAGTGCAAGTTATAACAAATACACTTCAGCTCTGGATGGTTCATTTAAAATGAGTAAAAACGAAGCTGTTGGAAAACTTGAAATTCCTGAAAAAGATAGAGGCGAACTTGAAAAAAAATTAAAAAAAGCATTAACTGGGGGAAGAGTTACTAAGGAAGAACAACTTGCAAAAGGTGGACAACCAGATATTTGTGTTGCTTATGAATATTGTAAAAATCATTTTATTTCTGATGACAAAATTTTAGATCAAATGTATCAAGAATGCATAAGTGGAAAAAACCTTTGTGGACAATGTAAAGAAAAATACTTAATTAAATATGCTAACAAATTCTATGATGACTTTGATAAAAAGTTTGAAAAAGCAAAAAAACTTGTTGGAAAAATGAAGTTTGATGAATAAAATTAATATGTTCAATTAACCAAAAAATTTTTAAACTTGACTTACATAATACTGTTGAAACCTTTTAGGAGGGGCCCGACACGAGTAGTTATGTATTTAACAAAAATTTGATGTATCAAAATGATTATGTTTTTCCAAGAAAACATTCATTTAGAAAAAGATTTGGAAGACATATCAAGTCTAACTGTTTAAAACAAAATAATCTAAGAGTCCAACTAAAAAATATTCTACCAGCAACCATTGTTGAAGTCGAAGATAATATATATGGTGTTGATTATGAATATGGTGACATTACTATTGATCAAAAATTTAGTTTTGGAGATCTTGGAGAAAACGCAATAAAAATTAGAACAAAAAATCGAAGATTATTAAACAACAGTGATTGGACTTTAATCATTAACAAAAATGAAGAAATTGAATTGTTTGAAACAAAAAAACTAGCCGAATTTGTTAAAAAAAATTGGGATTTAGTTCAAAGAAGAACAATTTGTAAAAAAAGAAGTTATAATGCACACATAATCAAAATGAGTGAATTATATTATATTGAAAAAATAACCCCAATAACATTATCTTTAGAAAAAGATTTAACCATTCCACTAAATGATTTAACAAATCAAATCATTGATTATTCCAAAAAAATATGTTTATTAAATTTAGTATTCTAATTGTATCATGAAAATTAGAATTGCCGAAATAACAGATGCAAAAGAATTATTTGAAATAAAAATAGACAAAGATTTTCAAAAATACTTCCCTACCAGAATTATCGCAAATGATTTAGACACACAAATAAGAGAACTTACTCAAATAGAAAAAGATATGGAAAAAGGACGAGGATTTACATTTATTATTGAAGAAAATGACAAAACAGTTGGTTTTGTTGAAGCATATAAAGTAAATAAAACTGACAAAAGATGCGCAATTGGTTTTGGAATCAAAAAAACTGAATGGAAAAAAGGACTTGCTACAAAAGCAATAAAACAAACTGTTGAAATTATTAAAAAAATGGGCTTTCACACAATTGAAGCAACAGTATTTCCAGGAAACATTGCAAGCGAAAAAGTTCTTGATAAAAATGGTTTTATAAAAATTGGAACCATGAAAGATTATTATTATGCAAACGACAAATATATTGATAGAATACTTTACTGGAAGGTGTTTGAATGATTGTCAACAATGTAACTTTTGTCAATTTTTTAACCAAAGATAAATTAAGTCTTGATGGGTTTATTTCTAAATCTAAACCAAATAATAAAAAAATAGTTATTCACGTTCATGGAATGGGTGGTGAATTTAGCAGAGGAAATTTTTTATGGGAATATGTTAAACAATTAAAAAATACTCATTATGATTTTTTTTCAATTAATACACGCGGAGCAGGGCTAATTACAAAATTTTATTTAAAAAATAAAAAAATTATTGCAGGAACCGCATACGAAAAATTTACTGATTGTATAAAAGACATTGATGCAGCAATAACTACTGTTGAAAAACTAGGGTATCAAGAAATTATTTTATCAGGACATAGTACAGGATGCCAAAAAGTAACTTATTATCAATATAAAATGCAAAACAGTAAAGTTAAAGCAATTATTTTACTTTCTCCTGCAGACGACCATAATTTAGAAAAAATTAAACCAACATATAAAAAAGACTTAATCATTGCAAATAAACTTGTTGTTAAAAATAAAGAAAATAATCTTATGCCAAGTGAAATTTCTGCTTATTCTGCTAAAAGATACCTTAGTTTTGCTGATGAAAAAAATATTGAAGCCAAATTATTTAATTATGAAAGCAAATTAAACATATTTTCAAAAATTAAATGTCCAATTCTTTCAACATTCGGAGAAAATGATTATTTTGCTAAACAAGATGGAAATGAATGTCTTACTAAACTTAGAGAAACAACTAACTCTGAATTTTTAGAAACAATAATCATACCAAAAGCAGATCATAGTTACAAGGGATTTGAAAAAAAAATAATTAAAGTAATAACAAATTTTTTACAATTTTTAGATGCATAAATTGTCACATTAAAAAACACTAATATTATATTAAACAAAACTTAACTAATTTATTATGAATAAAGAGATTCCATTACTTTATGGTTCACCTAAAGATAAAGCATTGTTTACTCCAAGAGACTTTCTTGGACATCGAAATGTAAACCCTCAAGTAGATATTGCAGTAATGTATTTTTGTGATAAATTCGATAAACTTGTAAGAAAAAAATATCCTACAATTACAGATAGAAAATTTTATTCAGATAAAAATTTTAAACCAGCAATAATAAATAAAAAAAGAATTGCTTTTATAAAATCCGAAATTGGAGGTGCTAGTTGTGGAGCTAGTCTTGAAGAATTAATTGCAAGCGGCACAAAACAAGTATTTTTTATTGGATCATGCGGGACACTTCAAAACTTGCCTATTGGATCAGTTATTATTCCAACAAAAGCAATTAGAGATGAAGGTACAAGTTACCACTATGCAACACCTAGCAAATATTCTTACGCAGATAAAAAATTAACACAAAAACTAGGACAGTTTTGTAAAGAAAAAAATATTAATTTTAAAACAGGTACAACTTGGACTACTGATGCACCTTACCGCGAAACAATAAAAAAAGTAAAAAGATATGTCCAAGAAAATGTTTTGTGTGTTGAAATGGAAGCTGCAAGTTTATTTGCAATTGCAAAATACAGAAAAATACCTATTGCAGGAATTTTTTGGGTTTCAGACCAACTCTTACAAGAATGGAAACCAGCATTTACTTCAAACGAATATAAAGATGGTGCAAAAATTGTATTTGGAATAATTGATACTATTTTGACTAACCAGAATTGAGTTAATAACTAGGTTAAGCTATACAAATTATTACATTATTCAGGCGATATTACTTATTAACAAAAACACCCACAATTCTAATGGTGTTGATATGGATTATGACATAGATATTATTATAGAACTAAACAGTATGTTTGATGAAGAGCTAATAGAATCCTCACTGTCCAGCTAATTTTAGCCAAATTTTAAAATAACTCAGTAATTTTGGCATTTTTAAAATGTTTTGTTAAATATATTTGATATGGAGGTTATGATATGATAGATGCAAAATACATTAGAGAAAACTTTGAAGAAGTAAAAGAAAATTTGAAAAAAAGACAGGATGATGAAATAATCTCTCGACTTGATAATTGGAAAGAAAAAGATAATGAATGGAGAAAACTTAAATTTGACCTTGAAGAATTAAAAAAAGCAAGAAATGAAATTACAGACCAAATAAAAAAAGCAAAAATAGAAGGAAAAAATGCTGATGATTTATTAGTAAAGGCAAAAGAAATTCCACAAAAAATAAAAGACACTGAACCAAAAGTACGTGAAATTGAAGAACAATTAAAAACAATTCAAATGCGAATACCAAATTTATTACATGAAAGTGTACCTTATGGAAAAAGTGATGAAGACAATATTCAAGAAAAAACAGTTGGAGAAACTATTACAAATAAAGATCTTATCCATCATGCACAACTTGCAGTTAACTTAGGAATTGCTGAATTTGATCGAGCAGTAAAAATTTCAGGAACTGGATTTTTTTATCTTAAAGGAGACCTTGCATTACTTGACTTGGCACTGCAAAGACTTGCAATCGATATGTTAATTGATAAAGGTTTTACATTAGTTCAACCACCTTTAATGATGAATCGTAAAGCCTACGAAGGAGTAACTGACCTTGGAGATTTTGAAAATGTAATGTACAAAATCGAAGGTGAGGATCTTTATATGATTGCAACAAGTGAACACCCAATGGTATCAATGTACATGGATGAAATTTTTGAAGAAAGTGACCTAAACACACCAATTAAATTTGCTGGAATGAGTCCTTGTTTTAGACGAGAAATTGGAAAACATGGACTTGATGAAAGAGGATTTTTTAGAGTGCATCAATTCAATAAAATTGAACAAGTAATTATTTGTAAACCCCAAGATTCATGGGAAATTTTTGAACAAATAAGTAAAAATCAACAAGAATTTTTTGAAGCACTTGAAATACCATACAGAATAGTAAATGTATGCACTGGAGACATAGGTGTTGTAGCTGCTAAAAAGTATGATCTTGAAGCATGGAGTCCACGTGAAGGAAAATACATAGAACTTGGATCATGCAGTAATTGTACAGCATATCAAGCAGTAAGACTTAATATCAAATATAGAAAAGCTAATGGTGAAAAAGAATTTGCTCACACATTAAATAACACAATGATTCCAACAACAAGAATGCTAAGAGTTGTAATTGAAACTTTCCAAACAAAAGAAGGAACAATAAAAATACCAAAAGCACTTCAAAAATACATGAATGGAAAAACAGAAATAACATTAAAAAAATAAATAATTAAATTAGTAAAAAATAATTAGAAAAATTATTTATCAAAGAGAATGATTAATCTTCAAAAATTAATTGTTCTCTTACAATATTTTTTTCAAGATCAAACTCGTTTTTTGGTTTTATTACAAATTTACAGGATTTATCGTTTAATGCAAAACATTCTACTTCAACACAATCAACATCTT
>Ga0172381_10007139_pt1 | contig 11085 bp, 9 predicted proteins | sample Leawel6488metaG_FD_119754 | JGI IMG/M metagenome (GOLD analysis project Ga0172381, IMG submission 119754) | Leachate microbial communities from a municipal landfill in Southern Ontario, Canada - Leachate well 64-88 metaG | ecosystem: Engineered > Solid waste > Landfill > Unclassified | place... | reverse complement strand
TAAAAAACAAAACTAAACAACATATTTTCGTTAAAAAATAATTGAAAAATAATAAAAAAAAATTAAACAAAATTACTCTTCCACTTCTTCATTATTCAACGGATTTGGATTTGATTCTGTTCTAACAATTGTTCCTCTAAATTCATTTCCTCTTACACAGTTCTTAAAATTATTCAAATCCTCCCCGCTAACAAAAAAAGATTTAATTTTACTTCTATTAATTATTGCAGCAGCGTGAGCATCAACAAAAGTATGAGCTCCAGGTTTTGAAGCCTGTGCTTTAAGTAGCGAAACCATTTTTACATGAGTTAGTTCCTTATACATTTTAGCATTTTGTTCTTTATTTGGATCTGCACTGTAAATCCCATCAACGTTACTAAGATTAATAAATTCAGCATTCATCATTTCTGCAATTATGGCAGCAACTGAATCAGTAGTTTGGCCAGGAGTAGTACCCCCATAAACAGGGGTTTTACCTAAAAGTAAGACATTATCTGCTTGTTTTGGGTCAATAAGCACCTCTTTCCAAGCATTATCAATAATATGAGTAAATAATAGAGCATTTGCTCTTGTAATTTGAATAGCTACCTCATCCAAGTCAAAGTTATTTGCCCCAAGGGCTTTTGCTCCTGCTTGATATGCTCTTGCAATCCTACCCCCGCCCACAACTATTACAAATTCAAATCCTTCCCTCTTCAACTCATTAATTGCTTCACAAAACTTAGCAATCTTGGGTGCCCTTAATTTGTCACTAAAAAAAACACTACCACCCACACTTAAAACAAACGTTCTATTCTTTGGAGCATAACTTGAGTTAGACGAATAAGAATTTGAATTAGGAGAATACTCCCCCTCACCCAAACTTGATTCTTGAGAACTACTCTCGGAATCACTCTTTGGAGTACCATCAAACTTTTCAAACAAATCAAACATCAAAACCCTCTCCATTGCATCGAGCCTGCGAAGATGCTATTTTCGCCAGCCTTAACAAGGCTGACTGAAAGCTTTTATAAGCTAACGAAACCCAATTATATTAAGTTTACTGGTTTAAATACTTTTTTAAGTTATCAGTACACATAAAAAAAAGTTGATTAAAATGACTAAAGAAAGTTTAAAAGTTTTGGGAGAAGTTAACGAAGCAGAACTTGCAGTATTTAAGAAAAAGATGAAGATGCTTGAAACTTTTAAGGGAAGACACACCGAACTCATTACACAATACTTACCACCCGGCACTGATAGAAGCACAGTAATGGGACAATTATCAGAAGAAATAAACCAGAGTTCAAATATTAAGAGCCCACAAACTAGAAAAAATGTTCAAGGAGCTTTACGAAAAATAATTGGTTTCTTAAAAAACATTAACTTTAAACTCCCTACAAACGGAATGGTTGTTTTTGCAGGAAACGTTTCAGAAACAGACGGAAAGAGTGATATTAGGTTATTTACAATAATCCCTGTAAGGCCACTGAAAGTAAAAATGTATTGGTGCGACTCAACATTCCACTTAGACCACTTAAAAGAAATGCTAACACCAAATGACTTCTATGCATTAATGACGCTTGATAAAAACGAAGCAACAATAGCACAACTCATTGGAAAAAAATACGAAATGCTAGGACACTTCACTTCAATGGTTCCTGGAAAAACAAGAGCAGGAGGACAATCCTCGGTTAGATTTGAAAGACTAAGAGAAGAAGCAATGCAAAACTTCTTCAAAACATCTGCTGAAAAATTCAATTCATACTTTGAACCACACAAAGAACGAGTAAAAGGAGTACTAATTGGAGGACCAGGACTAACAAAAAATTATTTCATTGAAAAAAAAGTGATTCACCACGAACTTGAAAAAAAAATTATTGGAGTAATAGACACAGCATACACTGACGAAGGAGGAATAAGAGAATTAGTACACAAAAGCCAAGACATTTTAAAAGACTCCGAACTAATAAAAGAAAGACAAACACTCGACAAGTTTTTGGGAGAAGTTGCAAGAGACGGACTTGCAACATACGGACAAGCAGAAGTAGAACAAGCACTAACTGAAAACAGAGTAGCAATACTAATAATATCCGAAGACATCCCCTGGATTGTTTTTAGAATATTCTGTGAAAAATGCCAAAGAGAAGAAATAATTGTAGTAAAAGACCAAACTGATTTTGAAGAATCAAAACTAAGATGTGCAATTTGCGACTCAAAAGTAGAAACCACAGAAGAAATAAGTTACTTAGATTACATGGTTGAAAGAGCAAACACCAGCGGAGCCCAAGTAAGAGTAATAAGCACAGAAACAAGCGAAGGAGAACAATTCTACACAGGATTTGGCGGAATCGCTGCAATGCTAAGATACAAGATTTAATTACTGCCCAAAAAATCAAAAAATCATTAAAAATTACTGCCCAAAAAGTAATAAAAAAATTCAAAAATCCAAATAAAGCAATTAAAATGAATAATACAAACAAATGACTTACTGCCCAAAAAGTATTCGTTTTATAAATTATTCGCACTAGTTATTTGTATGAGTTATATTGAAACCAAGAACAACAAATATAATTACTATGTAAAAAAAATTAATATCCAGAATAATAAAATAATCATAAAAAAATTCATGGGAAAAAAAACACTCATTAGCAACAAAGAACTTTTTTTAAAAGAAAATTTAAACGAACTAACAAAAATAGAATACTTGAAAAGAAAACCTTTTTTTGAACAAATTTATCCAAAATTATATAATACAACCACTCTTGAAAAAATGGAAAAACTAAATATTCTCCTTTCAAACACAATTGAAATTAATAAAAAAGAAAATGAATTTTATACTAATTTTGCAAAAGAATTTATTTTTAATTCAAACAACATAGAAGGATCAAAAATACCTAAAGAAAAAGTTATTGAAATTCTTCAAAAAGGAGATTCAAAATATTTTAATAGAAATGAAGTGAAAGAAGTTATAAATTCAATCAAAGCAATGCACTTTATTAAAAAAGAATTCAAGTTCAATGAACAATCAATAAAAAAATTGTACAACATACTAACAAAAGATCTTAAAAGAGAAGATGGAAGTAACTACCCTAAAGGATTTAAAAAAGTGGATATAATTGTAGGCAATTCAATTACAACAAAACCAACTCAAGTAAAAAATGAATTAAAAAAATTGTTGGAATGGTACAAAAAAAATAAGAAAACACTTCACCCCCTCGAACTAGCATTTGAATTTCACTTAATGTATGAATCAATCCACCCCTTTACTGATGCAAACGGAAGAACAGGAAGACTAATTATGAACAAAATTCTAATACAAAACTATTACAACCCAACAATAATATACAAAGAAAACAAAAAAACTTATTTTAACGCAATTCAAAAAGCAAGGGAAGGCAAAGTAAAGAAATATTACCAACTACTAATTCAACAAGGGGCCAAAACATACAAACAAATGCTTAAAAGCCTCCCGAAATAAAAATTAATTTAGTATGACTGAACAATTTTTTACTAAAACCCCTGCATTAAAAGGAATAGTGAAACAAAGATACGCTGACTTCATGGTAGAAGAGATACTAATTGATGGAACTGTTTGTAAAATAAAAAGATTCAATACTCCTTTTGAAGAACGAGAGGCTATAACTGAAATGATTATTCCTCCAAGAACCGATGAAGAATACTTACTATTAGAAATGGAGAAAATAAATTATGATACAAACACCGCACTGGCTTTTCTTGCAAGAGGATTAAACATAAGTAAAAAAAGAATGGGGTACGCTGGATTAAAAGACAAAAGAGCAATTACTTGTCAACAAATAAGTCTCTATCTCCCAAACGAAGAACTAATAAAAAAGTTTGGAGTAAAAGGAATTGAATTAAGAAATCCTAAGTGGAGCAAAAAAAGAACAGAATTAGGAGACCTAGCTGGAAACGAATTCACAATTACTATAAGAGGAATAGAACAAAGCGAAGAAGAAATAACAAAAATTATTAAAGAATTCTCTATAGAACTAGAAAAAGGAGTCCCAAACTTTTTTGGAAACCAAAGATTTGGTGGAAAAAGAATGATAACCCACCGAGTAGGAAAACTAATGCTAAAAAACAAATTCGAAGAAGCAGTAATGCTCTACCTAACAGAAACCTACGCAGAAGAAAAAATCGAATTAAAGAATGCTAGAATAAACCTTGCAAAAACACGCGACTTTAAACAAGCCCTAAAAGAATTCCCCCAAAAAGACGCAAGAACAGAAAAAGCTATGCTAAACCACTTAATAAAAAACCCAACCGATTTTAACGGAGCATTTAGTGTCCTCCCAAAAAAAATGAGGTACTTATTCACACATGCAATACAAAGCGACATCTATAACAAAATACTACAAAAAAGAATGGAAAAATACAAAGACAAAGCCCTTGAACCAATAGAAGGAGATGTACTAATCGAAGGAGTTCCTGCAATAATACTCCCCGGATATGAAAGCACTTTTGCTAGCGAAGAAGCAGGAGAAATAGAAAAAGAAGTGATGAAAAAGGAAAACTTAAGTTTTGAAGATTTTAAAACCGAACAAATGAGCGAACTCTCAAGCAAAGGAGACAGAAAACCAATTCTATTAAAACCAAGAGATTTTAAGTTAATTAAACTATTTGATGACGAATACAACGAAGGAAAAAAAGCAATCACAATAAAATTCTTTCTAACAAAAGGAAACTACGCTACAACTATTCTAAAAGAATTATTAAAAGAAGAAATATTTTAAAAACAAAAAAAAATGTTTTTTTAAAAAAACATTACCCTAACAAAAATTATTCCACCCAATCAGAATAATCATAAAAACCAATTTTAGAAGTCTTCTGCCACCTCAAAACATAATTCCTCAAAGAACCAGAAATATATTTTTTGGGTTGAGGAGCACAATTGTTTGAGTGAACAATTATATAATCGGTACGATTAATCAGTGTCCCAGAAATAGAGTTTAAATCAAAGTTTTTGTAATCATACAAAACCAAACTCCCTCCACTTTGAACAAACGCATTCAAATCAACTATATCATAAACACACTCACTCACAACCCCTTCATCATAAAAAAAAACCCACTTATCAGAAGCTGTTCTACAATCTTTTACAAAATCATCACTAGGAATAGGAGTACTTGCGTAAAAAGGAAAAGGATACAAAATTAAGAGAAGAACATTAAACAATACAAACAACACAACTAATTTTTTTGAATACTTATCACCAAATAACTTACCAGCACCAAAAGCAATTGCAACAACCAACAAATTAATTAACCTAGTCTCCTTAATCCCTGAAAAAATAAACATTACTACATTCAACAAAGCAACTAAATTTAAACTATTAAAAAAATCTTTCTTCTTCGACAAGAACAATAAAAAAACAAAAAAACCAATTATTAGAATCTGTTCAACAAAAAAAGGAGCTATTATTCCTTTCTGCATAACATTCAAAAAAGAAGTTTCTTCTAAACTAAACAATAAATTCCCAGTCATTAAATAATTAAAAACCATCCAAGGAACCCACACAAGAACAAAAACTACTAACATCTTCAAAATATTCTTAGGATTCTTCCTCTCCCCAAAAACTAATACAAGCCCAAACAACAAATAATTATACCTAGAAAGAGAAGATAACCCAAAGAAAAAACCCTTTTTTAGTGGAGAAACAACACCCAACGCGAGGAGTAAAAACGAGAGGGCAAGTAAATCAGAACCAAAATTAGAGTGAAACAAAATACTTGGGAACAAAAAAGAAAATAATGCAAAAACAAAAGGATTCAACTCACTCTTATTCTTTTTATAAATTAAAACAATTGCTATAAGGTAAACAACACACGCAAAAACTGTGGATAGAATCATTGAATACTCTCCCCCACCCCCAAAAACACAGTTCAAAAAAGAAGGAAAAGGAGGACGAATTAATTCGAGGTAAATTTGATTACCACAAAACCACTTACCCCCAAAAACATAAGCAACCGTATCCCAATTCTGCTGAACAATGTGAAACAATTGAACTACTAAAAAAGGAATAAAAAAAACTATGAACCACTTATACTCTAAAAAAATTTTTCTAATAAAAACAATCAAAGAAAATTTTTTTTCCAAATCTTTTTGAATAATAATTCTTTTTGTTGACCCTTTTTTATTCATAAAATCAACAACCTAATTTTGTTTTTAACTCCTCAATGCTAATAGGGTGACTAATAATTTCACTACCAATCACAAGAGTACCCGCTTTTTCTACTCCATACTTTACTTCAAGAATCTTTGTAAACTCATAAGACTCCCAATTAAAAGGAAAATTAAAAGCTCTAAAAGAAGAACACTCGCTCGCTAAAGAGTCAAGTTGCGCACCAATCAACCCACACTCAACATCACAAGAAGAATCCTCTGCATAAAAGAAAAGAACAGGAATAACATTAAAATCACAAAACTCTCTCGCTCTTTGAAAATTCCTATACAAAAGCATATTAGAAATCAAAAAACTCCTCTTAGCTAAATAAAATTCTTTAGTATTAAACGAATTATCCATATAAGCCAACAATTTTTTTTCAAGAGAAGAAGAACGATTACTCAAATTATTTATACTCTGACTCATTACAAGACAAAAAACCTCTGCATTATTAGAATCAAAATCAGCAAAAGCTGATTGCAAATCATTCTCAAGAGAAATCTGTTTAATCTCCTCATTAAACTCACTCACTCTATTAGCCTCACTAATACTAACCGAGAAAAAAACGATTAACATTATAGCAATAGTCGCAATAAAAGCAGTTACGTAGACACTCTTAGCCATTCTCCACCAACACCAATCATTTCCTTAAAATAACCTTGTGAATAAATTAGAGTAATGAAATAAGGATATATAAAGATAAGTATTAAAAAAATTGGAAGCTCTCTAAAACCTAATTTTTGTTTAGTTAACCTAAAAGCAAGTGCAAAATAAATTAATACAATTAAATAAGTAACCGCAAAAAAATAAATTGAAGAAGGGAAAACAATTCTTGAAAAATCAAAATAAAAAAAACCTCCAAGCAAAAGATACTCAAAAATAATTTTGAAAGTAGTGAACAAATCAAATAACAAAAAACACAAAGTCCTAATAATAATCGCCACAGTAAGAATTTGTGTTGCAAACAAAAAAGGCATTACAAAAAAACCAAAGTCAGGATTCTTTCTATTAAAAAAAAGCTCCTTATATTTAATAAAATTAAAAATACCACCCCTACTCCACCTATCCCTCTGCCTAAAAAGACCACTCCAAGTAATAGGAATATCCGTATAAACAACCGCATCAAAACAATTAATTATTTTAAGCCCATGCTTCTTTAACCTCAACCCAAACTCCATATCCTCAGCCAAATTCCCTTGCTGAAAATAACCCACTTTCTCAAAAACACTCCTCTTAATGATAGTATAAGGCCCAGGAACAACATAAGAAGAAGAAATAGAAGAGAGGAGAGTATTATTCAAACCAAACCCCGCCAAGTACTCAATATGCTGGATTTTTTGAATCAAAGAGTTCCTTTTATCAGGCAAGACAAGACAAGTAACCGCAGCAACACTCTTATCCTCAAAGTAACCCATTGTTTTTAACAAAATATCTCGCTCAGGGTAAGAATCCGAGTCAATACACACCACAAATTTTGAAGAAACTCTCTTGAATGCATTATTAAGCGCAACCGCCTTACCCAAATTCTTTTCATGAGTAATAACCCTAATTCCCCTAATTTTTTTTAAAATCTCACTAGAACCATCACTAGAACAATCATCAACCACAATAATCTCTAGCTTCCCAAGCCACTTAATTCTCTTAACCGACTCAACACACGCCCTAATAGTCCCCTTAGAATTATACATAGGAATAATTATTGAAACACTAGGAAAAGATTTGGGAGGATTTGACACTCCATGACTACCCTTATTCAAGTAAAGCAACAAGTAAAACAATAAAATGAATAAAAAAACTCCGTTAAAAACTACTAGAAGAACAATACTTGAAAGCAAAAAACTCGCAAGTAACACTAAAAAAGTGAATAAAGCTAGTAAAAAAAAAAGCAACGCCTTTTCCTTCCCTGACAAAATCAATGCATCAACCATTCTAAAATAATAATTAATTAAAACAATAAAAAACCATGTGCCTAAGCAAATCACTAACTAACCGAACCAATTTTCTGATTAATTAAAGCAAGAACCTCATCAAAATCAGAGTACATTTCTTTAATAACAACATAATTCACTCCACTAATAGTTTGTGTACTAGAAGCAAAAACACTCAACTTATTCTCTTCAAGCAAAACAAAATCCTTATTTGATAAAGAAACTATAACCCGTGCCCTATTACCATCACTTAACAAAAACTCACACTCACTCTTAGAAACAACCCTACTATCAAGAACATTAGAATCATTAGTTAAACAATCACTCAAAACCCCTTTTGAATCAACATTCCTTACAACAAGAATAGTCTCCTTCCTATCTGCATTAAGCGCAACTAGCCACAAATTCATTGAATTAACAACCCACGCATTAGAAGAATTATCCACTACATCAACACTAACTAAAAAAGAATTATTATCCTTAAACTCTTTAAAAAAAACACTAGGAGTAAAATCATTAGAAACAAAATCCACTCCACTAATATTAAAGGAATACTTGTAATTAGTTGAAAACAAAATAGAGTAAACCAAGAAAAAAACTATTAAAACTAATACAACTCCACCTAAGATTAGTAATAACTTATTTTTTTGAACAGACTTTGCTTTCTTTTGCTTCACAATAGAATTTGTTTTAGGCAAAACTACTTCAGCATCAACTACTTTCTTACTCATACAAATAACTCTTTAACAAAAGTAATTTAAATGTGTATAAAACAAACGGAAAAAAAATTATTTTACTTAAAAAACAATCATTCTTTTAATAAAATGATTTACAACTATAAATTTTTCCACGCTTCATCCTCTTGCTTAGTACCCCAAAGTCTTACAAGAGATTTCTCACTAATTAAATACAATACATAACCTTTAGATTTCAATTAATCCCCCCCCCTTTCTTTGAATTAACTCTAATCACCAAGTAACCATTTCCAAATAGGAATTGATTTAACTCCCCCAATCTCTACTTCTTGATCAAGAGTTATTAATAAAGGAGAATTATTAAATTTTTTTGTTGCTTCAACTAAACCATTTACTTCTCTCTTTTCATTATCCTCATTTAGAGTATGACAAACTTGGATTGAATAATTCTTTGTTATAAAATCACATTCAAACCCATTAACGTAAAAATTAATCGGATTCTCTTTTCTTCGCACCAACTCTACAGCAACTATTGATTCAAGTAAACGCCCCTCATTCTTTTCAGTCGAATAATAATTAGAAAATCCATGGTCAAATAAATAACTCTTCTTTAAATAGTTCGATTCTTTTTTCAAAGATTTTTGTTTTGCATTCAAAAAAAAGCAAAAATAAATATCCTCAACTAGTTTAGAGTACCGTTGAATTACAGAAGTACTTGACTTGTAAGAATTACTCTTAGCATAATTATTGAATTTATTAATTGAATAATCGCCCCCATTTTGTCTAGACAAATACACCATTAACAACCGCATCAAATCAGTATTAGTAATTTTATAACGCTCCACCAAATCCAAAAAAAGCATTGTTTTAAAATATTGGTCAACAAACTCTAATTTATTCTCCAAAACAACTTCAGGAAAACTACTCAAATGCATATACTCCATAAATAACTTTTTCACCTTCAACTTAATAGGGCTAAACTCCCAATTCTTTTCCAAAACAACCCCCTTAACTCTTAGAAACTCTTTAAAAGAAAATCCAAGTACCGAAATAGGGTAATCCCTTCCCCTTAAAGAAGTTGCAATCTCTTTACTCAACAACTTAGAGTTAGACCCCGAAATAAAAACCTTATATCCTTCATCATTAAGGCGCCTAACAAATTTATCCCAACCACTAACATTTTGAATCTCATCAAGGAACAAAATAGGTTTCTTATCGTAAAGCTCACCATATGCATCAATAATCAAACCTAGTTGAGTTGATTTTAAACCAGAAAACTTCTCATTCTCAAAATTTAAGTAAACAAAATCAGTTAAATCAAAACCCTTTTTTAAAAACCCTTGCATTAGTTGAAACAATACAAAAGTCTTCCCAGCCCTCCTTGGGCCAATAATTACAAAAACCTTATTAACTTTAGAAAAATCCTCAAAAACAATATCCCTCTCTATCACACTAGGCAAAGGATGCGAGTGAAAATTAACTAACAAATCCTTGAAAATTGACTTAAATCCAAAATCATCCATATCCAAATACCCATCCGAACAATATTTAAATCTTTCTTTGAGAAGAAAGAAAATAATCAAAATCTTTCTTTTAAAAGAAAGATTTTAAATTAAAGATTTTGTCCTAAATTTTCTTTTAACACAAAATAATTAGTATTTAAATAAAATGATTACTAATAAAACTAATTAAAAAAAATAGAAAAAGAAAAGAAGGAGATTTTACTCTCCTTCAATTTCTTTCTTTAAACTGTATTTACATGAATGACTCTAATTGAGCGATTAATGCTCTAGCAGCACTAGCTGTGTCGTTAGCATTCCATCCAGCTACAACTACACTACCGTTGTCAAGAACAGCAGCAACATAGTCTCCATTAGCAACTAATCTTTCTTGTAGAGTTTGACCCTCAACAGACAAATTAGCAGCCATGTTATTCACTAAATGACCACCAACAATGATAGCCTTACCACTAACAGCGTCAGTATCTAACTTAACGATGTTACCAATAGATACTATAGTCTTACCAGTACCTGAACCAGATATATTAGTTACAGTACATACTCCTTTAGTTTCACCAACAGCAACGTTAGTGTATTTAGCTCCACCAGATGTTGATGAAGTTGTTTCAGTTGCTCCAAGGTATGCTTGTACTAATCTTTCTTCTTCAGGAACAGAGATTGTGAATACACTATTGTCAGAAACAATTAATGTTCCGTCAGCAGTTATTCCTTCTAACAAATAGTCAGAACCATCTCTGATTGCTGAAATCCAACTACCGTGAACTGCATCGCTTGTTGGT
>Ga0172381_10007138_pt1 | contig 11089 bp, 6 predicted proteins | sample Leawel6488metaG_FD_119754 | JGI IMG/M metagenome (GOLD analysis project Ga0172381, IMG submission 119754) | Leachate microbial communities from a municipal landfill in Southern Ontario, Canada - Leachate well 64-88 metaG | ecosystem: Engineered > Solid waste > Landfill > Unclassified | place... | reverse complement strand
GGATAATTATCTGACGTTTGATTACGGCAACATATATAATTTATCCGGGGCATACATGTGTTCAATGAATGGCTCCATGAATGAAGACTACCCGTATCATAACAATGATACTTTGCGTGTTTTTATGAATAATCATGAAAATATAAATAATCCGGTGGCAGCTATTGTCCCCAATGTTCATTTTTGGGAGGAAACTCCTTTGAACTTTAACTTTAAAGATATGGTTTCAGATCCATTTTATATTTCTATAAACGACAGCATCGTTTTCTCAAAATATAATGTTTCTGCAGCATCTCCTCAATTTACTGATAATTGTTCTGTTGATCTTGGAAACACAGCACCATACAATTATATCTTTTTTAAAAACAACAGGTATGGAGAAAACACCATCTATGGTTCGTGTGCTTCCTATGGAGAAATAAATGAAAGACGGGAAATGGATAATCATTTCAGTTTATATGAGATACGAAAGGAGGATCAGGTATTAGCCAACGGTATATTGAGTGATTTTATGAGTCCATTTAGTGTTACAGAACCTGGCGTTTACACTTTTTCGGTCACAAACAATAATTATAAGTTAGGAGCACAACTGGGTTCATCAGCAATAGAATCTACTTTTGATCTGAGCAAAACGGATGCTAATTCACCGGTCTTTTCGTCCTTTAAACTATTAAATGCCGATAATTTAATACGGAATACTTTCAGTTCTGATGAATCTGGAAAACTTTTATTCAGTGCTTTTGATTGGGATTTCTCTACCTATCAAATGAATACACCGGCTTTCGTACAGTCCTTTTATAAGAAATATGATGAAACCGACTGGACAGAGTTTAATGTTACTGAGCATCCCAATTTGTTCGATAGTGTTAGCTATGGTAGTTTTTATACCTGTGATCTTACCCCTGCATTTTCTCAGTTTTTAATCTCCGGCTATCTGGATATAAAAATTGTGGCTTTCGATAGTACCGGTAATAGTACTACTCATACCTGGCATCCGGTAGCGTATGTGGAAAACACTGTAGGAATACAACAGGTAATTCAAACCGGTAATCATACATTACAAATCTACCCTAATCCCGTTAAGGATAACTGCTTAATCACTTTTGATCTTACTGAACATACGAATGCAAAACTATTTGTTTATAATATTAACGGACAAATAATCAATACACTGCTTGATAAAAAGATGGATAAGGGTAATCATCAGATTAATTGGAATACCACCAACTATTCTGGAGAAAAACTGAGTCCGGGTATCTATCTGTTGAAATTAGAAACCGAGAACACCGTAGAAACTACTAAAGTGATAGTTCAGTAAAATAACAGAAAAATTAGATTGTAATTATTTGATTAAAAGGAGGCCTCTACTGTGAGTCCTCCTTTTATAATGCAGTGAAGATGCCTCCAAGCCAGGGATATTTACAACAACTCAAACACCGTTTTCCTGGTGGCAAACCTCCTGATAGCGCTCTCGAAAATCCGGATACCAAACAGTAAAAGGTTGGTTTTATTTTGATGGGGCAACAATTGTAATGAAGTAAGGTATTGAGAGTGTTAACTTCTTATGATATTGTTCTCATTTATTTTTTCTTAATTACATTTTAACTTATTAAGAACGCTAAAGGCTTTGTCAACATCTTGGCTTCTTACAACTATAGTAAATTCATTGGAGGTTGAAATAACTTCAATAATATTAATTCCCTCCCAAGCGATATTTCGTAATATATAATAATACAGCCCAGGTTCCTGTGTATTTTCCAATGGTAATTTCAGGGTAATTGAAGAAAGGTTATAACATTGATTTATAAATTTTTCGCCCTTCATGATCTGAATTATATCAGATGAAAGAACCGACGATACAACAATTGTCGATTCAAAAACCCCTTGGACAAATGTATAAAAAATTTCTTTTTTAGAAATAGCAATCTCCATTATCTTTTGCTGTCGTTCAAAAAGTAATTCCGAATTTTTAAACGTCAAATCTGATAAATTGGAACGGACAATAATATCTCCCATCAAATCAAATATTTTTCGCATCCGAATATTTGTCTGTAAATCGACCTGCGGAGTAAAACGAGTTAAAGCCATGACAATGGCTCCGTTTTGTACACTTTTCATCAAACGTGCTTCTATTTCCGGTTGAATTTTTCGCGCCAAAGCTGAAATATTAATAATTCCTTCAGCAAGCGCCTCAGATATAAATGGTTTTGCTGCTACGATTTCGTTTACCGCTTGTGAAATAGCAATCATACATTATGTTTAAAATTTAACACAAAGTTACAAAATTGTATAATTCGTTAAATAATATCTTAAAATAAATTTCTGAGATTACTTTTGCCTGATTTTTAATAAAAAAACTTAGCTATGATTGTGATGAAATTCGGTGGAACATCGGTAGGAAATTCACAGAATATTCAAATAGTATATCAACTGATTAAAAGTGATACACCTAAAATTGTCGTAGTTTCTGCAATGGCAGGTACGACTAATCAATTGATTCAACTTTATGAAAAACATAAAGCATATAGTGTCATAGCTGATCAGATTCTGAAGACTATCATACAACGATACCAGTCTACCGCTTACGAATTGCTTTACGACCCGGAATTATTAGCTAATTATCTGGAAAATCTGGCGATTTTTAAAAATATAGTCCAGCAATCAATCCTTCAACCTGATACCCCTAAATTTCTTAACGAATTTATTGTTTGGGGTGAGATAATTACTTCACAATTAATTTTTAATTATTTGAAACAACAAGGGGTATCTGTAATGCTTCTGGATAGTACCGATATAATCCATCTGACAGAACAGCGGGAACCTGATCTGGAATATGCTTCAAAGAAAATGGAACAGATTCTGAGTGAAATTCCCGGGAAAGCTATCTACTTGATTCCCGGATTCCTGTGCAAAAATTCCCATGGCGAGATAGATAACCTGGAAAGAGGAGGAAGTGACTATACAGCGACAATTCTTGGAGCATCAATCCAAGCATCTGAAATACAGATATGGAGCGATATAGACGGGTTACATAATAATGATCCACGCTATGTACAAGAAACCAGTACCGTATCTCTATTATCTTTTGAAGAAGCTGAAGAACTGGCCTATTTTGGAGCTAAAGTTCTGCATCCAACCTGCATTCTTCCGGCAAAATTAAAAAAAGTTCCTGTTAAACTTAAAAACACACTGAATCCCAATGCGGATGGTACTTTAATTACTGAAAATGTAGAAACTCATGGCATAAAAGCTATCGCAGCTAAAGATGGCATCACTGCTCTCCGAATTCAATCAGGACGTATGTTGATGGCTTACGGATTTCTGCGGAAAATTTTCGAAATTTTCGAAAAATATCAAACTCCGGTGGATATGATCACGACTTCGGAAATCTCGGTAGCAGCAACTATTGACCAGAAATATTATCTCAAAGAAATCATTTCCGAGTTGAGCTTACTGGGCGGCATTCAAATCTCGGCAAACCAAACAATCATTTGCCTTGTCGGAAATTTTAATAACAATTCCCAGGTAGAAACCCAAAAGATTCTAAATGCACTTTCCGGTATTCAGATCAACATGATTTCTTTTGGAGCCAGTTCCCGAAATATAGCACTATTGATTGATTCTGAACAAAAAAACAAAGCATTAAATCTATTAAGTATCCATCTTTTTCATCCGGTACCATGTTCCCCGAACACTTTATCCAAAAATTCAACGAATTAGCCACTCCTTTTTATTTTTACAATCAGGAGGTACTTCATACGACATTGAAACAACTGACCATGGCTGCAAAATCTTATGGTTATCAGTTACATTATGCATTGAAAGCTAATGCTAATCCGGCAATTCTGTCTACCATATATGATTATGGTCTGGGAGCTGATTGTGTCAGTGAAAATGAAATAGAACGTGCTATCAAGATAGGATTTCCTTCTGATAAAATTGTTTTTGCAGGCGTAGGTAAAACCGACATTGAGATTCGCAAAGCATTGAAATATAACATTTTTTGCTTTAACTGCGAATCACTTATGGAAATAGAAGTTATTCATCAACTCGCCGTTTCAATGGGAGTTAGAGCCAGTATTGCCCTGCGTATCAATCCTGAAGTGGATCCACATACCCATCCCTCCATCACAACAGGACTCGGCAACAATAAATTTGGTATTGCAATTTCTGATCTTGATATCCTCATCAACCGGTTAAAACATTACAACCACCTGAAACTAATAGGCCTGCATGTTCATATCGGATCACAAATTACAGATATGGAAGTATTCCGCAAATTGTGTGAAAAAGTAAACCATCTCCAAACTTATTTTCTGCTACATGACATCCGTTTTCAACATATCAACCTCGGAGGTGGCCTTGGAATTGACTACTGGCATCCGGAACAGCTCCCTGATTTTCAAGCATATTTTTCCGCAATATCCCATACACTAAAAATTTTTCCTAACCAAACTGTTCATTTTGAACCCGGGCGTTCTGTGGTTGGTCCCTGCGGTAGCCTGATTACGCGAGTAATCTACACTAAAAAATCGGGAACCAAGAATTTTGCTATTACCGATGCCGGATTTAATGACTTATTGCGTCCGGCACTTTATCAGGCTTATCATAAAATTGAAAATCTAACTTCTAAAGGAGAGCCTCTCTGTTATGATGTTGCAGGTCCGCTTTGCGAATCTACGGATGTCTTTGGACAAGGCATCTCCTTGCCACTCACCCAAAGAGGAGATATATTAGCTATCCATTCGGCAGGAGCCTATGGCGAAGTAATGGCTTCGATGTATAATTTACGCGAATTGCCACAGTACTGGTTTTCTTCACAACTGGTATATTATTAAAATTTCACCTATCCAAGATAACCTTTTAATGAAGTACTTTTTCATACAATATTTTTTATTGAAGTTTAAAAAATCATTCTATGACATAAAATAATTTGATATTTAACCAATTAAAATAATTATAGACAAAGTTAACAAGTGAATATTCGCTTTTTAATATAGTAATAACTTTCGATATATAATAAACATAAGCCAAACCGGGGATGAACGAAAAGGTGGGTTAAAAATAGGATACAAAGTTCTGTGATGGTTCGATCTGGTCTTTAAATATATAGCAGAATTTCAATCACCTCGACAAGACAGAAGCCGATAAAGACTATACCGGAAAGAAAGAATGAGGTAGTACATGCAGCAGGGTATTTTATGGCTATAATTTCCCATGATTAATCTATAACATTCCCATTTCGGTATTATCTTCAGGAATCTTTTATGTCTACACGCCATTTCTTTCTGCTTATACTGTTGGAACATAATACTTAATTCTATACAATAAAATTTTCTCAGCCGTATTTGTCAGATTTTCTCTATATTTGACCTATCAACTAAATCTTCGCTAACATGTCCGTACGTTTTCATAAAAAACCGGTAATCTGGGTTGGCAGCATTGCTTTGCTGGCAGTTGCCCTGATAATAATTTTTGTTTCTTTATTTAAAAATACCAAAAAAAAAAAAGAGCAGCATCAAATCGAAAAGAATCAGTTGGCAAAAATATTTGCGACGTTGGATACTATTTATTGGAAAGATCAGGATACAAGTATGTTCCTTAGTCATAAGGCTATTTGTATTTCTAAAAAAATAAGTGACAGTAATGCTTTGGCAGAGGCATTATTTAATAAAGCAAGAATATTGCGGCAATTTGGAGTAAACGATAGCAGTTTTATTGTCAGCAATCAAGCCCTGGTAATTGCAGAAAAAATGAATAATAATACGTTGATTGCCAAAATTAAACACAATATAGGCTATTGCTATCTAAACAAAGATAATTATTATATGGCTATGCTTTATTATACGGAAGCTGGAAAAATTGCAGATAACTTACATAACGATCGCTTAATAGGCAATGCGGATAATGGGTTGGGTTTAGTATATATGGCATTAAATGATTTCGATAAAGCTATAGATTATTTTAAACGAGCTAATAATGCATTCAAAGAACCAAATAGAGGTAATGCAAGGGATGTGGTAGGTACCCTCATGAATATTGGTAGCTGTTATGGAGAAAAAAAAGATTTCTACAGAGCTGCTTTTTATAATGAAAAAGCACTAACAATAGCACTGCAAATGCATGACACAGAAATGATTTATAGAACATACGTTGATCTGGGACTTATTAATGAAGGACTGGGGAAAAAATCTGCTGCATTGAATTATTTCTACCGGGCGTTAGAATATTTTAAGCAAATTAATAGCCGTAAAATGTATGGAATTATTCTGCAGAATTTAGGAGCTTTTTATTTTGATAATAATCAATTGATTCAGTCGGAAGACTTGTTTAAACAAAGCCTGTTTGTTTTTTCTAAAATTGGCATTAAAAGTCTTGTAATGAAAGCTAATTTGGCGCTTTCAGATATACAAAAGCAACAAGGCCAATGGCAAAAGGCTTATCAATACTATGCCAGGTATGTAGAGATTAAAGATAGTATCTTTAATTCAGAAACTCAAAAAAAGATTTCCGATTATCAATGGGAAATAGAATCTCAGAAAAATAAATATGAGAAGGGGCTCTTTCTTAAAAAATATGAAATTCAGAAAAGAAATAATATTATTCTTACTATCAGCATTATTTCCGTTATAGTTCTTACATTTCTTATACGAAGAAACCTAAAAAAATCTGTCAAACTTCAAAAGATGGGAAACACCCATTTGCAGGAAAAGGTTCAAATGACAGAAAAAATAAAGGAACTCGAAGAAAATAAGCACCATTTGGAAATGGAAGCAAAAAATAGGAAATTAGTTAGTTTTTCCCTGCAACTTACTACCAAAAATGATTTACTCGACGAAATATCGAAATTATCGGAAAAGTATTACAACGAAAATATTCTTAACAGAAATTATTTCAATGAATTAACAAAAATTATTGAAGCCAGCTTAAATACGGATAAAGAATGGAGTCAGTTTAAAATATTATTTGAAAATGTACATCATGATTTTTTCAATAAACTAAAAAATAGATGCTCTGATCTTACCGAACATGAACTTCGTTTTTGTGCTTATATCAAAATGAACCTTGCTACAAAAGAAATTGCACGATTGTTTAACATCAATCCAACTACAGTAAGGGCTTTCAGATGCCGGCTGAAAAGTAAACTTGCGTTGGACTCTCAATTGAATGTTGAAGATTTTTTAAGAAGCATATAGATTCGTTTTTTAAGAACCGCTCCGTAAAAAGTTTTTCCGGAAAATAAGCGTTCAAAAGTGGGAAGTATTACCTGTATAGAATGCTTCTTTATACATCTCGAACGTTAACAAATTATCCCATCTGCTGATATTGATAGTGTTATAAGAAAAAGAATGACAACCTTTTTTAAAAATGTATACGCTTTTGATACGCCTGTTTTTAGGCTAAGCAATTCTCCGGCTTTAACTTTGCAACATTATTATTTTAAAATCAGTAACAATCTTAAATTTAAAATCAAAATGAAAAAAGTATTACTATTATTTGTTCTGGCAGTGGCAAGCATTGTTTTGCCCGCCCAAACCTACAAAGAATACCAAAGCCTGCATGGGAAAAGTTATTTAATTAAAGGGAAAGAAGGGAAAAGTATATTGGTTCAATCCAATAATCTTAGAGAAAATGTAAAATCGGAAATTAAATTCTCTGATCCCAACGTATACAAAAAAGAAATAAACTTGCCATCTTACACAGACAATCTAAATAGCAGAGTTACTCATCATCTTACCATTCATTTTGACAAAAATATGAAAACGAATGGTGATATACAGATTGTAAGTGATTCAACGGAAATTTTTTGGTATGATATGACATGGTCGGATGATGGACTCATGGCAGAAATTGATTTGCCGGAAAATAGCTATGAAATTATTGCCATGTATTTAGAAGGGGCTTTGGATACTCATGATTTATCATACGTTATTCTTCATAATCTTAATATTGTTGAAGATACAGATACTACGATTAATTTTGCTGCTATGGCAAATCACAAAATATACTTACAATGTAAAGATGAAAATGGTGCGCTACTTGATCCTTTGGATACAACATTATTACAAAAGAGTGTTACTATTGATATTCAATTACCTCAAAATAGTAACTTGTTCTCTACCTCCATTCAAACGAGTATTCCCAACGGGTATATTAATATATCGGATGTAAGTACTGAGTATAAAATTAATTTAAATCAGTTTAATGTTCGTCATGGTAAATTATATATTACAGATATGGGCCAGCTTACAGGAATTACAGAAGATACCACTCTCCAGAATAATTATTCCGGCTATAAAAAAATGGATATGGTTTTCCATGCCTCTCCTTCATCTATCGACAGCAATTATTTAAATTTTGGATATGGTGAAATTGTAAATTTTGGGGAATTTTATTTTATGATTATGCAATTTCCCACCGGTGCCAATCAGGATTATCCTTCCTATGATAAGGATATATTACATGTTTTTATGGATAATAGGGAGTTTTCAGCCAATACTAAAATTACATTTGTGCCTGAAGTACATTTTTGGGAAGAACTGCCAACATGGCCCCAGAATAATAAAAAACAAATGGTTTCAGATCCTTTCTTTATTAATGTTAATGATAATATTACATTTACAAAGTTTAATGTATCTGCTGCTTCGCCTCAATATCCGGACAATAGTATCGTAGATTTAGGAAATACCGCTCCTTTCAATACCGCTTCCTTCCGGAATAATATGATGGGCGAGAATACTATTTATGGTTATTCTACTTCTTATGGACAAACAAATGAGGAACGACAGATGGATAGGCGTTTCAATATATATGAAATTAAAAAAGGAAACGAAATTTTAGTTAGCGATACGCTATTCAATTTTACAAAGCCGTTTACTGTAACTGAGCAAGGGGTATATACTTTTAACATTGCGAATAATAATTATGTAGTTAATGATCAATCCGGGCAATGTACATTCGAAGCTTCTTTTGATATAGGGAACGCAGATGCCAATCCTCCGGTTATTTCTTCCTTTAAGCTGTTAAACGCTGAAAATTTCATTACCAATTCTTTTAAAAATAATGAATTGGCTACTGTTTTATTAAGCTCTTATGATTATAACTATTCAACATATGAATTAGATAAGCCATTCTCAGTTCAGGTGTTTTACAAAAAATTTGATGAGAATAACTGGTCTGCATTCAATACTATTGAAAATCCAACCCTTTTTGATAATATTAATTATGGAAGTTTTTATACCTGTGATCTTAGCCCTGCTCTTACCCAGTTTACCACTCCCGGTTATTTAGATTTGAAAATCATTTCCGCAGATAGTGCCGGCAATACCGTTACACAAATTTTACATCCGGCATGTGAAGTTATTAATAATGCAACAACTCCCATTCTTTCTGTTACTCCGGTTAATCAAAATGTTACAGCCGAAGAGGGTACGACTCAATTCAGCATTTCCAATACAGGTATTGGTACAATGAGCTATACTGCCGAAGTGACTTCAGGTACAGACTGGTTGACTATTGTTGACGGAGGTAGTGGTAACAATTCAGGCATCCTTACCCTTCATTATGAAGTCAATAATACTTCTGTTCCCAGAGTTGGGACAATAACCGTATCTGCTCCCGGAGCTACCGGAAGTCCGGTAAATGTTACCGTTACTCAGACCAATATTCATGTTCCCACACTAACCATTACCCATGTTGAAAACATAGTTCCCGGGCCGGTAACTATTCCCGTTCATGCTGCCAATGTTACCAACATGGGTTCATTCCAGTTCACCATTAATTTCGATCCGTCCATCCTGACTTATGATAGTGTATCCAACTGGTATACAGGAATTGATGCCGTTACCGTTGGAAATCCTTCTGCCGGACATCTTACCTTTGTATGGGCTGCCGATGCTGAAGGCATTAACATCCCCGATGGAAAATTCTTTGATCTTAATTTCAACTGGCTGACATCCGATGGTATATCTACCAATTTAAGCTGGGGCGATAATCCTACGCCACGTGAATTTGCCGATTATGATGGAAATATATTTGTTCCAGATTATGTAAATGGTGTCGAAGGTGGTTTTGGCGTAGGCATGCCCGAAATCGGATCTTCTTCCATCAAGGTATTCCCGAATCCGGCCGCCGATGTTGTTAATATAACAATATCCAACGACATCAGCACTGTTCAGGTGATGAATTATTTAGGTATGGTTGTTTATTCTGAAAATATTACTCAGGACAAGACCATCACCCTGAATACTTCCCATTACAGCACTGGTAATTATCTTGTACGTTTTGTTACCAACAATGGCAAGACGTTGATTAAGAAAATGGTGATAATTAAATAACTGATTTTGTTAGTAAATTAAGTTTGTTTGAAAAAGGGGCTCTCATGAGCCCCTTTTTATCACTGATGCGGAAGAAAAAATAATAGTTTATTGATTTAACCAAATTAATTGTAGTAATAACTCTCGACATAATAAACAGCGGAAGCCGAAAAGCTGGATAAGAGTAGGCAATAACTTAATTTCATTTATTATGGCTGTACAAAACAAAATCTCGCAGCAAGTTCTTGCTTGTAAAGAGCAGAAGCAAGATCACATACCACAAATTCCTGCTTACATTGGATGTAAACAAATAAGAATACAACAAGTCCTTGTTTGCATTGGATGTAAATGAATAAGAATACAACAAGTTCTTGCTTGCATTGGTCGTAAACAAGGAAGAACAAAACAAGTTCCTTCTTGCATAATGCAAATGTTACTAAGAATACCGCAAGTTCTGCCTTGTTTAAATCAAGTTACGGCTTGCATAGAAAGATTGCAATTTGGTTTTGGGTGTATGCAGTCCGGAATAGAAATAAATTCAGAAATATCTTAACATAATCAACTAATAATAAACCTTTAACAATGTAAAACTATGAAAAAAACAAAAGTACTATTGAATTTCATCCGGTTTTCGGTACCGGAAAAAATCGAATTTTACCGTAATATAATCAGCAGAATGACAGGCAATGTTTCCTTTCCCTCGCCTGACATACCCTTAACCGATGCTACCACACTGGTAAACGAACTGGAAACAGCTTATGTAGCTGCACAGG
>Ga0172381_10007137_pt1 | contig 11089 bp, 12 predicted proteins | sample Leawel6488metaG_FD_119754 | JGI IMG/M metagenome (GOLD analysis project Ga0172381, IMG submission 119754) | Leachate microbial communities from a municipal landfill in Southern Ontario, Canada - Leachate well 64-88 metaG | ecosystem: Engineered > Solid waste > Landfill > Unclassified | place... | reverse complement strand
TACATATTCGTTATAGGTTGGATTATTTACTGTATTTTAGTTATTTTTTCAAAGAAGGCATAGCATTTTTATTTGAATAATACTCTATCAATTCTCTTAATGCTCTTCTCTGATCAATAATATTAGGAGTACCAACTTCGGATACATATTTTAAAGCCCCTGGAATACCTCCTCCAACGGCTGATTTAATTCCTCCCGTAAAACCTGCTTCTGGTATGGTTTCTGGATATAATTTTCTTAATTCTTGAGCAAATAAAATAATATCTTTAGGGGAAGCATCTTTATATCCTAAAGTTCTAGCTAAAGTATCCATTTCATCAGCTATTGCTTCATAAACTGGGGAGCTTTGAGATTCTCCAAAAATTCTTCTTAAATTAACCTTAGCAAACTCTCCTTGATCTGCTACTTTCGTTACATTAAAATTAGGAGTTTTCAAAATACTATCTTCAATATCATCAGTTAATTTAATTAACTTACTATACTTCTGATTTAAAGCTTTTAATTCTGGAGAAAATTCTCCTAGTTTGCTACTATAAACATCTCTAAATGTTTGGAATAAATTCTTTGTTCCTTCTGGTGTTTGAATTACTATATCACCAAGACCTTCAAATCTAGATTCTCTTTGTAATTTACTGAATAATTCATCTTTAGCTTTTATTTGAGCAGGTGATAAAACATCTCCACCTTCGTTAGCTAATTTATATAATTGTTCTATTTTAGTTCTTTCGGCAGGAGTAAATTTAGTTCCAGAAAAATCCATATTAGATTCAACTTTTAATCCTCCGGCACTATCAGATATAACAGGTTGTTTATTGATAATTATTCCTTGAGAAGATAATGTATCATCAAGATTATTTTTAACATCGGTAATATCTATCTTTTCTGTTTTAGACAATTGATTTATCTTATCTCCAATTTCTTTTCCTATTTTTTTCTTTTGAGCATTGATAATATCGTATTGTTTTACAGCTAAATCACCTCCTACTATTGTGGGTTGTTTTTTAACTCCTAAAGTTTTAGGAGATTCTTCAGCAATATCTAATACTTTTTTATATGCTTGTTTAGTTGCATAATCTGATTCAGAAATTGTGTTAATAATTCTATCATCTAAATTAGATTTAATAGCTTTTTGAACGGCTGGAGCAGATGTTTTTATTCTTTCAGCTCTAACTGCTGCTTTCTCTAATGCTTCAGAACCTCTATTTACAGCCCTTGGTATTCTTTCAGCAAATTCTCCTCCAACTTGAGTTATAGCACTTAATGGTTTAGTAATTGTTTCTACTGCTTTTTCTCCAGTCTTAATAGCCTGTTCAGTACCTTCTTTTAATGCTCCTACAGTTGCTTTACCTCCAGCTATTCCTTCTTCTACTGCTTTCTTACCAGCCTTACCTCCAACTAAAAGCATAGCAATATCTGTAACTGCTTCAGCATCTTTAGCTAAATCAGGGTTCTGTTCAGCCCATTGTTTATATTTTTCAGCAGCACCTGATAAATCATTAAAGACAGTATTAAAAGATTCGTCTTGACCTAAAAAGTCTTTAGCTTTTTGTATTCCTGAACCAATCATTCCTGTTAGTCCAGTCTTTTCCATTACCTGAACGATAGGACTAAAAGCAGTTTTAGCTACTTGTCCTGTTGATCTTAATGCAAATTCTCCTATTCCTCTCGCTTTTTCTAGTGGAGTAGCATTAGCAGATTCAGAAAGTAATTCTTTTCCTTCATCACCAATATTTTTACCCATTTGAACAATATCTCCAGCAACTCCCTTAATTACTTCTCCAGTTCCACCGATAACATTTTCAACCATTCCTTTTTCGGGTTCTGCTTGTTTCTGTAAGTTCTGCCTAACTGCATTATTATCAACACCCTCTAAATCATAACCACGAGTAATTAAGCCATCTAAAATAGCCTTCTTATCAGTTCCTATTGGAGCATTCTTTAATATTGTTTCAACTTGTGATTTTGTTAATTGTGCCATATTATTTGATATTATATACAGAATAAGGATTACTTGTTCCATTTAAAGCAGAATCAACTGTATCTAAATAACTTGTTACTGGAACTCCACCAGAAGCTTTTAATGCTCTTTCTGTTAAATTTTTAATTGTTTTAAGTTCATCTTTAAATGCTTTTTGATTGATATTATATCCTAAAACATTACCAACCTTATCTTTAATAGCCCAAGTACCTATCTTAGTTGCTGCACTCTGTAACATTATTCTTTCTTGGTCTGATAAAGCACCAAGAGTTCCACCAGCCTTTTTAAGATTTATCAATGTATCAAGAGTATCTTTAGAAACTAACTGTTGAACTGAACCTATAAAATTTTGAGTATTACCAGTAAATACTGTTAATGGATCTCCACGAGAGAATATATTAGTTCCTACGGCTGGTAAATCTCCTTTAATTAAAGTATCAAGAGTATTTATTTTATCTTGTAATCCTAATATTTGATTTTCTTTTTGTATCTCAATTTCTTCTGGAGTAGTTGCAGTTGCTTTGGGAACTAAATCCTGTTGAGCTTTCTGTATCTGTAACTCTTTCAACTTTTTATCCAATTCAGCAGTTGGATTAACTATTTTAGCCTGTAAATTAGCCACATCTTGAGTATATGTCTTTGACTTAGGGTCTAGTGCTGTGATTTGACTAGCAATATCTGCTTGACCATTGTCCATGGCTTCTTTAGCGATTGCTTTAGCATTCTTGATAGCATCTTGCTTTTCTTGATATGCTCTATCTTCTATTTTAGTCTGTGCGTCTAACTTAGCCTTTTCTTCAGCTGTAGCATACTGGTAAACTTTATCTCTTAAGTCTTTATTGTAGTTGTAAACTTGAGTATCGTAATCAGACTGTAGTTTAAATAAAGTATTAAGTTTGTCAGTGGCAGCAGTTAGATTGCCTTGTGCTGCTGATAATTGAGCTTGTAAAGGTAAAGCCTTAATCGCTGCTTGTCTATTAACTTCTTGTTGTTGTCTGTTAAGGAAACCTGAAGTAGAGATAGCACCTCCCATTTTAGTTGGGTCTTCTAATCCTAAAGTCTGTGTAGTTGCTTCTGCATTTATTGCTTGTAGTTGAGAAGTAATATCATTAACTAGCTTACTCTTATCTTCAATTCCTGAAGCACCATAAGCTTGATTATAGGCTGTAATTGGATTAGTTGGAGCTGAACTTCCTGTAATGTACTTCATCCAAGACGGTTCTTCTTCTTTAGTAGTAGTTTCAGTTGGAGCTGGAGGAGTAAGCATTCCAGAATAATTAGTAGTATCTGTTGGAATAGTTGGGAAAGTAATAGGAGTTTGACCTTGTAAATTGTTAGCAGAAATAGCAGAAATACCAGCATTCATTAAGTTTGCTTCTCCAGTAGTCATGGTACCAGCATTTTTTCTCTTTAATACTTCTCCTTTTAAATTTTCTATCTCTTGTGTTGTTGCCATAGTTTTTATTTATAATCCCAAGATTTATTGGTTTTATCGTAGTAATAAATTCTCTTTGTTGCTCCACTAACGTAGAACTTAATCTGATCTTTAAACTTCATTGGTTCTGCTGTCGGTACTGATGATACTGTTTCAAAGAATCCGAATATATCTTGTACTTTATATAGAGGAACTGGATTTACACCATCATCTATTTCTTCCATTTCATTTGTGTATTCTTTTGTCATATTTTTTGTGAATAATCCTCTTGAGGAATACCATAAACACTAACTCTTTGAACTATTACGTCTCCTGTTTCCCCCTGATTGATTTCTAAATAAGCCTTTAAGTCTATAAATTCTGTAACTCCACTACCTATTGATAGAATTGGATTAAATATTAAAGTTTTCTTTGCTCCATTAACTGCATATGATTTATCAGTTGCTGCCATTACTACGTTACCTTCTCCGTTAAATACTGATAATGTAACCTTATCTCCTGTACCTAATGATTCCTTAAGAACTACTTTAGCATAAGAGAATGTATATGGTTGAGGTAGTGAAGTTGTAACTGATTGTAATTGAGATATTGTCCTAGTTGAACCTGAATTTAATAGTATTACTTTGGGAGTATTAGTTCCTGTGTCTAACCCTGTTAAGAAGTATGGCCCTGAAGTTCCTAATGCTGAATGTAAATTATCATTATCTGTTGATCTAAATGGAGTAAATAAAATATCTTTACCTACTTTTGAACCATAAGCATAAACATAAGTAGGAGATGTCCAGTAAAGAATACCATCCTTTGTTACTACTTGATTTGCTCCAGTTGGAAGTTTAGAAGTAGCTAATGGGAATATTAACTTAGGTGGAGTAGCTGAATTACATACCCATAAACCAGAAGCACCTATGACAACTACTTTACCATTAACATATCTAGCCGCAATAATACTTGAATCTGGAATATCATAAATAATTGTTGCTCTACTTGAGATATTATCCCAGAAGAATACTTTACAAGAAGCTGTTGATATAGTTGAACCATATAGGTTATTATCAGCTACTATAATTGTATATATTCCATCACTTGTAATGTCTTTAGGTCTGAATGAAGTATCTGCTATTGTAAAAGCATTTGATACATTACCTGCTGTACCAGTAACTAAAACTATCTTACCTATTGATGAAGCAGTATTATTTGTGTAGTAAAGTTCTCCATCTGCTCCCATTCCGAAAGCAACAGGAAAATCAAATCCTCCTGAAGCTGCACTAGTTAAAATTTCAACATCACTAGTTCCAGTAGTTGATACTGATCTAATAGTATTGTTAGCACTGCAATAAACTACTTTACTATCGTGATAAGTCATTCCTGAATGTTTTATTGCCCCACCATGACCAGTATCTATATTACCTGAATAATCCTCTACTGTATTATCTAGTAATTTAATCTTGTAGAAACATTTAGTTCCAGTATCTGCTCTATCACCTAAAGCAAATACATATCCATCAGCAGAGTAAGCAACAGAAGTAAAATGTTTAACTTGAGTAGTTATTGTTGAAGCGTCTAAAGTAACAGGAGCTAAAGAACCTCTTAAATAACCCATTGTATCAAAAGGGTCAAAGTTGTAAGCATAATCAAATAGTCCACCCAATGCTAAACCAGATTGTATAGACAATCCTTTCATCCAGTCAGTTCCTTTTAATTCTAATATTTTAGTTGGGTTAGCCATTTTAGCTGTTTATTATATTTAACTTTGTTGTTGAAGTTGATATACCGACTTTTTTAGTATTAGTTCCAACACTTAATCCAATCGTTCCAGCAGTATTTTGTAAATAATATGGTTTAGAAAGAGCATTAAGACCTGTTAAGCCACTAAATTCACCACCTATCGTTACATTAACTGAAGCTCCAGCATTAGCATTGGCATTAGCAAAACCGATAAAAGTATCGTATAAATTATAGAATTGATTAGTTGAATTGGCTGCCGAAGCTGGTACTGCACATAAATCTCCAGTTACTGCTGTGTAAGGTGTTAAAGATACTACTCCGAAGAAACCAGATGATAATGTACAAGATACTGATTGAATAGGGAATACTGCTGAACTTTGACCAGAATAAATAAGAGTAGAGTAATTAACTTTGTTAGCATAATACCAAGTTCCACTAGGAGTATTTTGTGTTGCTCCAATAACCATTGCACCATCAGTAGTTGTAGTAACTGCTGCTGTTGTACCAGTTCCGATTGCATTTGCTTCTGGTTGATCTGATTGTTTAACATTGTAAACTGAATAAGCAGTTATTCCAAATTGAGTACTAGCAGAAGAACTAACAACAATATTGTGAGTACCTGTATCGGGATTATTTAAGTAAAAAATATAACAATATGCTCCTGATGTAGATACTTGTGTCATCGCAACACCATTATAAGTAACTCCACTTACTGCGTGATTAGTCATTGCAAACACTACTAATCCTCTATTAGAATTATTTGCTACAGTAAAAGCAGTAGTTAGATTTGTAGTAGATAAAGCACCATCAGCTAATGCTGTATCAATAGCGATAGCACTTGAAGTATATGGAGCAATACAAATTGCTTGACCTGCTGTTATTGCTGGGCCTGCTGTGTAAGATGAAGAAACTGCTAATCCTGTTAATTGACTTCCATCAACTGCTGGTAATTTACCTGATCCATCTAATCTTAAACATTTTCCTGCTCCACTTGTACCTGTATCGTCATTAGTAACATATTTATTAGTTCCATTGGGAGTTCCAGTACCAGCTAAAGCAGCCACTCTGTCTGCAGTAACTGTTGCCAAGCTAACTGGTGAAACTCTATTGTCATTATCTCCGACAGCGATAGGTTCGGTAGCACTTACAGGGGCTGTAGAAAGCCTTAAAATGCCCTTTGTAGAGGTTGTTGATAGCAATGTAGTACTTACAGCCTTAGCAGTTCCCGTAACTGCAGATAACTTGTAATCGTGAGAAGTTGTTACTGCTGAACTATCCTTTCCTACTTTTGCTTCTAGGGCCTCTAAAATATCATTAGCATTTATGTGTTGTGTTGAATGTGAAGGGTTGTTTAAAGTATCCGTTGCTTGTGGATTTGTAAGGGTATCTAAATTTGTAGGAAAATTGGCCATATTTAATGTTTAGTTTCGTAACTAAAAGATATATTATCGTCGTACTTAACTAATAATGAATCGTACTCTATCTCTGATTCGTCATAAGTATGTCTATCTGTCTGATCTAATGTAAAAGATGAACTATTTTTACCTGGTGATGTATATGTATCTGTGTTTTTAGCTTCTAAAGAAATAGAAGAGCTGTTCTTTGTAGGGGCAGTGTATGTAGATGTATTTTTAGTTGGGTATGCCATATTATCTACAAGATTCTATATTCATATTAAGGTTTCTCTTTACATCGTCATTCCTATTTGCGTAATCACCTTGTAATTGTAGTAATCTTCTTTCAAATATTGCTGTGTATCTATCTGCTAAATCAGTATTTATAGGCATTAAATAGGCACTAGAAGCGTCATAAGCTAGTAAATCGTGATAACTATCAATGAATCCTGGCTGTTGTGTTGTAGAGGCTACTGTAAATTCTGTTAGTGATCTCTGGAATGTAATCTCCATACCTCCAGTTGTTGTAATTCCAGTAGGCAAGAAGTTAAATCTTACACTATTACCAATCAATCTGTATTTAGTTGGAAAACCTGTTGAATCAGACTCTTTTTCGTCTGCATCCATTACAGTTAGTTCACTCCACTCACTATTAGAGTTTTTAATCCTTATTCGGTTAATCTTGTAAAGAGTAGAAGCATTACCTCCTGAAGTAGCGGCTGGTAAAGTATAATCCCTCTGTGAGGCTACTAAATTGATTGTAGCGATAGGAAAATCAGTATAGTTAGAATCATCCCACTTCCAGTTCTTATCAACCCTTAAAAGAGCCATAGCAACCTTTTTGTATGCTTGGTTAATATCTCCTGTAAATTGCAAGAATAGAGTTGCATCGTTGGTAATTCCACCATCGCCTAATTTGCAAAGTCTTTCTGCGAACTGTACTATTCCATTTTTACTTACTGTATTATTAAAAGTCATTTGATTTTAATTTAATTCTCTCATCTTAATCCTCTAAAAAAGAGGACTAAGGGAAAGAACTAATTGTGAGATGTTGGGTGAGCATTAATCCAGTAAGTTGTTGAACCAACCTTAACTGCAATTTTAACTCCATTACCATCTGCTACTGTTCCTGAATTAACTACTCCTGTACCTTCACTTAAGGCAAACAATGTTGCGTAAGCTGCACCACTTACTAAGAAGGCTTGGTCAAGAACTACATCTGTAGTATCCATCCATAAACCTTGATGACTACCAGTTACAGTTCCACCACCATCCATTGTAATCAATAGACCAGATACTGTTCCTACTACTGTTTTACCAGTTGTTACACTTGCTTTAGCGCTAACACCACAAAGATTACCATTATTAGCACCTCCATTGTTAGCTGTTAAATCTCCTGTTAAAGCAATATGTCCTTGAACACCATAAGCATCAAAACAGTTATAAGGAACTGTCGTACTTACTAACAATCCTTGTAATTTGTTATTTACTGTTGCTGCGGTATTTTTACAACCAATAAATGCTGCCATTGAACTTGATTCAGCAGTTGTTTTATTAGTTCCTGTTGACATATTACTTGTAAAAGCAATGTTGTCTAACAAAGAAGTATCAACTACTGGAGTACCATAAACACCTACTCCCAATGATGGTTCGGTGTATGATGCTGGTTGAGTAGTGGTAACAAATCGTGCTGCTGTTACTGTTCCACCGAATGTTGGGTTGTACCCATTTGGAACTGCCATGATTATAATTTACTTAATTTTGCTAATAGCTCTGGTAATTTTCTTGCAAACTTTTCAGGTCTTGATGTTCTCCTGTAAGATTCAATTAAACTTTCCATAGCTTTATAAGCTTCAGACCTTACAACTGCGACTTCAGGAGTAGGTTCTGAAACTTGAGGAGTTTCTACTGGTTGTTCAACTACTGGCTCAATTACTTGTTCTGTTGGTTGTTCAACTGGTAAGGTTTCCTCTACCTTTTCTTCTTTAACTACTTTTGCTTTTGCCATATTTTAATACTTTATAATTATCTCCTTCTTGGGGGAGTATGAGACAGGAATCGGTGGAAAGCCTGTCCCAAACCCCCTAAAGAAGGGGGATTAAGACTTAGGCTACTAAGGTAATATCGATAATAAGGTCATACTTTGTGACCCAAGCTTTGAATCCGATTGAAGCATCCATACAGATTTCTTTTCCTGTCTTTCCTGTTACTCCCTTTTCATCCCAAGTAATGTTTCTTGGAGCTGCATAAGTTGTAACATTCTTTACTCCGAATACTCTGTGTCCACTGTTAGTCCAAGTCTTTGTACCAGAAGCAGTTGAAGTTGTTTCGTCTGCGAAAGTTCCACTTCTAACTACATAGATGTCAATTCCCATATAACTAGACATAAATCCATTCTTCAAAGCTGCATCAGCGAATGAATATCCGTTTGTAGCTTGAGCTTGAACGAATCCTGGAACATCTGTGTTCTCAATAATCAAGAACAATCCTTTGTAAGCATCAGCATAACCAGCTACCTTTGAAGCAAGGTTAGACATAATTACATTGATGTTAGCAGCAGTTGTGAATCCACCACTTGGAGTTGAATAAGTTCCGTTAGCATCTTCACATAAACAGTTGATTACCCATTTATCAATAGCTGTTGCGATTGAATAGTTAATCTCATCTTGTCTGTTAGCAAACAAATCAAATCTTGATAACAAAGCTTCAAAGTTGTAAACGTGTTCACCGATAACTACTTCATCAGCAACTGTTAATGTGTCATCAGTTGTAGTGAATGTTGCAGGTGTGTAAGTTCCAGCTAAAGCCTGAACTGTTGCTGTTGGTTGAGAACCATAAGGGTTCTGAATTGTCTTAGAGTTAGATCTGTCAACCTCACAAACCTTCTCTGCTACTAAAGCTGCTCTTAACAATGTGTCTAGAGAAGCACTTCTGTACTTGTCCCTATATGTTTTTGTACTAATTGTATTACTCATTTTTTTATATTTACTAATTATACCTATTAGCAAATATGTTTACCACCATATATCTATTTGCCCATTTTCTTTCTAAGTCTAGCTTGAGCTAATTCTAATGGGTCATCTGGGAAGATTCCTCTTTCAGTATTAGCAAGTATAGAATCATCAGAAAGTTTTGACGAACTTCTTTTAGATACATTTACATTGGCTGCAGTTGCAACTGTTCTTTTCTCATCATTGAGCTTAAGAATAGCTTTTAACTTATCATCTTTAAGGGCATCTGAGATAGATATTCCCTTAAATTTGGCATACTCTGTAACCTCTAAAATGTCATCATCGGCTATATTTGCCCTTGTGATAGCAATTACATCCATTGATGTTAGTTCTGTCTTGTCCTCTACTTTTGCTGTCTTAGCAGCACTTTCAGCCTTCTCGGCCCTGATTTTTTGATTCTTAGCAATTTCCTCTGCTTTTATTGCTCTCTCTTCTCTAGCAGTGAACTCTTGCTCTATCAACTCTGCTTTCTTATCAGCTATTAGTTGGTCTTTTTCTGTATCTTCTAAACCTTCTAAAGATGATTGAAATTCAGTGTCTCCGTCTAACTTTTCTTGAATTAAGGCATTCAAGGTAACCTTGTTTTCATTTTCCATATTAAGCTGTTTTTAAGGGACTTACGCTTGTCCCGATTTATTAACCTATTTATTACTGTCTTTTGATTCTCTTAATTTTCTTTCTTCTTCGGTCTCTCTATTCTGTTCAGCGAGAGTCCTTAGTTGAACTAGTTGATTCTCTGTGAAGCCTATAATTGTATTCCTCGCTACATTATTGATATAGGTTTCAGTTTCGTCTGGCTTAATTCCTACCATTTCACTTAATCTTATTTTGCCGACCTTATTAGTATCTTTTAAAGTTTCTAACTGTTGATCTATGTAATCAATCGCTATCTTATTAGCTTGTAAGTGTGGATATGCTTCTGTTGGTGTCATCTTATCAATCGGTAGTATCATCCATAAGTCTATCTCTTGACCTAATGGGGCTTCTGAATCTAGTTCTGGTAAGAAAGTCTTACGCATTACCTTATTTAGCTCATCTTTACCCTTAAAGACTAGTAAGATAGCTAAGTCTACTGCGCCGAGAGGCATTTGAAGCATTACTTTTCTAACTGCTATCAATAACTCGTAATTATCTAAGAAAGTTCCTTTGATAATATCTAATTCACTATCACTGAATCTCATTACTTGTGTTTGTTGTGCCATAACCTATATTATTACCTATTTATATGAAACTGTTGCTGATATTGAGGTACCCCCGACTGTAAAATACAATCCATTCTCAAATTCTATGTTATTAAATGTTATTTGAGAGCCGGCCGCTGGTGTATATGTATTAAGTAACAACCTTGCGTCTGCACCTGCCCCAGAAGCCATTACAGTGCTTGTAAAGGCATAGTTAGCTAGTGTTGTAGAGGTAGCGATTGCATTTCCACTTACTCCCAATACTCTTGCGTTAATTACTTGAGTGTTAGCAGTATTTGTTGTTGCTTCTACTTGAGTATTAACTGTTGTACCTGTTGAATAGTCTGTACCAGCTAAACCTGATT
>Ga0172381_10007135_pt1 | contig 11093 bp, 9 predicted proteins | sample Leawel6488metaG_FD_119754 | JGI IMG/M metagenome (GOLD analysis project Ga0172381, IMG submission 119754) | Leachate microbial communities from a municipal landfill in Southern Ontario, Canada - Leachate well 64-88 metaG | ecosystem: Engineered > Solid waste > Landfill > Unclassified | place... | reverse complement strand
GGCGCGACAAGTTATTGGCTCCGGGTCGGATTATCTATAGTCTGGAAGCTAAGAGAAAGTTTAAGCAACTCGTTAATGATTTTAAGCCTGACGTTATCCATATTCATAATATCTATCACCAATTATCACCCTCCATTCTGTCTATTGCTCGCCGTTATAAAATCCCGGTCGTGATGCATCTGCATGACTATAAATTAGTTTGTCCTAATTACCAGCTTTTTGTTGATGGTCAAATCTGCTATCGCTGTCGGAAGCATAAATATTGTCAGGCTATTTCCCATCGTTGCTTTAATGGCTCGTGGTTTAAGAGTGTCTTGGTGGCCCTAGAGATGTTTTTGCATCATTGTGTCTGGAAAATATATGAGCGAAACATTAGTCTTTATATTGCTCCAAGTGAGTTTATGAAAAAAACTGTTGTTAGTTTTGGTATTCCAGAAGAGAAGGTTGAGGTGCTGTACAATTTTATTGTTCAGCCCGAGACTCAGGTTGGAGATATTGGAGCAAAAGACTATCTGCTTTATTACGGCCGACTGTCTCCGGAGAAAGGAGTCAACGTTTTGCTTCAAGCCTTGAAACAAATTCCTAAAACTTTGAAATTAAAGATTGTTGGCTCTGGGCCAGAATTGGAAAATATAAAGGCAAATATTGAGTTGTTGGGGCTAGAGCAGACGGTAGAGTTGCTAGGCCCTAAGTTCGGTCAAGAGCTGAACCAAATAATATTAGGCGCAAAAGCTATTATCATTCCGTCTATTTGGGCGGAGAATATGCCTTTTGTGCTTTTAGAATCATTGGCTTTGGGTAAGGTGGTGATTGCTTCAGAGACTGGTGGACTACCGGAATTAATTACTCCGGGAAAAACTGGCTTCTTGTTTGCAAATAGTGATGTCTCGGATTTGGCTCAAAAGATTGTTTCTCTGGATGATTATAATTTAGAAGATATTGGTTTGGCAGCTAAGAAAGTGGTTGCTAATCTTACTCTAGATAAACATCACCAGAAATTATTAGAGCTATATCAACGAGTAGTCAGAAAATAATTATTTTTAATTTGTTTGTAATAAAAGGAGATTATTGTAAAAATAGTCTCCTTTTTGCAGATAATAACTTTTTAACTTCTAGTCTTGACTTTAGTCTCTTTCTAAAATAAGATAATGGCGGCTGGTTTTTGTTGCCAGTCTAATATCGTTATTTAATAATAGAATAATAAGAAATTTCTTAAGTTATTAATATTTACAAAAACAGTTAGTCATGAAACAATTATTGAAAAATGTTCAGGTTTTAGGTGTCACTTGTAATCAATGGGGTGATACTGGAAAAGGAAAATTCGTTGATCTTTTTGCTACTTGGGCTAATATTATCGCCCGTGGTACCGGCGGTGATAATGCCGGCCACACTATTTGTTGTGGTAGTGACAAACACACCTTTCATATTGTGCCTTCTGGTATTCTCTTTGACCGCGAAGGGAAAACTAATATTATCGGCAATGGGACAGTTATTTATCCAAAGACTTTGGATTTCGAGTTATCTTTACTGGAAAAAAAGGATTTGAGTTATAATAATTTGATGATCGCCTGGAATGCTAAGCTGATCTTGCCGACTCAAATTGTTTTGGACAGGGCTAGAGAATGTTTAGCTGGTGATGGCAAAATTGGTTCGACTGGTAAGGGTATTTCCCCGACCTACGGTGATCATATCACCCGTAATGGCCTGATTGTTAATGACTTGATTAATCCCGACATCTTTCGTCGGAAATTAGAAAGTCATTTAACAGAGAAAAGATTGCTTTTGAGAAATTATGATCCAGAGGTTATAAAGGCAATCATGGGTCATGAACATTTAGAGTGCGGCCTGTATTATAGCTCCAAGAATATTTTTTGTTCTTATGCTATCCTTGAAAGGTATCTGGAGTATGGTAAAAAGTTGCGTTATCTGATTAGGAATACTGATGATTTTCTGCGTCAAGAGTTGTTTAAGGGATCAAAAATCCTTTTGGAAGGATCCCAAGGACTCCTGTTGAGCATTGATCATGGTACCTATCCTTTTGCCACTTCTTCTGACTGCACTATTTCCGGCCTAGCTAAAGGTGTCGGACTAAAATTATCTGATGTTGATTTGTCCTTAGGAATTATTAAGGGCTTCTATGCGACTAGAGTTGGCCGAGGACCATTTCCAACTGAGATGGGCGGACAAGAATCGGATGATTGGTGCAATAGATCGGGCATTACTAAGGAAGTTGAAAAGAGCCGGTACGATAAGGATCCGATTGATTGGGCTATTGAGTTTGATCAGGGGGTTGGAATTCGAATGATCGGGGATGAATATGGTGGCACTACTGGACGTCCGCGTCGCGTTGGTTGGTTAGATCTTCCGCTCTTGAAGTATGCGTTAAAATACGCTAGTTCCGATGTTATCTTGACTAAGCTAGATGTCCTGGACGGATGTGAGTCCGTTAAGGTTTGCCATGAATATGAGTATTGCGGTCCGGATTATAATCTTGGTAATCAGGTGATTAAAATGGAGATTATATTAGCTCTATTGTCGCTCCAATTAGCGACATTCTTAAGTTCTGCGTGCCAGTCTATAAAGAGTTTGAAGGCTGGAAATGTAGCATTAAGGAAATTAGAAATTTCTCTGATTTACCCACAAAACTGAAAACAATTTTAAATTTTGTGGTAGCTGAAACTGGTATTAACCCTCGAATTATATCGGTCGGAGCCGATAGAGAAGAGACTATTTTCTGCTAAAAATATTTTTTTTAAAGCCGCTAGACTAATCTAGTGGCTTTTTTATTGTCCCTAAAAGTAAAAAGCCCCTACTATTAGCAAGTAGAGGCTTTCTCAAATTATTATTATGGAAGTTTCAGTCCATTCTGTTTTTCCCTTTGGTGGGAAAGATCTAAAGAACTTCGTTCAGCCTTTTGTGGAAATATTCCTCAGGCTACAAAACTTTCCTTGATTGTTAATTATAAGATAGCAAATCAGAGTAATTTTGTCAAGATATTGACAAAATATATCGTTTGTGATAAAATAATAAGCATTAAAAAGATTATAAAAAATTATTTAAATTTCATACATATGAAAAAAGTATTATTGAGTTTATTAGTAATAGTGGTTTTTGTGGGAGTAACCACTTTGCCAGCCAAAACAAAGGTCCGGGCCTATTATTCTGGTGATTCCATTGTCTATAAAGACACAGTGGTCGTCGGATCGGCTAATACCTAAAGCTTGGAGGTCTTTAAGCTGGATGGTCAAAAATTAACAAAATTTGTTGATCTTAAACCATATAACTCTCGTTTTGGTGTTTATGATAGCTTTTTTGATTTGAAATTTAATCAAGAAGATGGACGTCTATATGTTTATGCTATCTCTGGTTTTTCAATTTATAAATATGATATTTCTGATTTAAACTCTCCGAGTTTAGTTAAATCTTCAACTAATAGTTACTGGGAATGGTATAGCCGGGTTGATAAATTTGGTGATGACATGGTCACTATCTCTAATCGTGGCGTTAAGGTCCTTAACTCTAATTTGGATGTTATTGATTCCTATGATATTAAAAACGACATCCCTTATAATATTAGCTCCGCTGGATCAGATCAATATATTTTTAGTACTACTAAAAATCAGATCAGTGTTTTTGATAGAACTAGTCGCCAAGTAATCAAAAATATTAATATTAATTACCGTAGCGCTTCAGGAAATCGCAGTTTGTATTTTGATTCATATAGTCAGATGGTTTATGCCGTGGATGATTATAGCGCTAAAAAATTTGATTTAAATGGCGCTCTAAAATCGACCTTTGATCATTCCGGTAATCCTGGTTACGATGTTGCTTCTTCTAATAATGAATATTTATATTTTTCTAACGGCATCGGCGTGGTTAAGTTGGAAAAATCTACCATGAAACTTTTAGATTCTCAAGTTACTGGCGGTATTGCTGGTTCTGAAGGTTGGGCTATGGGAATGAAGGTGGTCTCTAATTCTACTGGTGACAAAGTGGTAGTCTTTAATAATTCTAGTATTTTAGTCTTGAATGATAAATTAAATAAATTAGCTTATGTTAGAGCTGGAGTTGATAGTCGACCAGATGTTAAAGAAAATTTATTTCTACGTTTAAACACAGTTTCTGCTTCGACTAATTCAATTGTTAACTTAACTGGTGGTGGCTATTATCCAAATGAAAAATTAATGATTAGCTTTGGTGATACTAAAATTGTCGGTCAAGCCGATGAAAGCGGTCGTTTTAAACAAATTATGACCGTACCATCAGTTTCCAATTCGGCTGCTCACAATACTTCAGATGTGACTATCGCCAGCGCTGGTACTAGCACCACCATGACTACCGTTAGAGAACGGAAAGATATTAAGGTTGTGGGAGAACAATCAAAATTTAATTATAGTGTTAGTCTAGAGGTCGTTACCACTAAATAATTAAGATCATTTTGGTAAGAAGCAGGCGTTAACCTGCTTTTTACTTTAAATAAATTCTAGTTTCTGGTATAATACTATTATCTTAATTACTTAGCCTTAATCTTAATTTTATGGAATTTAGTGAATTAATTAAAAATAAAAAACAAACATTAGTTTCTTTTTTTCTGATTTTTTTCTTGCTGGGAGCTGTCTTTACCGGACTGCAGACTTTTAAGTATGGAACTACTTCCAAGCTACTAGTTATTCAAGAGGGGGCTAGCGGGGTTGATCCTTTTGCTGTTTCTCGCTCCGTTGAATATTTAAGTGGCTTGTTTTCTCAGGTGGTTTATTCCAATTCATTTTTTAATTTAGTTCAAGATTCCGGATTTAATATCGACAAAACTTATTTTAAAGGAGATTCCATTAACCAGATGAAGCTGTGGCGGAAGACTGTTTCGGCTAAGAGTGTTGAAAATTCCGGTGTAATTAATATCAGTGTCCATCATCCCAATGCCTACCAGGCTAAGCAGATAGCCTTGGCTGTTAATAATGTTTTGATGACCAAAAATTCTAACTATCAAGGTATTGGCTCTTCGGTGAAGATTACAGTTATTGATGAACCGTTAGTTTCTAATTATCCTAACCAACCGAATCTTTTAATTAATTTTGGTTTGATAGTAGTCTCAAGCTTAATCTTCGGTTTGATCTATATTTATATTTTTCCGGAAGAGAAGTATGATTTTAGTTTAATGGGTCGTCGCCGAAAGAAGGTTAGGGCTGTTAGAAATACAATTAAGCATGATTTTCTTGCTTCGGTTAGTGATTTAAGTGACAGAAATAATGGATCAGAAAATAGTTTAGAGAGCAGGGGGAGTATTAAAAATATAATGCGTTAAAAAATAAATATTTTTCAAATTGACAAAAGGCATATTATTGTGATATGCTTTTTGTATTGTTTTTTGGTCTTTAAAAGAGTGACTGATTAAACTAATGATAAAGCTAATCTTTTGAGGTTGGTTTTTAATTAGTTTAATTAATCATTAAAATTTTAAAAAAAGATGAATTTAAGAGAGTTTCCCAGGGCCCTTACTCCAGGTGAATGGATTAATGGTAGCCCGGCTCCAAAAAATGAGCCAATCGTTGGTGTTGATGACGTCAGCTACATGTTTAATTGTGATAAAGTATTACATGAAACCCCGGTTTCGGTCGTATTTTATGGCCATGTAGTTGAACAAAAAACTGAGTCAGAAACGGGGCAGTATGCATTGCTTATTGTAAATGATAGGTCGGCATATTTAAGTCGTCTCAATGGCCCAATGAACTTTTAATTAGCGGGACTGGCGAAACTTAATCGTTTTGCTGGTCCTTTTTTATTGCTCAAATGGTATATTGACAAAAAATATCATTTATGCTAGAATAGAGCTAGTACTTTAATATCATTTCATTTTTATTGGTTTTTAAGGCAATTATTGAATTACCGTTTAAGTCTCTTAATCTGGGGATTTAAATGGTAATTTAATGAATGTCTAACTTTTAAAACCCTTATAAAAAATGAAAAATTTAATTATAGTATTAGTTTGTTTGATCTCCGGCTTAGCCTACGGTCAAACTGAGTCAAATAATTTTGAGCTGAAGTATAACGGCAGTTATAGTGCTACACCCACCGAGGTTTTAAGTATTGATGATGTCCTGGACACGTTTCGTCTGGGAGAATCTAATGCCTATGATTTAGGTGCCGGTATGTATCTTAATTGCGGCTTAGGAGTTGAAGGAGGTTATCGTGTTTCTAATCGCTACTTTGATACTTTAGCTGGTGGTCAGGAATCATATTCAATTGGTCTGTCTTTTAAAAAGGTAGTTTTGGGTCCCGGGTCGTTATTCGATGAAGGATTTAATACTGCTTTTAAATTCGGTGCTGGGTATTTCCACGCCGATAAAATCGACCAAATCGAATACATCAACATTGAAGATGTTTCCAGAATATGGAAGAGGAATAAAATCTCTAAGGGATTTTATCTTAGCGGGGGATTCAACATCTTCAGAGACAGTCCTGAGTTTATCGACTTCTATGGAATCTCATTCCATGGGAGCTATAAAAATTCTATCTCTAGTATTTTAAGCGAGTCAATCGATGACAAGCTTATAAAAGGTAGATGGGGAAAGGAAGACTCTGTTGGCGTGGTGAGCGTTGGCGTTGAAGTTAAGCCAGTAATTTTTCCTCTGGGTCCGAAGTCTGGTTTATCTTTAATAACTACTGCTAGCTATAGTAACTTCAATGGTTATAATGTCTATGACCCAGGAGCTACTTTCCAGGTCGGATTTACCCTTGAAGGATTTCATAAACTTGGAGAATGTGTCAGAATCGTTTATGTTTGCGCCCCTAGGGAAAATTATATTTCCAACGGGATTAACGTGAATGTAGATTTGATTCAAACCTGCCGAACTCTGTTCGGAAGGTAAGAACAAAAAATATCTTTCGAAAAAGGCTTTCTAAACAGGAGGCCTTTTTTCAATTTTTAGGATGACAAAAAACAGTCTAGAATAATCTAGACTGTTTTTATATCTCTAATTTATTTGGTAGTAACTGCGTAGGGAGTAACGTTGACGTATTTGGTAGCTTTAAGGGTGTTGTCAAACTTACGTAATTTTTTAGTAGTAAATTTAACTGTACCAGACTTAACTGCAAATAAGGTATCATCGTTACCACGTTTGACATTTTCTCCGGCTCGGTACTTAGTACCACGTTGTCTAATAATGATGGCTCCAGGTTTAGCCTTCTCGCCGTCGTATAATTTTACACCTAAGCGTTTGCTTTTCGAATCTCGTCCGAGGGTCGTACTGCCGCCGGCTTTCTTATGTGACATATTAGTATAAAAAACACATAAATTAGGCTTATTTATTAAGCCTTGATAAAGATGTGTTTCTGCTTAATTTTTTAATAATTATCGATGTTTCTAATATATCAAACCGAATAAAAACTGTCAATATCAAGGTATTTTATTATTTTTTAGATAATGGTATAATAAGAACATAAAATAAACTTAAGATAAATCATTAATCATCCTGTCGAATTGGCATTTGATTTTTGGATTTTTTAAAAAAATTTATGGCAGTCAAAGTAAATGAAGCTCAATGCATTGGTTGTGGCATGTGTGCCAGTATGTGTCCTGATGTTTTTAAAATAAATAATTTGGGTAAATCAGAAGTAATTAGTTCTGATAATAAGGAATGCGCTATGTCGGCAGCTACAGCTTGCCCAGTTATGGCTATTTCCGTTGATTAATTTTATGGATGAAGACCAGATAGTTAAAAAAATTGAAAATGTTGGCTCGCCGGAACAAACTTCGGTTGTTCAGCCAGAAGCGGAGATAAGTCCAGAGAAGGTGGCTGAGCAGAAAGTAGAGAGAGTGGCTCCAAAAGTAGAGGAGGTTGTGTTGACTCCACAACCAAGTGGGGTAACTGCCAATCGAGTTGCTCCAGCTAAGACCGCCGAGCAAATAAGAAACGAACAGATTGATGCTATTTTATCTGATGGCTTAGCTGATATTTATTTAAATCTTTCACCTCAGAAACAAGTTGAATTTAGAACGAGTGGGGAAGAGGCTGTTAAAAAAATTAATGGTCTTTTGAGTCAGACTAAAGTTAAGATTAGGCAAATAGTTGATATTATTAAACGTTGGCTGACAATTATTCCTGGTCTTAACAAATTCTTCCTAGAACAAGAAGCTAAAATCAAGGCTGATAAAATTATTAAGTTAAAAAAATAATTAATATAATATATGGAATCTAATTTGGCCCCATCGATGCCTTTAATTGATTCTGGTTTGGCGGCGACTGAAAATTCTAATTTTTGGCCGATTTTTTTTGTGATTTTTGGCATTATAATTCTCTTGGTGATTGCCAAAAAGTTAATTAAGAAATTTGCTACTGAAAATAGTAATATTGATCAGATGATTTTTTTGGTTAGAATGCCAAAAGAAAAACCAAAGGAAGATGGCGGAAACAGCACGTTGAATGTTCAGCAATTAAGAGAGGCCATTTCTCAGGGCGAAACTATTTTTGCTGGCATTGGTGGTTTGAAGAGCCAACAGAAATTACGTGCTTGGCTTTTTGGTCGCGAAGATCATTTTTCTTTTGAAATTGTCGCACATAATAGTCGAATCTCTTTCTATGTGGCAGCACCAAGAAATAAGGCTTTATATTTAGAGCAACAAATCCATGCTCATTATCCTGAGGCTTCAATTGAAGAAGTTAATGATTATAATGCTTTTACCAGCAATGGTATAATTCTGTCCGGGTTTTTAAAGCCCAAGCGAAGCTTTATTTTTCCTCTTAAGACTTATAATGATATGGATTCAGATCCGATGAACTCGATTATTAATGTTATGTCTAAGCTGGAACTAAATGAGAGTGTCAGTGTCCAATATGTGGTTCGAAGCGCCAAGAAGGGTTGGCATAAGGTTATGAAGGATATGGTTTCTGATGCTTATAAAAAACAGAGCGTTAATGATGTTTTGAAAATGGGTTCGATGGCTCTAACTGGTTTCTCTAATTTTTTTATCAATTATGTTATTTTAGGTCCATTCAAAATGTTTGAGAATAAACCTAAGGAGGAAACGACCACGAAAAAAGAATTGACTGAGCGAGAAAAGGAGATGCTTAAAAAAATGGAAGAAAAAAATTCTAAAGCTGGTCTAGATGTTAATTTGCGTCTAGTAGTGGCTACTTCCGACAAGCTTCGAGCTCAAACTTATTTGGATAATTTAGCTAGTGCTTATAATGAATATAATTATTATGAGTATGGTAATACTTTCGGTGAAATTATTAAAAAGAACCAGCATAAAAATATTGATAATTTTATCTATCGTCGTTTTATCGAAAGTCAATCATTTTTGTTAAATACCGAAGAGCTCTGCAGTTTATTTCATTTCCCATTGGCTCACACTGAAACTCCTAATATTGATTGGCTAGTTTCTAAGACGGCAGCGGCACCAAATAATATTCCTAATGAAGGTATTATTTTGGGCTATAATCTCTTCCGAGGAGTTAAGACTGATATTCGGATTAAGCGTATTGATCGTCGTCGTCATTGCTATGCTGTCGGTAAATCTGGTACTGGTAAATCGGTTCTTTTGGCTAATATGGCTATTCAGGATATTGAAAATGGTGATGGCGTTTGTGTGATGGAGCCAAATGGTGACCTGATTGAAGATATTTTAAATCGCATTCCGCCCGAGAGAGCCGAGGATGTAATTGTTTTTTCTCCGTCTGATATTGAAAGACCGATGGGTCTAAATCTATTGGAGTTTGATGATCGTTATCCGGAACAAAAGAGTTTTGTGATTAATGAGATGATTGGTATTTTTGATAAGTTGTATGACCTAAAGGCAACTGGTGGTCCAATGTTTGAACAATATATGAGAAATGCCTTGCTTCTGATAATGGATGATCCAGAGACCGGTTCAACCTTAATGGAGATTCCAAAAGTATTGGCTGATGAGAATTTCCGAAAGATGAAATTAACTAAATGTAAGAATCCGACCGTGGTTGATTTTTGGAGAAAGGAAGCGGAGAAGGCTGGCGGTGATGCGGCTTTAGCTAATATTGTGCCATATATTACATCTAAGTTAACCCCTTTTGTGGCTAACGATATGATGCGCCCGATTATTGGTCAACAGAAGAGTTCTTTTAATATGCGGGACATCATGGACAACAAAAAGATCTTGATGGTTGATTTACCAAAGGGTGCTATTGGTGAAACTAATGCTTATCTGCTTGGTATGATTATGGTTGGTAAAATATTGATGGCAGCTTTGTCTCGAACCGATATTCCACCGGAGCAACGGAAAGATTTTTATTTATATATTGATGAATTTCAAAATTTTACCACCAACTCTATTTGTCAGATTCTATCTGAAGCTCGAAAATATGCTCTGTCTCTAACAGTTGCCCATCAATATATTGGTCAACTTAGTAAAAATAATGATAATCAGATTAAGGATGCGGTATTTGGTAACGTTGGTACAATGATTAGTTTCAAGGTTGGTGCTGAAGATGCTCAGTTTTTGACTAAAGATTTTGGTCCGGTCTTTAATGAATATGATTTGGTAAATGTCGGGCGGGGCGGGTTTATGAAATTATTGGTTGATGGTTCAACGACTAGACCGTTTTCTTTCCAAACCGTTTGGCCACTTTTGGGAACTGCCAGGGAAGATATGGCTAAGAAGATTAGAACCTTGAGCCGTTATAAATTTGGTCAAGATAGAAATTTAGTAGATTCAGAAATTTTACGTCGAACTGGAATGTTGCAATAATATTTTTTTGGTAAAATAAAAAACGCGATCTCTTTTGGACCGCGTTTTTGTTTTTAAATACCAGGAAGACAAACTGCTGAAACGATCGGCCGGACTGATCACCATGGTGCCGTCAAAACCGTGCAATTCTTTATTTTGCACATAAGTATAGGTTGGCGAATATAGAAAAATTGCCGGCGCATCCGCAGTCAGAATTTCCTGAAATTTTTTATATTTAGCAATTCTATTTTCTAACGATACTTCTGAGCGAGCTTCTAATAATAAGGTATCAACTTCCGCATTATTATAGCCAGCTAGATTTAAACCCTTGCCGCCTATCTGGCTCGAGTGCCAAAAAGCATAAACGTCTGGATCGCCGCCAATCGATTCTCCG
>Ga0172381_10007133_pt1 | contig 11096 bp, 12 predicted proteins | sample Leawel6488metaG_FD_119754 | JGI IMG/M metagenome (GOLD analysis project Ga0172381, IMG submission 119754) | Leachate microbial communities from a municipal landfill in Southern Ontario, Canada - Leachate well 64-88 metaG | ecosystem: Engineered > Solid waste > Landfill > Unclassified | place... | reverse complement strand
TGTTAAATTATAGCATATCCGTTATCATTCGCCTAGACTAATACCGCCGCGACACATAAATAATAGCGATGCACTCAAAAATAATAATCAACAAAATTTCATAAATCGCCAGCCTACCAATCGACTTCATAGCCAACAGAATAACCGGCGCGAGCGCCAATACAGAGGCAAAATAATATGCTTTAGTAATCCCCAATCGTTCTCTGGCAACTCCTATCCCAACAAGCACCGACGACGCCCCAACCAAAAAAAACGTGAAAGCACCGAGCGCTAACACGTAAAACAGGACATACACCAAGAGTATCCCCGCAGGGTGAATCGTTGACGGGGAGGTCACCTGCAAAATCGCAGACAGCAGCACGAAGGCCACTAGAATTGACACGGAGAGCATCTTTGAAAGCATATGCTCTTATCATACCGCATCGAGATTATTTCGTGGAGCCAAAGAGTGACATAGCGTGAAATAAGCGAAACACCATCTATATAAATTTAGGGGTCGCCCGCAATTGTCACTCTCGGCTGCTGACCGCTCCACATTGTGGAGCATAGGTCCTTGCGGAAGGTTACTATCCGCACTTGGCTAGTGTCATCGCGTTTTTCATTACAAGACCCGAGGATTTAGCCAAGTGCGACAAACTTCTGCCGCGCGCTACGACGCCGGTTATCCGGAGATAATGAGGCGGAGCATAGGCAACGCCACATATCGATACCCGTATAAGGTGCGTGGCATAAATGCCATATTACTTGTACCGGTGCCGGTGCCTATTTTCCGTCGATTAATCATCGAAGCGATTAAAGTGGGAGTGTTGAGTTGTTAAGGTTGTAATTTTTGTGGTGGCTTTTTTTATTTTTCTTAAAGCTTGACTGTAGATTAGCATGACTATCATATTTTTTCAATACCTTTTGCGTACAATAGTGTTGTTATTTAGTAAAAATCTTATTACAACATGCAGAATTTAAGGTGTTATCAAATAGTAATTCACTAAGCTGTAGTGTTGAGTTTACCACATCGATGTAATTCTTACTTACAGCAATCCATGCACTTGGCATCACCAGAGTCCGGCCGTTAATAATCACAACACCTCCCGCGTTCGTTGATTTCGACTCGAAAATGGCATAAACGAGCTCTATTGCCAAACCCCCTGAGCCGGACGAGACCGTATTGCGCCTGCCGCCCAATTTCCAGGCGATCGACGCGACATTAATCACAAGAATACTCGGCGCATATGCGCTCAGTCGTCGCCACTGGCGACTCGCGAATCCCATGACCGTGGCACGCACCATGCAAACGAATCGTCCTACGGCGAAAGGCTCGCGCCGAGCCCCACAGCGCGTCCGCTACTTTGCCCTCACAGCCCTAAGCCATCGGCAAAACAACAACAGTCCACCGATAATTATCGATGATTAAATGTCTCGCGATTCGGCGCAACCTCAGCACCCTCATTTCTCCGATCCTCCAGAAACTTATTCTGCCACCAAGCCGTGGGCGCAATGCCACGTGACGGACCACAATCCGCTACGCTACGTGGTTTTGCAGCTCTCCCAGCGTCCACGCCAATACGCAACAAGGCTATTGGCAATAGCTCAAAAAATGATCACTCCACTATCATTCCTCCACCAAAAAGTGTTATTTTTATTGCTGTATTTTTTACTAACGTATTCTTAGGAAAGTTATTGACACAAGCGCTTTCCCGTCATATTATAGGGGTAGTTCCTGAGTAAAAAAATTATGCAGGAACCAAAAATAAACAAAATTGCAAAAACTCCACAAAAAACGACTACTACTCGCAGGTAGTCGTTTTTATTCCCCCACCCATAGTGTTAACACGAAAATAACCGACACTATGGTCGGTTATTTTCGATGGTGGAGCTGCCGGGTACCGCCCCCGGGTCCATTAGGTAACATACTGTTCGTCTACACACATAGTGCTATTCAGGATTAGACACGAATTCGCTCAAAATAGCACGAACATACGAATAGCGTGTTTGTTGAAGAATTTAAGCACGTATCGCCAACAAAGCGATGCGAACCGATCTCGCTAAATATAGCGCATTAGGCTCATAGCGAGTATCCAAGCCAATACGGTCGCCAGCTAATTAGGCAACTGTCGCACGAACAGCAACAGGTGTAGCAAACGCGTTAGCGATTGTACCCTTGAAGTTATCCCATGCGGATGCAAGTTTGTTTGCAATTATTGATTCTGATTACGTCAGAGGTCGATGTGCAAAACAGTCTGTTAAAATCCCAATGTCGAAAGCTGAGTCAGCCCCTCGCCCATTACACTCCTGATTATACCATAGTTTACAGATTACCACTAGGTATGGTTTACTACTGGTTATATGGGTACGGTAGCAAAAATCACCTCAGTAGCACCGCTCGGGTTCGAAGGCTCCCTCATCGAGGTCGAGAGTGATATGACCAGAGGACTTCCGGGGCTTCAAATTGTAGGCTTAGGCAATAAGGCAATTGACGAAGCAAAGGAGCGCGTCAAGAGCGCTCTCGTCAATTCCCTGCTCGAATATCCCGCAAAACGCATCACAGTCAATCTAGCGCCAGCAGAGATCCCTAAGGACGGCACACACTACGACCTGCCTATAGCACTTGCTATACTCGTCAGCAGCGGCCAACTCCGCAAAGAAGATACCGCCAACGCCGTATTTGCCGGGGAACTCGCCCTAGATGGCTGCCTAAGGCCAGTATCGGGTGCGATATCCATCACAGAAACAGCACAAAAAGCCGGCATTCCCCGCGTCTACCTTCCCACCGACAACGTTGCTCAGGCGCTCCTCGTTGACGGCATCGAGGTTGTCGGTGTCACATCTCTCAAAGAGCTCTTCCTGCACCTAAAAAATGAGCTCATCTTATCGCCCGCCACCGCGGACGCAATAATCCCCCCAGCACAAAGTCAAAATGGACCGTTTCTCGATGACGTGTTTGGTCAAGAACAGGCAAAGCGCGCGCTCATTATTGCCGCAGCCGGACACCACAACCTACTACTGACTGGACCCCCGGGAGCGGGCAAGACAATGTTAGCGAAGACGCTTACCTCACTCCTTCCACCCCTAAGTCCGCGAGAGCGTCTCAACGTAACAAAAATTCATAGCCTAGCCGGACTCCTTCTCGACGACATCTCCCTTTCGCGTCCTTTCCGCACACCGCACCATACTTCAAGCCAAATCTCGATTATCGGCGGCGGCACTAAGCCGCGACCTGGTGAGGTCAGTCTCGCAAACCACGGAGTACTCTTTCTTGATGAGATTCCAGAGTATCCGCGCTCCGTTCTCGAAGCACTCAGACAACCCCTCGAGGATAAGGTGATATCCGTCACCAGAGCGAATGGCAGAGCGGTATATCCCGCCGACTTCATGCTTATCGCCACTATGAATCCCTGTCCTTGTGGCTACTATGGCGACCCCGTCAAGGAATGCTCCTGCTCCATGTCGCAGATTCTCGCCTACGGCAAACGCCTCTCAGGTCCCTTTCTCGATCGCATCGACATGGTTATATCGGTCAGTCGAGTAAACCACTCGGATTTGCTTGGTGCAAATTCGTCGTTAAAAAAACATCATGAGGCTGCCCGAGAATCTATCTCGCGAGCGCATATTCGTCAGGCCGACAGATACGGAAGTAGTATTAGATACAACGCCTCGCTTTCTTCAAATGAACTTCGCGAGGCATTCGCCCTTCCTAATTCTGTTAAGCATTTCCTAGACACCGCCGCAAGCCGCCTAGACCTGAGTCCTCGTAGCTATTTCAAAATTATTAAAGTTGCCCGGACAATAGCTGATCTTGATGCTAGTGATGAAATTACAATTGCCAATATATCCGAGGCCCTGCAATACCGCTACACCCCTTGATATGATTCGCCCTATCTGTTACAATAGACCGGAGTATTTTGCAACATAAGCACTCGAGTAAAGGAGAGTAGCGATCAATACATCAACTCGCATCAATGATGCTATTCGCGCACGTGAACTGCGCGTTATTGGTACAAATGGAGAACAACTTGGCGTCATGAGTCGCGCCGAAGCGCTTAAGGTAGCCGAAGAGGCTGGCGTTGATTTGGTAGAAATATCACCAAACGCTGACCCACCTGTGGCAAAAGTCGTTGACTGGGGCAAGTTCCAGTACCAAAAAATGAAAGAGCAGCAAAAAAATCGCCGCAGCAACAAGGCGAGCGAGCTCAAGCAAATGCGTTTTGGCTTAAAGATTGGTGCAAACGATCTCGATATCAAGCTCCGCAAAATTCGCGCGTTTCTCGCTGAAGGCCATAAAGTGAAGATACTCATCTTCTTCAGAGGCCGCGAAATGGCGCACAAAGAATTAGGCTACGGGCTGGTCGACAGAGTAGTCAGCCTTCTTGAGGAAGATGCAATACTTGAACAGAAACCAGTGATGGCAGGTCGTAACCTGAGCATCGTAATAAGGAGTAAGTAGAATGCCAAAAATGAAGACCCATAAGGGCACTGCTAAGCGCATTAAGCTAACCAGTACCGGCAAACTCACGCGCCGTCGCGCGTTCGGCAACCACATGCTTTCCAAGAAAAGCAAAAGCCGCAAACGAAATATCAACACGACAGCCGTCGTCACGGGCGGTATGGCTAAAAACGTCAAACGGGCGTTGGGAGTATAACCTATGCGAGTTAAACGAGGAGTCACCGCGCGCGCGCGCCACAAAAAGATCCTAAAAAGCGCTAAGGGAATGCAGCACAACCGCACGCGTAGCTTCCGACTTGCCAAGCAAGCCGTCACCCGTGCGCTTCAATACGCCTACCGCGACCGGCGCAATCGCAAACGAGACTTACGCGGCCTCTGGATTACCCGCATCAATGCCGCCGCTCGCGAGAACGGCACGACCTACGGCAAGTTCATTTCAAACCTGAAGACTGCCGGCGTCGAGCTTGACCGTAAAGACCTCGGAAATCGCCGTTAGCGACCCAAAAGCGTTTACCGCTATCGTCAAAAGCGTCACAAAAGACTAATCTCAAAAAGATTGCCTATTAAAATCTCCCGCTCTGCGGGAGATTTTAATAGGCAGCAAGTCTGTAAGCCGGGTTCTGTCGAGGGTAATCATCTATCTAGCCTACACGTTGCCATGCAGATCGAGCGGATAACGATACTAGCAAGCGGATCGCTTATGCGCCAGCATCTCCTTGCAACCGACAGGGTTTACCTCCTCCGCGCGTCACCGCGCGTCGCTGTGGGCTCTTACCCCACTCCTTTCACCCTTACCTGAAAATCAGGCGGTATCGTTTCTGTGGCACTTTCCCTAGGGTCGCCCCCGGTCGCCGTTAGCGACTGTCGCATCCTATGTTGCCCGGACTTTCCTCTTGCATAACTGCAAGCGATTACCCAACAAACTGCCCATAGCTATTATAACGCATAAATTTTATTTTTGGTCGGGGTGACAAGACTTGAACTTGCGACCTCACGGCCCCCAGCCGTACGCGCTACCAACTGCGCCACACCCCGATTCGCCTACGAACACCATAATGTCCCATTGGCCATCGACGCTTGATATTCCCCGCACAGTTGCAAGGTGGGTCTCCTCACATCACTTCCACGGAAGCGATAAATTTCGGAGTCCCTATCATATGATGTTAGGAAAATCATATACGCCTAGCCTCTGGGACGTATATTATTATACTCTTTTTATCCCTACTGCGCACCAAAAATCATCGCAAAAAACCGCACAATCCCGTCAATCGCGCTACCCATGAACGCCCCAATAAAGCTACTCGCAAATAGGACAATAGCGAACACCAGCAGCACCCCATACCGCTCGATCGCTTCCATCCCGCGCCGCACGAACTCGGGTGCGAGCGCATACACAACTCGCGAGCCATCGAGTGGTGGGATGGGGATCATATTAAATACGAAAAAACCTAAATTCACGCCCACATGCGTTTCCAGGAAGGTACGCAGAATACTACCATCTTGCGGGGCAATAAAAACCAGTAAACCGAAGCCGACGAAAGCCAAGATGAAATTCGTTAAAGGTCCAGCAAGGGCTACCAGCGCAGACCCCCACTCCTCGCCCCTGACGCGAGCCGGATTAAACGGTACAGGCTTAGCCCCACCAAATACCGGCGCGTGCGCAAGCGCTAACACTACCGGTAGGATAATCGTCAAAAAAGGGTCAATGTGCTTCAACGGATTAAGCGTCAGTCTGCCCTCGAGCTTTGCCGTGTCATCGCCAAGCCAGTATGCCATGAAGCCGTGCATTGCCTCATGCAACGTCATTGATATCAAGATGACGACGAGTACGATGGCTAAGTATGCGATGTCCATATACGTCTATTATAGCACGGCCCTTGACGGATACTCCGTTCTTGAGTATACTAGAACAGATTGTAAAAAATAAGTGGAAATAATCATGGCAGCACGATGCGAACTTACCGGTAAAGGCAAGCAATTCGGCCACAATGTGAGCTTCTCTTTGCGCCGCACAAAGCGCGTTTTCAAGCCCAATCTTCAGAAAAAAACTTTTGTCGTCGATGGACAGAAGGTCACAATGACCCTCTCCACCCAGGCGATTCGTACACTGAAGAAAAAAGGTCTGATTGCCCAGCCAAGCAAGTAGTACCCACTACTAGCTACAACAAAATAACCCCCATAACGGGGGTTATTTTGTTGTAGCTTCCCATAGGGGAGTGCTAGCTACGCGAGACTTCAACCGTCGTCAATGTCTGCGGCAAGCTGGCTACCGACTTTATTTTGTATTTATTGACCGTTTCGACGGGGGCGCCAAGCTCCTTAATGAAAGTTTCTAAAGTATCCTGCGGGACTTCGTAACGCAGCACTGGGTCGGCATAGTGCACCGGCACGACGACTTTCGGCTCAAGTTGACGAACGATAGACGATGCGCTCGTAGCGTCAAGCGTATACCCACCACCACCAACGGGAACAACCAAGATATCAATAACACCAATCTCCTCTTGCTGCTCATCACTCAACTGAGGATCGATATTTCCCAGGACGCATACCCGAACATCTCCGCACTCGATTCGATAAATCGTTGACATTTTTTCATCATTTTCGGTATCGAGATGACGTCGCGCTGCGATGCCACGAATCGTAAAGTCGCCAACCTCATACTCGCCCGGACCATTGATGATAATCCGCGCATCTGTGTTTCTTACAACAAAGCGCTCCTCTGTCGCAAGCTCAATTTCGTCCTTTGTTTTAATGTCTTTCAGACCAACAACCGAAATCGCGGGATCAACGATGAGCGTCGCCTTCTTTGTTGTAAATGAAACACCATTTCCGCCTTTGTATTCTATATCAAACATACCTTCTCCTTTACTGCATTTTCAGAATATTATCAGTATCTACCAACGCCATGTGCTTGTTGGCGAGAACTGCGGTAATAAACTTGTCCCGAACACTAAGACGGTAATAAAACTCATCGTAGCTCAGAACACTATACGTCAACTCTCGACCCTCTTCGGATTCAATCGTTGCCACCAGCGCCTTCACTTTCGTAGTTGGCAAATCACCAACGAGCAGAAGATCCAGTGGGCTAGCGGATCCCTTGACGAGCACTCCGGATGCGATAGCGACACGCACGCCAGGGAGCTTCACCAATTCACTGCGCCACTGATCGGCGCTTGATACCGCACCGGCTTTCGATGTTGTTGCTATTTTCTGATCTGCAAAAATTGCACGAAATGGAACATAGTACTCGTACCTCTGATTGATCTCGTAATACAATTTATTGTCAGCACTATCACTCGTGATAATCCCCACCTCTAGCATATTAGACAATTCTCGACGAACGGAATTTATTTGTTCATCTATAAGCCGGGTAATTTCCCGAACATAGAATGCCTTTCCCGGGTTGTTCAAAAAAAGATGCAGCAGTTTTACGCGCGTCTTCGAGCCAAATAGTGCATCAATCATAGTGTTTCTCTCTTTTTATTCACCTAGTCATAATATCACAATTTGTTCAGGCTATCGAGTAACTGAGCACAGTACGTATATGCACTATCACGCGGCAACCATGTAATGTATTCGTCTCGCCTCAACCAGGTCATTTGGCGCTTCGCCAATTGACGATCGAGAATGACAAAACACTCCCGCGCCTCGTCGACCGTTATCTCGCCATCAATCACTTTTTTGATGAGCGGATAGATATTGCCCGTCATCGCTTCGTTGTCCCAACCGAATTTTGTCGCCGCTCGTTGCGCCTCATCCACTACGTCGCCGCTCCATATGTCTTGGGCGCGCAGACGAATCCGCTCATTAAGCTCCTGCTTGTCTGTAGATATTCCCACAACGTATGTATCGCTCAACAAACGGCTACTTCTCTTTACTTCTTGGCCTTGTCGCAAAATCGCGTTCACTACATACCGTTTATTTTTATCGTTTTCCGGCAATTTTACGTTGTGTTTAGAACAATGTTCATAAAGGTCGTTCAAGCTCATGGCCGCGAACCGCTGACGATCCGCAACACTCGGCTCTGGCGGGAATTGGTAGTTATAGACAACAGCATTCACATACAACCCCGTGCCCCCAACGATAAACGGCACGTGACCGCGCGCTCGTATTTCCGCGATTTTATTCACAGCATATTCCTTGAAATCCGCTGCCGTGAACCGCTCGCCAGGATCAACGAGATCAATACCCCAGTGTGGCGCTAAACGCTGCTCCTCAGCCGTCGGTTTCGCAGTGCCAATATCGAGTCCTCGATACACAGTACGAAAATCGGCGCAAATTATCTCGCCACCATATTCCGTAGCGAGACGTACCGCCAACCCCGTCTTGCCGCTTGCCGTCGGTCCAACAACTACCATAAGCGGCAGCTGCTCGTTCATCGCGACCCGCCCCGATTATCCGCAAGGTCACGAGAACGACTGGCGCCAACTTCGTTGCAAACACTACAACGCTTGTAAATATCCCACAAGCTCATCAATTGCAACTTTCGACTCACCATTTTGGGTACGCACACTCACTTGACGCGCCTCGACATCCTTTGACCCAACAATCAATTGCACAGGGACTTTCCAGGCCGTCGCTTCGCGAATCTTCTTACCGAGTGATTCGTTGCGATTGTCGACCGTGTAGCGAGTCTCATTATATTTCAGTGGCGACATCAACATTGACCCATCAAGCACTGTTGTTATTTCTTTGACATAGTCAGCAACCGTATCGTTAATCGTGAGAATTCGAACCTGCTCGGGCGCCAACCAATACGGCAACCATCCCGCCGTCTTCTCGATAAGAAAGCCGATGAAACGCTCATACGAGCCGAGAATGGCACGGTGAATGACGATTGGCTTTTGCTTGTCACTGTTCTCGTCCATATAATTGATGTCCATCCGGTGCGGCACGAGAATATCTACCTGGCTCGTCGCGATTGTATCCTCTTTACCAAGCACGTTGCGTGTCTGCACATCGATCTTTGGCCCATAAAACGCAGCTTCACCCGTCGCTTCGACAAAGTCTGCGCCAAATTCACGCATTGCCGCACGAATTGCATCGCTCGCCTGTTGCCAAACTTCTTTATCGCCACCGTATTTATCTTTCGCGAAGTCGGGCAACGATAACCGATACCAATAATCCGTGATGCCCATCGTATCGTAAACCGTCTTAAATAGTTCAAGCACCTTGATAAACTCATCCTTGAGCTGGTCTGGGCGCACATATATATGTGAATCATTTTGAGTAATTGGCCCACGAACACGAATCAAGCCTGTTAACGTACCCGACAGCTCCTTACGATATATTCGCCCTACCTCGGCAAGCTTCAAAGGCAAATCACGATAGCTCGTGACAAGCTTCTCGTAAATCATGTGATGATGCGGACAGTTCATCGGCTTGATATAAAATGTTTGCCCCTCGTCATCCTCCAACTTATACATATCGTCGCTATAGTAACTAGCGTGACCAGAGCGGATATAGAGATTTTCGTGCGCTAGTACCGGCGTTTCGACATATTGATACCCACGAGATACCTCTTCCTGGCGCATATAGCGGACAAGCAAATCTTTCATCGTCTCGCCACGAGGCATCATCAACGGGAGCCCAGCACCAACCGCCTCGGACATCGTATAAATACCAAGCTGCGGACCAAGGACGCGATGGTCGCGTCGCTTCGCCTCTTCAAGCATCGTCAAATAATCATCTAGTTCCCGCTGCGTCGCAAACGCCACGCCGTACAGACGCTGCATTTGCGGATTCGTCTCTTTGCCCCGCCAGTAGGCACCAGCAACACGCATCAGCTTGAACGCGCCTACCTTGCCCGTGCTATCGGCGTGCGGCCCTCGGCACAGGTCAGTAAAATCGCCATCAGTATAAAATGACACGTTTTCAATTGCGCTCGCACCGTCCGTCGCCAGACCAAGTTCGGCGCTATCAAGCTCTTTAGCAACAGTCGTACCCGAGCGTTTTAGATCGTTCAAGAGCTCCTCCTTGTACGGCTGATCCTTACTATGCGCCCAGGCGAGTGCGTCATCGACGCCCTTCTCGCTACGCTCAAAGGCGAAATCTTTTTTAATGATTGCCCGCATTTCTTTCTCGATCTTTGTAAAGTCTGCCTCGGATATTTTCGTCTCACCAAGGTCAATATCATAGTAGAATCCGTTCTCGACGACCGGACCCACACCAAACCTTGCCTCGGGCCATATGTGCTGCACCGCTTGAGCGGTGATATGCGCCAGACTGTGACGCATCGCGTAAAGTTGTTCTTGGTTCATAGAGCTATTTCTCCTTTGCCACTTTTTTATAAATAAAAAACATGCAGTAAATAAGTTGCATCGACGTAACTCATTTATCGCATGTCTCGGACCCACATATTATTATATACGGGCGGTTCCACCGGACTTCCCGGGTCTATCCCGGGCACTCATTCGGGGCGTTATCGCACGCGCCACTCCCACGAAGCTCCAGAGATGGTTAGACTCTTTCATTGCTCACTATCCACTATAACGAACTGCCGATATTATTGCAAACTCGCCTCTGTTTTGTTATGATACTTAAAGCCTACCGAGGTAATAATCACTCGGGCGATTAGCTCATTTGGCTAGAGCGCCACATTGACGTTGTGGAGGTGATAGGTTCGAATCCTATATCGCCCACCATATTGATCCAGAAG
>Ga0172381_10007132_pt1 | contig 11097 bp, 8 predicted proteins | sample Leawel6488metaG_FD_119754 | JGI IMG/M metagenome (GOLD analysis project Ga0172381, IMG submission 119754) | Leachate microbial communities from a municipal landfill in Southern Ontario, Canada - Leachate well 64-88 metaG | ecosystem: Engineered > Solid waste > Landfill > Unclassified | place... | reverse complement strand
CCTAAAGGAAAAAGGAAAGCTGGTTTAAGAAATTTAGCAGAGATTCTAGAAGCTATTGAACTAAGAATAGAAGAATCCCAAGAAGAATGTCCTTCGAATATAATTTCTTCAGTAGGGTTATTTAAAAGCTTCTCTTCTAACATTGCTACCCCTTCATTAATTCTATTTTGTCTTAATTCATTTTTCTCAATTAATTCATCTAAAAACTCTTCTGCTTCCCTCATGGTTTTATAAGATAACATAAGATAGGCAGCTGGATAATCTCCTTCAATATTTCTAACATTAGTTAAGGTAGAAATTTTACTAACAACTTCTTGAGAAGATAACCCTTCTCCTAGTTTTTTAGATTGAAAAAAAACTTTAATTCCAGGTCTTTCATTGTAATCAAGATATTTTAAACCTTCTTCAATTATTTCAAGGTTTTCATCTTCTTGAGGCATCATATCAGTAATAGTTGCTACTGCCGCTAAACTAACTAAATCTTCTCTTAAAGATTTTGACATATCATCAATCAAATCTTCCGCTACTCTTAAAACTAATCCAGCCGCAGCAAAGAATTTAAAAGGATAATTATCATCTTCTCTTTTAGGATCAACTACAGCAGTGGCTTCGGGAATCTTATCAATAATATCGTGATGATCAATAATAACAACATCAAATCCCATTTCTTTAGCAATTTCAATTTCTTGATTATTAGATATTCCTAAATCAACAGTAATTAGAAGAGCTGGAGCTAAAGGTTTTAAAATATTTAAAGCAACTTCATTAACTCCATGTCTTTGTTTTTCATAATCAGGAAAGTAGGATCTTTCAACCTTCCCTCCAATCGCTTTAATGGTTTCTTCCATTATAATAACTGAAGAAACTCCATCAACATCAGCATCTCCATATATAACAATCTTCTCATTATTTTTAACTGCTTCTTTTATTCTGGCAACAGCCTTATCTACATCTTTAATCTTCATCTTTATATATTTCTATCCCTGGTAATTTCTCTCCACCTAATAATTTAATCATTGCTCCCCCACCTGTAGAAATATGATCAAAGCCTTCTTCAAGACCAAATTCAAAAATAGCATCAGCAGTATTTCCTCCACCAGCTACTTTAAAAGCTTCCTTATTATTTACAATAGCTTTTAATACTTCTTTAGTTCCTTTAGTAAATCTTTTGTCTTCAAAGAATCCCATTGGTCCATTAATAACAATTGTTTTAGCTGTCTTAATAATTTCACTAAATTTTTCTATAGTATCAGGACCAATATCAAAAATATCTTCATTAGACCTAACATTTCCTGGTCCAACTTCTCTAGTATAGGAATCTTCAGAAGTATTTGGAGAAACAATTACATCTAAAGGAAGATGAAGATCTAGACTAGTTAGATTAATTTGGCTAACTGCTTCAATAACCTCTTTAGAAGGAATCTCTCCTTCACAAAGTCCTTTAATAGCTAATAATGTATTAGCTATTTTTCCTCCAATCAAAACATGGTCAGATTTTTCAAACAGATTCTTAATCATTGAAATCTTACTATCAATTTTAACTCCTCCAATGATAGCAACATATGGTCTTTCAGGATTTTCTATCTTTTTAAGAACCTCCATTTCTTTATGAATTAAAATTCCTAAACAAGAAGGTAAAAACTCTTGAATTCCTGTAATTGAAGCATAATCTCTATGAGCTTGACCAAAAGCATCAAAGATAAAAAAATCTCCATTCTTAGAAAGTTTTTCAGCATATTCTAAATTTCGAGCATTTTCTCCAGGATAAAATTGAACATTCTCTAATAGTAAAATTTGTCCTTCTTTTATTTCTTTTGTTTTACTAATAACCTTTTCTCCAATACAATCTTCAATAAAAAAAATATCTTCTCCAAACCATTCTTTTAATTTCAAGTAAACTGGTTTTAAAGAAAAACTTTTAACTACTTTCCCTTCAGGTCTTCCTAAGTGACTAAGTAAAATAATTTTAGAACCTTGCTCTCTCAAATATTCAATTGTTGGAAGCATCGCTCTAATTCTATGATCTTCTAAAATAGTCCCTTTATCGTCTAAAGGAACATTTAAATCACATCTTACTAAAACTCTTTTATTTTTTAAATCAAAATCTTCTATCTTCTTCATTTTTATTTTAAATGTTTTTTTAAAGTTTCTTTTAAATCTTTTAAATTAACTTCTTTCCTATCTTTCTTGATTGGTCCTTTCTTTTTTGAAAAACAAGATGGTTCCATGTTTTTTAAATCAGTCAAAGAAATTGATTCTTTTTCTTTAGTTATATCTTCTTTAACTTCTTTTTCTGGTTTATTTACTATATCCTCTTTTACCTTTTCTTTTATTTCATAACTATGTTCAGTTATATGACTTTCTATGTGTTCTAAATGTTCTGTATTCAAAGACCCTTCTTCTTTTTTCTTAGCTAAACATTCTTTACAATAAACAGGTCTTTTCCCATCAGGTTGAAAAACAACTTTGGTTTCTTTTTTGCACTCATTACAAATAGCATCATATAATTTAGGAGCTTTCTTCCCAGAAACAGGGACATCACTAATATCTCCAGCCCATCTAACCATCTTTTCCTCAATAACAGATCTATTTACAGTATATCTTTCTCTAGAGGCTCTAATAATTTTATCAACATAAACTTCTTCAGGAATAATATCTGGAGCAATAGTTAAAGCAGAAAAAGGTCTACTAGCTACTCCATTAATCATCAACTTTAAGTAAATATTATATTTACCAAGATTAACAATCTCTTGACCATAAAATTCAGGAGAAAACTCTTTTTCTAGAAACTCTGCATCTTCAGCTCCAATCCTAAAAGTAACTATAGTTCCAACATTACCAAAAACAGCATCAGCTACTTCCTCTTCCATTTGAGTAATATATTGATGAGCTAAAATTAAAGACAATCTATATTTTCTAGCTTCAGATAAAACATTGGTAAAAGATCTAGTAGCAAAGTTTTGAAACTCATCAACATATAAAAAGAAATCTTTTCTGGTTTCTTCTGGAATATTTACCCTAGACATAGCTGCTAATTGAATTTTAGTAACTAATAAAGCTCCTAAAAGTTTAGCATTATCTTCTCCAATTCTTCCTTTAGATAAATTAAGTAAAACAATTTTCTTCTCATCCATTAATTTTCTCATATCAATGGAAGATTTAACTTGCCCAACAATATTTCTAATTAAAGGAGAAGATAAAAATTGTCCAATTTTATTTTGAATAGCTGCTGTTGCTTCTACTTCATATCTTTCTGTATATCTTGCAAATTCTTTTTCCCAATAACTCTTAATCATTGGATCACTAACATTAGCTACAACCTTCTCTCTATACTCTTTATCACTAAGCATTCTGTTAACTCCTAAAAGAGTAGCATCAGGATATTCAATCAATGCTAGTAAAGCATTATTTAAAATATATTCCATTCTGGCTGACCAAACATCAGGCCAAATCTTTTTAAAAGTTTCCATTAAACCTCCTACTACTAATTGTCTTCTTTCTGGAGCCACATTTTCCATAATGTTAAAAGAAACCGGAAAGTTTAAATCAGAAGGATTAAAGTAAACAACATCATTAATTCTTTCTTTAGGAACAAAACTAAGCAGTCTTTCTACTGCATCTCCATGAGGATCAACAAAACAAACTCCGTGACCATCTCTAATGTCTTGAATAGCCATTCCTTCTAGAAAAGCTGTTTTACCCATTCCAGTTTTTCCAATAACATACATATGACGACGTCTGTCGTCAAGCATAATCCCAAACTTTTTCTTTTCGTTTCGGAAACTAGTTAGACCTAAATAATTAATGTCTTTCATCTTATTAGAATATCACAATTATGCCTATTTAGGCAATTAGAAAAAAGAACGAAGTTTCAAGCTTCGTCTTTTATCTAGGGAGTTCAACTGGAGCTCCTCCTCTCTTAGCCTCTACTCTACTAATAAATGGAGCTGGTGCCACTCTACTACTTGGGAAATGATATAAAGAAGCTATTTCTTTATTACTTAAAACCATTTTCTTCTTTTTTTCAGGAAAAGGATAAAACCATCTTAATCTGTCTCTATATCTTCTAAATGATTTTCTAGCAATTTGATAAACTCTTCTTTTTGGAAATTTCCAGTAATTATACCATTCTTGTTTAGCTTTAGGCATTGTTCCTCCTCTAGGAACTAACATATTTAATCCAGCAAAATTAGTAAAATATCCAAAAGGAAGCTTTAATCTTGGTTTAAAGAAAACATCTCTCTTCCCTAAAAAAATAAATCTAATATGACATTCGTTCACTAAGCTAGATACTTTCTCTTCTACTCCAATAACAATATCTCTTTCTCCGGGAGATAATTTCATTTCTGAAGGAATTAATTTTTCATCTTCTTTTGGTTTTTCTTCTTCTAGAGGTTTTCCATGAATTAATAAATCCCAAGCTCTTTTTGTCATTTTTCTAGATTTAGGAGCTCCTGGTCTATTTAATAATTTAGCAATCTCAGCTTTTCCTTCATCTTCAAAAGGTTTCCCATCATTCATTGCAATTGGTTTAGCTACAATTTGTATCCAAATTTGTTCTCCTGGAACAATTTTTCCTAAAGCTTCTAAAAGATTAGCCATTGGATCAACTCTCTTTTCTTCAACAGATTCTGATCCTGTTTCAAATTTATCATATGTTTTAATAGGATAAGAATTACCTTTAATAGTAAAAAAGTCAGCACACCAAAGATTCCAATCTTTGTTAGGAATATCTTGAGGAACTTTTTTAACATAATCTTCTGCTAAAGATATTTCTACATCTGGATATTGAGCAAAAATAGCTGCTTCAAAAGAATCTCTAAAGGCTTCTGGAACCCTCATAAAAAAATGAATCTCACCTCCAAAAGAAGCTATCTCATATGAAATAGCATGCAACCCTTGCCCATCAATCCATTTTTCTTTCCAAGAAGCATCTCCAAGATAAGCACTTTGCCAAAGAGAATCTATAACAGATTCCATAGCACTAATAGGTTTAACAGAGTCTTTAGAAATTTTAATTTCTAATAAAATCTTTTTCTGGTTTGCAGCCCATTTTTCATATATATAAAAAAGATAAAACTTCTTAGCTGGTTTAAATAACCAGATAGGAAGAAAAACCCACCACCAAGAGAAAAATATTCTAATTGCTTTGTCAGCTAAAAACAGAAAAAGAGGCCAAATTTCTGCCTGTATAAATGAGAATATTTGAGCGACCAAATTTTCCATGATATATTAACTTTCTTTTACTGTGTATCCTTTATTTGTTTTAATAAAATTATTCTTATTGCTTAAGTTTAATACAATAGTGTTCCTTTTAACAAGTCTTTGTTCTGAAACTTTCTGAATGATAGCATCTTTTTCCATTGGTCCATTTTCTTTAATAACTCTAGCAATAATATCTTTAACTACTCCAGTTTCATATCCCCATTCTTTTAAAGCATAAAGGCCTCTTCCAACTAAAACGAATCTATTATCTCTAATAAGTTCATTATGTACAGTTTGAGAAAGAGTTCCTTCTCCAATTAAAGCTGCTGCTTCTCTAAAGTGTAAAGGTTTATTTTTCTTAACAAAAACATTATAAGCTTTATCTTTAATTTTTCTAGGATTAATTTCAGGCCATCCAGTTAAACCAAATTTACCTTCATTATTAACGTCAACTTTCTTGCAAGCATTAATATATGAAATAACAATATTGGAACTTAAAGATCCTTGTTCTTCATTTAAATTAAAATCACTAAGTTTTAATAGTCTATTTTCTTCTCTAAGTTTATTATAAAAAATATTAACAACTCTTCCAGCTAGCTCTAGATATTTTTTATCTAAAGACCAAACAGCGTAAAAATCGTCGTTTTCTTTAAATCTTTTAATCTCTTTATCAAGAGTTAAAAGAAAAGCTATTTGAGGTTTAAAATCTTTTCCACCTAAATCAGAAAGAATTATTTCTTCTTTAGAAATATTTCCTTTCTTTTTTAAGTAAGTTCTAAAAGATTTAAAGATGGTTTCATAATTGTTAGATTTTTTAGAAATTTTCTTAAAACCAACAACTTCAATCTGTCTAATTCTTTCTCTACAAACACCATAGCTTTTACCAATAGCATCTAAAGTCTCTGCTTTTTTCCCATTTAAACCAAATCTACGAGAGATAATATCTCTTGTTCTTTCAGGAACAATCTCTAAAAGATCGTTACAAATTTTTATATAATCAAAATCCATTAGACTATTCTGACATCTTTTAAAGAAAAAGTCAAGAGTGGACAAAATTTACTTTCTCTTTCTAATCTTCAACCAAGTAATTAAAATATTTGGTGCTAAAAATAGAGAGAAAATTGTTCCAAAAACAATACCAATAATCAAAGTTAAGGCAAAATATTTAAGAGTAACTCCTCCTAAAAAGAAAATTGATACAACTACAATTAAAGTAGTTACAGAAGTCCCTACTGATCTTCCAATTGTTTCATATGCAGAATGATCAATAAGATCAACATAATCCCCTTTTTCTTTTAAAACTTTCTCTCTAATTCTATCAAAAACAACTACTGTATCATTAATAGAATATCCTAGTACAGCCAAGATGGCTGTTATTACAGGAATAGTAAGTTGAACTCCATAGAGCTTACCAAGTAAAGCAAAAGATCCTAAAATAATCAATGTATTAAAGATTAAAGGAATTATTGCTGCTAATCCATATTGCCAAGAAGCTAAAGGATGAGTTAGTTTTCTAAATGACCAAGCAATATAAATTAAGATTGCTAATAGAGATAAAAGAACAACACTCTTTGTTTTCTCTTTTAATTCATTACCAATAACTGGTCCAATTGATCTAAACTCAAAAGATTCGTTATCAATTTCACCAACTTCATTTAATTTACTTAAAACATCATTTCTTAAAGTTTCAGCATTTTCAGTTTCTTTGATTTTTAAAAGAATTCCCTTCTCTCCAACTGGTTGAATATTTAATTCTCCAAAACTAAGACTATTTAAGCTGCCTCTAATTTCACTAACAGCTGGTCTTTCTCCTTTAAAAGAAGCTTCTAAAACACTTCCTCCAGTAAAATCAATTCCTAAGTTTAAATTAAAAGCAGCTAAAGAATAAATACTTCCAGCAATTATTATTAAAGTAATAATATAATAAAGTTTTCTAAATTTTGAAAATTGGATAAACATATTTATTTCCATAACCATTTAATTTTTGAAAGCTTTCCATTTTCAAAAAGTCTCAAAATGTTTCTAGTAATAAAGACCGCAGTAATTACACTCACAAAAATTCCAATACTTAATGTTAAAGCAAATCCTTTAACAAAACTTGTTCCAAAGAAGAATAATATTCCAGCAACAATTAAGGTAGTTAAATTACCATCCTTAATTGAAGGCCATGCTCTATTAAATCCTTCACTTAATGATTGTGAAAAAGTCTTTCCTGAATTTAACTCTTCTCTCATCCTAGAGAAAATCAAAATGTTAGCATCTACAGCCATACCAATAGAAAGAATAAATCCTCCTATTCCTGAAAGAGTTAAAGTTATTCCAAAAAGTTTAAAGATAAATAATATAAAGACCACATATAAAATTAAAGATACTGAAGAAATTAATCCTAGTAGTCTATAGAAAACAATCATAAATATTAAAACAATAATAAATCCAAAGATTCCAGCTTTCAAACTTTGATTTAATGAAGCCATTCCTAAAGTAGGACCAACAGTCTGTTCAGAGATTAAACTAATTGGAACTGGTAAAGCTCCAGCATTAAGGTTTTTTACCATAGTTTTAGCTTCATCTCTAGTAAAGCTTCCAGTAATCCTAGCTTGCCCTCCAGCGATAGCTTCTTGAACAACAGGAGCAGAAATAGGCATATTATCAATATAGATAGCTATACTTTTACCTACATTATCAGAAGTAATTTGTTCAAATAACTTAGCTCCTTCATCATTAAAAGTTAAAAGAACAACCGAAGCATTAGTATATTGATCAGTTCCAAGTTCTGATTTCTTTAAATATTGTCCAGTCAAAGAAGTTCTTTGATAATATGGATCATCTAAAGCTAATTCAATATTTTCAACTGATTCTAATTGTTCATCAGTCATTCCTTGAACTTCTTCTATTTTATCAACTCTTCTTTTAATATCTTCTTCTGTTCTTTCAGTTTTAAACTCTAAAAGGGGAGTTTTACCAATCATATCAACAGCTTGAGAAATATCTTTAACTCCAGCTAAATCAACAGTTAATCTGTATTCTCCACTAACTTCTTCTGTTTGAATTAAAGGTTCTTGAACTCCAAAAGCATTAACTCTTCTTTCAATTACATCTCTTAATCCTTGCATTACATCAGACTGATCTCCTTCATCAATTTTAGATAAGTCAGCTTTATAAATTAAATGAGCTCCCCCTTGTAGATCAAGGCCGAGCTTAAAAGATTTCTCAGAAATCTGAGGAATATTTAAAGGTGTTTTATCACTAATAAAACTAGTTGCCTTATTCAGGTAACTTGGAAAAATGAAACTAGTACAAAAAATAGCAACAATAGTTGTTATAAATATAAAAAATTTCAAGTTCTTTGCCTTCATAGGTTCTAATCTTAAAACAAAACTAATTAAAAATCAATATCAAAAAACAAGGATTTATTTTCCTTGTTTTTTATATCTCTTTTACTTCTATTAGCTCTTGTTCAAGAAGAGTTTCTTCTTTATCTCCAAAAATGAAACTTCCTCGAAACTTTTTCCCTGATATGAATAATGGAAACCATAATTTATCATCTGACCACATTTGTTCAAAAGGAATTTCATTAAGATAAAACCATTCTGGTTTCATTTCTTCTGTTTCTTTTGGTTCTCCTAAAAAATGGTCTGTTGTAAAAATATGAACTTCTCGAATTTCTGATTTTGATTTAAATCTAAATTGAACTATTCCAATTTTTTCTAAATCCTGAGTTTCAATGTCAGCTTCTTCTTTAACTTCTCTAATAGCTGCCTCTTCTATTGTTTCTCCTTTCTCAACATGTCCTCCGAATCCATTAAATTTTCCAACTCCCATTCTTCCTTTCTTTTTCATTCCAAGAAGAACCTTATTTTCTTTTCTAATTAAACAAAGTGTTAATAATGTTTTCATTTTTTCTCTCCTTTCTTAAAGAACTATTTATTCACCAATATATTCAAATCTTTTTATCTTTATACCATCTTTCTCTATTTCTTCAAAGAACATTGATTTTGGTCTAACCCATAAATCATTATCACCATAAAGAGCTTGATATACTACTAACTCTTCAAGAGTTTCACTATGTTTAGCAACGCCAATTACTCTATATTCGTTTCCTTTAAAGTGTCTGTATTTTCCTAATTTAATCATTTTCTTTTCCACAACATTTTTTATATTTTTTACCACTACCACAAGGGCAAGGATCATTTCTTCTAACTTCTTTCTTTTCAACTTCATCCCCTCCCAATGTGATTAAAGGTTTAGCTTCTTCTTTTTTAACTAAATCTACTTTAAGAATAGAATCAACAGATTTAGTCTCAATAGTAGCAACTAAATCTTTGAACATTGTATATCCTTCTCCCTTATACTCAATTAAAGGATCTTTTTGTCCGTAAGCTCTTAATCTAACAGACTCTTTAAGATAGTCCATTTCATCAATATGATTCATCCAATGATAATCAATAGTTTTCAAGAAAATAACTTTAACTAAGTTTTTGAAGTTTTCTTCTCCGTTTCTTTTTTTCTTTTCTTCTAATTCTTTTTTATTAAATCCTTGTTTATCAGCAAACTCAAATAGTTTCTTTTCTAAACCTTCACTAAAAGGTTTTTCAGAATCTATTAAAATCTCTCTTCTTAAATTATAGATTTTTTCTCTGTGCTTATTAATAACATCATCATAATCAAGAAGATTCTTTCTAGTATCAAAATACATTCCTTCAACTCTATTCTGAGCTTTTTCAATAGATGAAGAAACCATTCCAGCTTCTATAGGTTGGTCATCAGGAAGTTTTAAAGTATCCATAATGCCTTTAATCTTATCTCCTCCAAAGACTCTCATTAAATCATCTTCTAAAGAAAGGAAGAATTGAGATGATCCTGGATCTCCTTGTCTTCCAGCTCTTCCTCTTAATTGATTGTCAATTCTTCTAGCTTCATGTCTTGAAGTTCCAATAACACATAATCCTCCAAGAGATTTAACTTTCTCAGCAGCTTCTTCAGAAACTGGATTTCCTCCAAGGATAATATCAACTCCTCTACCAGCCATGTTAGTAGCAATAGTAACAGCTCCCAATCTTCCAGCTTGAGCAATAATCTCTCCTTCTCTTTCATGCTGTTTAGCATTCAAAATATTATGAGGAACACCTTCTCTTTCAAGAAGTTTTCCTAAATATTCATTTTTATCAATAGAAACTGTACCAACTAAAACTGGCTGTCCTTTTTTATTCCTTTCTTTTATCTCTCTAACAATTGCTTGATACTTCCCTGCTTCATTCTTGTAAATTTTATCTGCTAAGTCTTTTCTTTGCATTGGCTTGTTAGTTGGAACAATGATTACATCAAGTTTGTAAACTTTATCAAACTCTTCAGCTGAAGTAGCTGCTGTTCCAGTCATTCCAGCTAATTTCTCATACATTCTAAAATAGTTCTGATAAGTAACTGAAGCTAAAGTAACTGATTCAGGTTGAATAGCTACTCCTTCTTTAGCTTCTAAAGATTGATGAAGTCCTCCTGAATATCTTCTTCCTGGAAGAATTCTTCCAGTAAATTCATCAACAATTAAAACTTCCCCATTTCTAACAACATAGTCTTTATCTATTTTAAAAAGAAGATTAGCTTTTAAAGATTGTTCTAAATGACGAAGATATTTAATTCCTTTATCTTCATAAATATTTTCTATTCCTAAAATCTTTTCTAACTTTTCAACTCCTGCATCAGTTAAAACTGCTGTTCTCATTTTCTCATCAATTTCATAATCAGTTTCTTTATTTAGTTTAGGAATGATAGCTGCAAACTCTTGATATAGTTTTCCTGGATCTTGATCTGGAGCTGAAATAATCAAAGGAGTTCTAGATTCATCAATTAAAATAGAATCTATTTCATCAACTACAGCAAAGTAGTGACCTCTTT
>Ga0172381_10007131_pt1 | contig 11097 bp, 5 predicted proteins | sample Leawel6488metaG_FD_119754 | JGI IMG/M metagenome (GOLD analysis project Ga0172381, IMG submission 119754) | Leachate microbial communities from a municipal landfill in Southern Ontario, Canada - Leachate well 64-88 metaG | ecosystem: Engineered > Solid waste > Landfill > Unclassified | place... | reverse complement strand
AGTTCGAGGTCGCGGACCCGTTCCATGAGGTCGGCATAGTCGCGTTCGAGTTCTTCGAGGCGTTTTTCCATGTTTTCCTGAGATGTCATGTATAGGAGGTTGGCGTTTCGGGTCTTATAGGTTGGTTATATGGAAGGGGTGGTAAAAACAGTATCCTGGCGGAGAGCCGCAGGATATCTCAGAACTATGCACCTTTGTTCTGAATCATGGATTCGCCAATACTATTATCTCATCTGAATACACATAAGAAATTAATTGTGGGTTCCATCACATAATTAGTGACAATAATGTGATGTACATCACATAATTATTGGAATGCCCGGGAGAGGAAGATGTATCGAACTGCAATAGATGAGCTTAGGAAGTGGAAATCGTCAGAATACCGCAAACCGTTGATCGTAAACGGGGTCAGGCAGGTAGGTAAAACCTGGCTGCTCAAAGAGTTTGGCAGACAAAATTATCAGAACACCGTATATGTCAACTTTGAGGAAAATCCCGAATACAAATCGTTTTTCGACACCACGAAAGACATCGAAAGAATTCTCCCGAATCTTGCAGTTGCCAAAAAACAGACAATACGGCCAGGGGACACTCTCCTCATCTTTGATGAGATCCAGGAGTGTCCGGATGCCTTGAATTCTCTCAAATATTTTTATGAGAATGGTCCTGAGTATCATATTGTGTGTGCCGGGTCACTTCTCGGCGTTGCACTCTCAAGACCTACCTCATTTCCTGTTGGAAAAGTTGAGTTTCTCACTCTTCGCCCCATGACCTTTTCTGAGTTTCTGATCGCGGGCGGAGATGAGAATCTGGCTTCCTATCTTGACGGCATCCGGGAGATCGAACCGATACCAGAGGCATTTTTCGGTCCGCTTTGTGAGAAACTGAAGATGTATTATATCATTGGAGGCATGCCCGAGGCAATTTATGCATGGACGAAGGAGCATGACATAAATCAGGTCCGAAAAATCCAGCAGAATATCCTGAATGCCTATACCCGCGATTTTGCAAAACACATTCAGCCGTTGTCGGATGTTCCCAAAGTCATGTATATCTGGGAGTCCATTCCTTCTCAACTGGCAAAAGAAAACAGGAAGTTTCTGTATAATGTGGTGAAGGAGGGGGCACGGGCACGGGAGTATGAGACTGCCCTTCAATGGCTTTGCGATGCGAATCTTTTGCGCAAAGTGTATCGCCTGCGTTCCCCGGAACTGCCGATATCATCTCAGAAGGATCTCTCTGCTTTCAAAATTTATCTGGCTGATGTTGGTCTGCTTGGCTGTATGTCGGTCCTTGATCCTTCTGTTATCGCAGAGGGGGATGAAGTGTTCAGCACGTTTAAGGGTGCATTGGCGGAGAATTATGTTCTGGAAGCGATCATTGGACAGTTTGACGGACAGCCGGGATATATGTCATCGTTGAATCCAAAATTTGAGATCGATTTTATTGTCCAGCGAAAAAATCTGATTATCCCAATTGAAGTGAAATCCGACCGGAATGTTACGGGGAAGAGTCTGAAAAAATATAAAGAGCTGTACGGCGATTCGGTAAAGATCCGTGTAAGGTATTCTCTGTTAAATCTGAAGTTGGATGATGATGTTTTGAATATTCCTTTGTTCATGGCCGACCATTCCGCAAGGCTTCTTGATCTTGTTCTTGGAAGAGAGTAAGAGGAAAAAAACGGTTATGTTCATTTGATTTTTGGGAGGGGTTATGCGGTCATTGCATTGCTGTTTATCTTATCAATGACCTGTCTGATTCCATTCCACATCGACATATCCTTGAAGATCTCCACAACACTTCCCTTATCGGTGAATGGTGAGGTTTGCATTACAGAAAGGTCGGGCATGAGTCCGTTTCTGACAATATACTCGACGATCCGGTTGACAAAATAGATCTGCCGGGAATCCAGATTGGTGTCGTTCAGATATTTGGCGAATGCTTCTTTGGCCGACTTCATATCCAGTCCGATGATCTCCCGGACAAAGATGCCGAGCGGTTTATCCCCGATCTCTTTTTCGTATTCCTTCTTACTGCCGATATCTTTCCAAAGTATTTTTTCCAGCTTTTTTACATCCTCAGGCGTAAGTGGTATGTTGGATTTGAGTTTTGCGATGACCTCTTCGTCCTGATGCTGCCGGACGTAGAATTCGGCTTTTGCTTTGTAGTTTTGGAGTGCCCCGTCATCAAGATCAGAGACGGCCCATTTGGTATCTACTATTTTGTCAGAGAAGTTGGTGTCGTATCTGGTTATTTCATCCAGGAGGATGTATTTCATGAGACCCCTGAGGTTTGTTCTGATGTGCTCAAACTCTTTGATCCCGGCTTCTTTGACGTAATCGGTGTGAAGGATTTTTTGGATGAGTTCTCTTTGTGCGAGGATCTCCGGGATGGTGGAGATATCCGCGATCGCCCGCACTTTTTTGTTCAGATCACGGGTCGCTTTTTTGTATTTGTTTCCGGCGAGGAAGGCAAGTTCAAGCCCGTAGATCAAGGCGTCAAACCGTACCGCGGATGCTTCATCTTTGTACGGCAGAATGAGAGGAGCGATTTCGTCAGCAAGCAGGAGGGTCTTTTCATAGGTGAGGACCCTGAATGCCTCTTTTGAGGCATACCGGTCGATGTATTTGAGATGCTGTTTTACGGCGAAGTTGTCTCTGTTGAGTTCCCGTATTTTGTCGACGAGGTCGTCAATGAGCGACTGCCTGAACGGGATCAGTTCGTCGGTCTGATACTCGAGCGCCTGGAGTTTGAATGCCATTTCGCATTCAAGATTGAAGATGCGTTCCTGGACGCTGGTTTGGCAAGGGGCTTCTCTTCCTTTTTTCATGACACGGAAGAACTCAAAGTTTCCGCAGAAGTCAAAGATATAGAACTGTTTTTTGTCTTCTCCATCTATGAGTCCGGGGCAGAGTCTTGTTCCTCTGCCGATCATCTGCCAGAATTTTGCTTTGCTGTAGACTTTTTTGAAGAAGACGAGGTTCAGGATCTCAGGCACGTCAAGTCCGGTGTCGAGCATATCAACGGATATGGCGATTCTCGGGAGTTTGTTAGGATTTGAAAATTCGTCAACGAGGGACTGTGCATAGTTTGTGTAGTTGTCTATGACCCTGCAGTAGTTTGGAGGATAATGCGGATATTCTCTGCCGAATATCTCGTAGATCTTTTCTGCGTGATGGTGATTTTTTGCAAAGATGATGGTTTTGCCGATATTGCTGCCGAAGTCGACTTTGAGGCTGTTTTTCATGACGACGGCGAGGACCTGTCTTATTGTGTCGGTGTTGAAGATCCATTCATTTAAGGCTGCACTGTTTATGCTTTCAGGGACTTCGCCGTCTTCACTGGTGAAGTCTTTTTCGTATTCTTCTTTTTCCTCATCAGTCAAATCGTCGTAGATGATGCCTTCTTCGATGAATTTGAGTTTGGTTTCGATGGTGAGAAAGTCGACAAGGTATCCGTCGGATACTGCCTCTGAAAGGTCATATCCGTAGGTGGGGACGCCGCTTTCGAGTTCAAAGGTGTCGTAGGTGTTTTTGTCGACTTCGTCTTTCGGGGTTGCGGTGAGTCCGACTAAATGAGCGTCGAAGTAGGAGAAGATGTCTTTGTATTTGTTATAGATACTGCGGTGAGCTTCGTCAATGATGATGAGGTCGAAGTGTCCGCAGGTGAGGAGTCTGCCGCCGTTTTCATCTTTGACATCGTCGATCGCGTTGATCATTGTCTGATAGGTTGAGAAGACGGCTCGTGCGGTGAGATTGTCTTTTTCTTCACCGAGGTTGGTGAGTGAGAGGTCGGGAAGGAGGGCATTGAATGACCGTTTTGCCTGGGTGACAAGGAGGTTTCTGTCGGCTAGGAAGAGGACGTTTTTTACCCATCCGTGCCGGATGAGGATGTCGACGAGGGAGATGACGGTTCGCGTTTTTCCGCTGCCGGTTGCCATGACAAGGAGGGCTTTTCGTCTGTTTTCCGTGTCAAAGGCTCTGCAAACGGCTTTGATGGATTCCATCTGATAGTAACGGTCGGAGATGGATGTGTTGATCCGGATGTCGGCAAGGGAGGTTCTGAATGCGAGTTTGGCAAACTCTTTTTCAAGGTCACGTTTTGCGTAGATGCCGGAGACTTTTCGTTCAGGGTATTTGGTGTCGTTCCAGATCCGGGTTTCAAAACCGTTGGTGAGGAAGATGATCGGCCGTTTGCCGAATTTCTGTTCGAGGAGGTCGGCGTAGAGTTTTGCCTGCTGACGGCCGATCGCGGGGTCTTTGCAGGTCTTTTTCGCTTCGATGAGGGCGAGGGGTCTGCCGTCGTCTCCGAAGAGGACATAGTCGGCGTATCCAACTCCGCCGCGGTTCGGCATCCCTGTGAGTTCGTATTCGTCGATCCAGTCTTTGCCTTTTTTCCAGCCTGCGTCGATGAGCTGGGTGTCGATGTAGATTTTACGGGTTTTGTATTCTGATATTTCGAGGGGTTTGGTTATGTAGGAGGGTTCGCGTTCTGTTCTTCTCGCGGTGAGTTCATTTTTGAGCGGTTTGTTTTCGTTGATGAGCCGGGCGAGGGGCGTTTCTTCTTTGAGAGGGGGGAGGGTCGTGTCCTGATTTTTGAGAAGGGTCCGGTCGAAGGTGCGCGGTTTATAGGCTGCACTGTAACAGTAAGCAATGAAGTCAAGGAAGATGAAGAGATTTTCGAGTGCGAGTTCTGCCTGATCAGGGGAGAATTGTGCTGAGCCGTGTGCCGCGTTGTTTCCAAGGACCCGGATGAAGTTGATGCGTTTTCTTAAATCGCAGCTGATGAGTTTTTTGAATTCTTCGGTGTTGATGAGGGTCGCAAGGTTGTCCTGGTAGGGGAGTTTTAGGGATGAATCGACGGAGTATAACCATTTGACACCAAATTCAAGTGCCCTTCTGCAGTTTACGACACAAGCCGCGGTGTCGATCAAGTAGATCTTCTCTGCTGAGATCGCGGTGTCAGAAAAGGAGGAGAATCCGGGGTCTGCTGAAAGGTAGTCGAAGTTGGTCATACTCATTTTTCAATACGTAGTATATCAGAGTGATATGACTTAAAATATAGGTTGAATGCGGGAGATTTTTTCTCTGATTTGGAAGAATTCCGGATTTGGGTAAGGTATGCCCAGGCGGCTCCAAACAGTAATTACTCTCCCTCATTTTGCTGTGATTATTTTACATGGGAATTACGCGGTGTGCTCTCAATCAAAAAAGCTGACGTATGTGTACGATGTACTTCGATTTCGTGTACGGGTGAAATGCGGACACAAGAGATCTCCACACCCAACAACCTCCTTCCCGAATTGTGTGACCAGTGATCAGTGGTCAGTGATCACCCGGCTTTTGAAAAAAAGATACCCTGGAAAATTTTCAGCCGCACTCTCCTTCGTGAGATATTGGCTGCCGTAATTCTCTTGTGTTATATCTTTCTTTCTAAAAGTATATATAGTTAATTATAGGTTAAAAAATGAAAAGCAGAAACAGGGCTGAGATTCGAATTACCCCTCACATCTCCTTTCGGCATTTCGCAGGTGATCACTGACCACTGACCACTGATCACTGATCACTGGTCACCCGATTCGGGAAGATGGATGACCTGCTTTGGACTCATGAAAAAAACAAACTGCGAACCGCAAATCAGAGATTTGCTCTCCGCTTCGGGCTTTCAGCCCTCGCTTGAATCGCCGCGAATCTTAATAGAATAAGACTTACGCAGTGTTCTCTCAACTAAAAAGATAACTTACTTTTGGGATGTAATTCGATTTCGTGTACGGGTTATTTTCTGATATCTGAAAAAACCAACCGCGAATCTCCGCGAATTAACGCGAATCGCATTTTTCTTGCGCCGCCGTGCTCTGCTCCGGCTGATCGCCTACGCAGAATCGCACGTCGTCTGGAAAAATGCTGGTGGAAAAACCGGCGTGCCGGTTTTTCTCTTCGTTAACATCTCTTTTTTGTTTAATTGAAGAATAATGAAACAGCTGAAAAACCCGCACGCGGGTTTTTCCGATAGCATTTTTCAAGAGAGGGTGCGATTCCTGCGTAGGCGATCAGCCGGAGCAGAGCACCCGAACGTAAGGAAAATGCGATTCGTGAGGATTCGCGGAGATTCGCGGTTAAATAATCTCTTGTATCCACTCCCAACAAACTCCTTCACGAATTGTATTGAGGATAAAACCGCAAAACTCCTATTATAATATGGTTGCACGGATCTTCGCTTCTAATTTTCTTGCGAGGTCTTCTTGAGATTCCCACAATATCAGGTTGTCATGTTCAATATCAAAGTGAAGTTGGTTCTTCTTTTTCTTTGTGATAACATCAATTGTGGGATCATCATGCCAGTCCTTCCTGCATGTTTTAATGACTGGGATCCCAAGTCCTTTGGCATATCCTGCTTCGTAATAGACACCGAGATTGTTGTCTGTGAAGTCAGCAATCACAAAACGGCAGGTTTTGATTCCGGTAATTATTCTGTCGGTAACATCTCCGAGATATTCTTCCTCATCAACGGTGAATGCGTCAAATCCGCAGGTTAATGCTGCTGGTTTTATTGCTTCATCTCTGACAATCCGCATTTCATCGGTGAAACACATGGCTATGAAGGCGGTAGTCGAGTTTTTATTGGAGGCTAAGAGAGATTCAGTATACTGCAGTCCTTCTATGGTGAGATAATAAGCAAGGTCACCTCCATCAACACTTTGATATTTCATATATCCCATATCCATCAAAGAGTGAATCATTAAACTAAATTCTTCCCGGTTTTTTGCGTAACCTATGGCAGGATGAAAATTAGCCATGAGAAGTTGACATGAAAAACCGTTTTCCAGTTTGTAGATGTGGAGGAGGATCTTGTCAAGATACTGCATAGAGGTTTTTGGAATAATGGGGGAGGATAGAAGATTTTTTACTTTTTCTCCACAAATCTGGCGCATATCAATTCTCTGCAGTTCCGCTTCTTTTCGTGTTTCGAAGAGATATCCTGCAATAAGGTGACGATTTCCGGAATTTACTCCACTATCGTTTGGGAAATACTGATACATGCCGCATTGAGGGCAGAAATATAATTCCAGTCCTGCGTTTGCATTTATCATAGGAGTCACAGAACTGTCACAGATTGGGCATTTGTCAGGGGTCATTTTCTTGTATCTTCATTATTTGGATTTTCATCAGTCGATTCAGTGATTTCATTTTGAACAGGACTCTTATCGTTTTGCATGGGTCTTTTGCATTTTATTCTGTCTTTAGGTCTTCATAGGTCGAACTAATAAAAATCTGATATTTTTTATCCATACAAATCACCCGAAGTATTCCTGCATCAATGCCTTATACGCGGTCTCCATTTTGGCGAGTCCGTTCTGCAAAAGGGCTTTCTGCTGTTCGATCGCGTCGATACGGTCGGCGAATTCCTTTTGGAGGGGCAGGGGAGGACTAAGGATTGTAAATTTCTTTATATCTCCAACATTCACATGCCCCACTGTTGCACCCACATTTTTCTCCTTAGCCTGATTATATACATAATCTGAGCAAAGCATCGCCCACAAAAAGATGTAATGACATTTCTTTTTATCTCTTCTAAGCAACATTACTCTTTGACCAAGACAAAAAGAATAGCCATCCGGCAAAATAACCGCATCTCCATAACTTCCCTCTCTACCATATATTATATCATTTTTCTCAGGTTTTATTCTCGTTATTCGTTTTAAATATTCATTCTCATCCACATATTTCATGGATGCCCAGTTGATGTAACCATGCTGAAGTTCTGATGTTCTAATTGAGGGGTAATTTGTTGGAACATCACTATGAATCGGTGTAGAATGAGGACAATCCACAATTTCACTACACATATCCTCAATATTTACGATATCCCACCCCATCGGATTCTCCACCGGGTCGCCGAACATCTCGATGAAGAGGCTCTTCGCAAGCTCATCCATCAGCCGGATCTGCTCTTTGCGTTTAGTGATCAGCTCTGACGCTTTGTCGAGCACGTCGGCGATTCGCTTCTGCTCGTCAAGGGGCGGGAGGGGGAGAGTAAGAGAGAGAATATCTTCCCTCGATACTCCAGGAATCATACTTCGTGCTTTTCTCAGTAATTTAAGAAAAGATCCGTCTACAGCATATTTTAGATATTTCTTATCAACAATATTTGTATCTGCACGTATTGCCATGATTTGTCTGGCAAGATGACAGATACCAAAGTTGTTAAACGCTGTTAAACCCACTGTTCCTTTGCACGTAATGAGAATATCATCAGGATTAGAGATAACTACTGGTTCTGTAGTCCAACGATTTATGATGACACAGCCATCATCAATATTACTCGCTCCGGTTATGTAAGGAATACCGTTATTTTGATCATTATATTGTTCAGGTACCAAATCTCGACCAGAGATTAACTTCGAAACATCCCCCAGCCTTACCATCTTCCATTTATCTGCTATACTTCCCGTCACGTTACAGAATCCTCTTAAGCTCCGAGATCCCGTAGGAGATCTCCTCTTCGAGCACCTTCAGCTCCGACAAGATCTCCGACGTCGACTGATACTCGACTCGCTCATACACGACCTTTTTGTATTTATTGATCGACAGATCATACGCATTCGCCGCGATCTCCGCCTTTGGGACAAAGAAACTCTTCTCTGTTCGTTCGCGTGCTTCTTCCTTCGCTAAATCATGGAACCGGGCAACGATATCCGGAATATCATTCTCCTTTGTCTTACTCCGCTTATCATCGAGACTGAACCCGTCAGCCTCCATATCATAGAACCAGACCTTATCCGTTCCTCCGTGATTCGTCTTCGTAAAAATCAAAATCGCCGTAGACACCCCGGCATATGGCTTAAACACCCCGGACGGCATCGAAATGACCGCCTCCAGCCGGTTATTCTCAATGATCTCCCGGCGTACCGCCTTATGTGCCGTAGACGAACCAAACAAAACCCCGTCCGGCACAATCGACGCACAGCGCCCCCCGATCTTCAGCATCCGCAGAAACAGTGTCAGAAACAAAAGCTCCGTCTTCTTCGTCTTCGCGACACGCAGCAGATCAGCAGATACAATATCATAATCAAGACTGCCCTTAAACGGAGGATTCGTCAGAATCAGGGAATACTTATTCATATCCGGATTCTGATCCGACAAAGAATCCCGATACTCAATGTGAGGATTCTCCACCCCGTGCGTCATCATATTCATCGCACCGATACGAAGCATCGTCCGATCCATATCAAAACCCGTAAACATTTCCTTATTGAAATGCGCAAGCTGCAACTTATCGTAAAAGATCTCCTTCAGATACTTCTCTTTGAGATAATCCACCGAAGACACCAGAAACCCGCCCGTCCCGCATGCCGGATCGCAGATCACCTCTCCCGGTTTTGGCGCCATCATCTCGACGATCATCCGGATAATATGACGCGGTGTTCGAAACTGACCATTCGTTCCTGCCGTTGAAATCTTTGAAAGAAGATACTCATACAGATCCCCGCGGGTATCATCCTTCGCATCAGATTTCACCATCGCAAAAATATCATCCAGCGCATCAATGACCTGGGACAACTTCTGCGGAGTCGGCACCTTGAAAATCGCATCATCCATATACGTCGAATAAGCGCTGTTCTTATCCGCATGCAGTGTTTTTATAAACGGGAATACACCAAGCTGCATGATATCATACATCTTTGCAGCCGGAAAATCGCGGAACACCGACCACTTCAGCTGAGTTGCAGGAATCGGCTCCTCATCATTCTTAATCTCCCGCTTAATCTTAATCTCGCCCGCAAAAATACTGGAATACGGGACACTCAGCATCACTGACTCTTTCGATTTGATGTTGTCGATCTCATCCAGATCGCGAATAAACATCAGATAGGTTATCTGTTCGATCACATCCAGAGGATTGGTCAATCCCCCCGTCCAGAATATATTCCAGAGAGCGTCGATTTTATTCTTCAGATCACCAGTTATCATTAGCAAAATATGGGTAACTCTGACTTATTAAAGAGATGAGTTTGGATGAGGGGGGGTGGGGAAAAGCAAATCCTATTCTATTAAGATTCGCGGCGATTCAAGCGAGGGCTGTAAGCCCGAGTCGGAGAGCAAATCTTTGTTTTGCGAACAAGCGAGCGAAGCGAGTTGGAGAGCAAAGCGAAGCTTTGCGAACGCGGTTAAATAATCCCATTCGTCCACACCCAACCATACACGAAATTTTCGAATTCTCGCGAAAAGAGAACACCATTTCCTGAATCCAAAATCAAGACCTGCCGTCCCTCTCCTCTCAACCTCCTCCTTCCCGTCAAAAGTTCCTTATCCCCAAAAACCAATACTCAATAGATAATGGCAGCAACTACGGACCCCCCGTTCACCATCACCAACACCATGATCGAACGGGTCGGAGAAATCAGCCGGCGTATCGGGACGCTCACCGTCGGGATCAATATGAGCAGGAATCCCCGTCTCCACCACGCCAACCGGATCCTCTCCATCCATTCCTCCCTTGCCATCGAAAACAATACCCTCACTCTTGAACAGGTAACCGATATCATCCAGGGGAAACATGTTCTGGGACCCCCAAGCGAGATCCGGGAAGTCAAAAACGCTTTTCAGGCATATGAACTCCTTCCCTCCTTGGATCCTTACTCCGTAGACGATTTTCTGCACGCTCACCAACTCATGACGGCAGATCTCATCAATGATGTCGGCAGGTTTAGGACAACAGGCGTCGGCGTATTCTTCGGGGATACCGTTGTCCACATGGCTCCTCCCGCTTCACTCGTTCCAGAGCTCATCAGCAGCCTCTTTGCCTGGATCCCGATCGAATCCCTCATTCACGAATCACGTCAGCAGTATTACGATGCTCTGGGCGAATCCGGGAAAAAAGGCAACTCAACATATTTTGTCGAGTTCATGCTTTCGGTCATCAGCAATGCGCTCAACATGTATGAACTGAATGTCAACAAGCCGAGCGTCCGGTTAAGTGAAAAAGAACAAACCATTCTCAACCTCATCAAAGGAAACAGCAGGATAACCATTGCCGAAATCGTGGAAATAACCGGATATCCGCGAAGCACGGTTACCCGACTCATCAAAAATATGT
>Ga0172381_10007130_pt1 | contig 11099 bp, 10 predicted proteins | sample Leawel6488metaG_FD_119754 | JGI IMG/M metagenome (GOLD analysis project Ga0172381, IMG submission 119754) | Leachate microbial communities from a municipal landfill in Southern Ontario, Canada - Leachate well 64-88 metaG | ecosystem: Engineered > Solid waste > Landfill > Unclassified | place... | reverse complement strand
TTATTTTTCATAACTGTTTATTTTATGGATGATGTCATTCAGTAAATTCCGTACAGTAGGATAACTCAGTTTCATTTGTGAGGCCATCTCTTTAAGACTTCCGCTGTTTTTTACGAAGTGTAGAATAAATTGCTGATCGTCTTCAGAAAGGAGAGCCAGAACAGGCAAATCGTAGGAGCCGTTTACTTCGGTTTCGCAGCTTTCACACTTCAAACATTTTACTTTAAGTTGCGCATGGCAACTCGGACAATAAGTAGGTAGCATATTATTTTATTTTTATGGCACAAATATAAAGTATAATTTGAATAATTGTACTATATAACTAAATTATATTTAGCGACAACTCAATTATATTAATTTGTCTGGTAGAATTATTCACGTAGGAAGGTGGTTTAGTGATAATTTGTCTTTGTAAGACCAGGTCTACTTCTGAATCGTAGATTTGATAATCTCTGTTTCCAACAATTATCCGCAGGACATAATAAAAGGCTATAATCTTGAAACCTTATTATTATAGTTGATTCTGCTTATTATTCTATGTATAGCAAAATAGTTTGTCTAAAACTGCGTTTTTCTGCGAACCCGAAAATATATTGGAGTATATTTGTATAAGTTTTCTACTAAATATTATAATTTACAACTTATTGATAATCAACTATGGTCACCATGCACAATTGGTTTGAATGCAAAATTCAATATGAAAAAATAGCTGCCGAAGACGGTAAACAAAAAAAGACAATAGATACTTATTTGGTGGATGCCCTCAGCTTTACAGAAGCAGAGGCTCGACTCATCAAAGAAGTGACACCCTATATGACAGGTGAATTCACTGTTGCAAACATCAAGCGTTCACGCATTTATGAAATTTTCGATGCTCCTGAAGGAGATCGTTGGTATCGTGCCAAAGTCTTATTCATCATCTTGGATGAAGAAAAAGGGACGGAAAAAAAAGTGCCAAGCAATATGCTGATTCAGGCATCCGACATCCAGTCTGCACTGGTCCGTCTGAATGAAGGGATGAAAGGTACCATGAGCGATTATGAAATCGCATCCATTTCTGACACCCCCATTCTGGACATTTTTCCTTACGGGGTCGATGCCCTCAAAGAGGATCATATTCCTGAACAATAATATTTTTTTATCATGTCTGTTTCTGAAAACATTTATCGTATAAACAGTGAACTGCCAACCGGCACCCGTCTGGTGGCCGTATCGAAATTCCAACCGGTTGAGGCCATATTGGAAGCTTATCAGGCTGGTCAGCGTATTTTTGGAGAAAACAGGGTTCAAGAGCTCTGTGAGAAACAACCATTGTGTCCAAATGACATCGAATGGCATTTTATCGGGCATCTGCAAACCAACAAGATTAAGCAGATTGTACCATTCGTCTCTTTGATTCACGGTGTGGACAGCCTCAAATTGTTGAAAGAAATCAACAAGGAGGCTGAAAAAGCAAGCAGAATCATTCCTTGTCTGCTTCAGATGCACATTGCACAAGAAGAAAGCAAATTCGGTTTTAGTTTTGACGAATGCAGGGATATCCTGTCAAATGGTTATCTGAAAGATTTGAGATTCATTCGGATTTGTGGATTGATGGGTATGGCAACACTGACAGAAAATACGGCCCAAATACGCTCTGAATTCAAATGTCTAAGAATCAGCTTTGAGTATTTCAAAAAGAATTTTTTCATGGATGAATCCGCTTTCTGCGAGTTGTCCATGGGCATGTCTGACGACTATCAAATAGCTATTGAAGAAGGGAGCACTATGATTCGCATTGGAAGTGCCATCTTTGGAGCCAGAGTGTATTCATGTAATGGAAAGTTAGACCTATAAATGAAGTGTCACAAGGTCATTTTATCGAGACGTTTCTGATGACGTCCCCCTTCAAAAGGTGTCGCAAAGAATAATTCCACAGCCTTTATAGCGTCTTCTTTACTGATAAAGCGGGCAGGAAGACACAAGACATTGGCGTTATTATGTTGTCTGGCCAGTTTTGCCATTTCTGGTATCCAACAAAGTGCTCCACGTATTCCTTGATGTTTATTTACGGTCATAGTAACACCTTGACCAGAGCCACAAATGGCTATTCCACGAGGTGCTTCACCAGATTCAACTGCTTCAGCAAGAGGATGTGCAAAATCGGGGTAATCACAATTATCTGGCGAGTAAGTGCCAAAATTAATAAATTCGATATTATTGGCTGAAAGCCAATCCAATAGAAATTCTTTCAATTCATAACCGGCATGATCACTGCATATCGCGACAGGTACGTCATCGGAGTTCATAGTTTTATTAGTTGGTTAGGTTTGCAAAGATATAGAAAATTATTTGGAATTAAAATATTGACAACAATTTCCCTGATAACAAAAGAAGCGGCCCCTTATGAGACAGCTTCTTGTATAAGTATAAAGCCTAACTATCTTATAGAATTGACTTGACTTGTTTGTATACATTTTCACCCGTGAATCCCAGTTTTTCATCCAAGACTTTGTATGGTGCGGAGAATCCAAAGGATTCAAGTCCCCAGATGCTACCATTTTCACCGACCAAACCCTGTAAGTTGACGGGCAAACCAGCTGTCAGGCCAAAGCGTTTAACGCCGTCCGGCAAAACTGAGGCCTGGTATTCGACAGACTGGCTGCGGAAAAGGCCTTCAGAAGGTACGGATACGATGCGAACCTTGATACCGTCTTTTCGGAGCAATTCGGCACCATCCACCAAGGTGGAAACTTCAGAACCGGATGCGAGTAAAACAATATCAGGATCTCCGTCACAGGAAACTACATAAGCGCCTTTTGAGACCTGTAAGGCCTGTTGGTAACTGCTGCCTGGCAAATTTTTGATGTTCTGACGGCTAAAGATAAATCCAGTCGGAGTTTTGGTATTTTCCATTGCCAGCTTATAAGCAACAGTACATTCATTTACATCAGCAGGACGAAGTATCAACATGGAGTTATTTCCACTGTGATTCTTGAGCTTTTCCATCAGACGAATCTGGGCTTCCTGTTCCACAGGTTCATGGGTTGGTCCATCTTCACCAACACGAAAAGCATCGTGTGTCCAGATAAACTTAACCGGAACTTCCATCAGGGCAGCCATACGTATGGCCGGTTTCATATAGTCTGAAAAAACGAAGAATGTTCCACAGGCAGGAATCACACCTCCGTGAAGCCCCATACCTGTACAAACGCAAGCCATAGTCAGCTCGGACACGCCAGCTTGGAGGAATGCTCCGCTGAAATCGTCCTTGGTTATGGCTTTGGTCTTTTTCAGGAAACCGTCAGTCTTGTCAGAATTTGACAAGTCTGCCGAAGCGACAATCATATTCTCGACGTTCTGTGCGAGATAGCCTAAAACAGTCGCAGAAGCAGTTCTGGTTGCCTGATCGGCTTTTTGTTCAATTTTTGTCCAATCAATTTCTGGAGCTGCACCGGAGAACCATTTTTCCATTTTGGCAGCGGCTTCCGGATTTCTGACAGCCCATTCTGCTTTGGCAGCATCACGTTTGGCTATAATACCTTCAAGCTCTTTGGCGCGTTGGGCGTAATGTTCTGCAACTTCAGGAAATATGGTGAAAGGATCTTCTGGATCTCCACCCAAATTCTTGATACTCTTTTCAAAACTGGCACCTGATTCACCGAGCGGTGCACCATGTGTGGCACATTTATTTTCAAAACTGCTTCCGTCAGGGGCTAAAGCTCCTTTACCCATCACTGTTTTACCGATGATCAGGGTTGGCTTTCCCTGAACAGACTGGGCTTTCTTCAATGCTTTACGGATTTGCTCCAAATCGTTGCCATTGATTTCCATCACTTCCCAGCCCCAAGATTTGTATTTGACTGCAGTATCTTCGCTTGTCACCGCACAAGTCTCTGTAGAGAGCTGGATATCATTGGAATCGTAGAACATGATCAGGTTGTCCAATCCAAGATGACCGGCCAAACGACCTGCTCCCTGAGAAATTTCTTCTTCGATGCCACCATCAGAAATGTAAGCATAAATTGTCTGCCCCATTTGTTCTCCGAACTTCGTTTTCAGGAATTTGGCAGCGATAGCTGCTCCTACTGCAAAAGTATGGCCTTGACCTAACGGACCTGAGGTGTTTTCAATACCTTTTTCAAAGTGAACTTCAGGGTGACCTGGCGTAGAACTTCCCCACTGACGAAACTGTTTTAGTTCATCCAGTGTAAATTTGCCAATAAGAGCCAATTGAGCATATAACATCGGTGACATATGACCCGGATCCAAGAAAAATCTGTCACGACCTTCCCATTCAGGATTTTTCGGATTATAAACTAAATATTCAGAAAAAAGGACGTTTATAAAATCTGCTCCACCCATTGCGCCTCCCGGATGACCTGATTTGGCTTTTTCAACCATCGAAGCAGCCAATATCCTGATATTATCTGCTGCTTTGTTCATTAATGCTGAGTTTTTCATAAATCACTTGAAAATTTTTAACAAAGATAAAAGATTCTTTCTACATCTGAGGATATGAAGATAAAAATTTGGCCGCTATATTCCTTTCCGAAAAGACTTGATTGCCTATTTTAGAGATCCTATCGATAAAGATTCTGCTATATTTTATTACATTTACATCCATTCTTTCTGTCATTATTTATGAATCTTATATTTAGCAAGATATGAATTTTATTCCTGAAAACCAGCTTAAAGAGTTGTTGAACGACGAACTTGATTTCTTATTCATATTGGACATGGATGGGAATATTATGGAAATAAACCGCGCCGTAAGTTCCATATTGAGCTATTCAGCCGAGGAATTGAAGGGAAAGAGCCTACTTGCCGTCTATCCTTCGCAGGACAAGGAAAAAGTAAGTATCATGATCCCTATGGCCATAAAAGGAGATATAGTGTCCAGCCCATACCCATATATTACAAAAGCAAACGAAATAATTCCTGTTGACACCAAATTTTATATCGGTTGGTGGAATGAAAAGAATGTTATTGCTGCAATCAGCACCAATTTATCCGCTGAACATTTTTCCAGAGGGCTCTTTTATGGTATATTTAATGGTTCAAAAGTCATTATGGCTATCAGCACCTTTGATCCCAGTATCATTTTTAATATCAATCGGGCTTTTATGGATGCCCTTGAGTACTCTCTGGAAGATGTATCAGGGAAGAGCGTTCAAGAACTTGGTTTATTTCACCATGAAGCAGAGCGCAAAAGAATACTAAACAAATTCAAGGAAGAAAGACGGGCAGAAGGTGAAGTCACACTCAGAGCAAAATCAGGGAAGTTGATTGTCTGCTTATTCTCATTGGAAGAGATAAAGGTCAGAGAAAACACGTATCTCCTCTCTGCAGCAACTGACATCACTCATATGAAAATAATGGAGGAAAAGTTAGAATACCTCAATCGACAACAGAAACTGCTTGTTGATGTTGCACAACTCCTTAACAAACCAGGAGATTTTGATGACATCATCAATACGGTTCTAAGACTGGTTGGACTTCATTCAAATGTAAGTCGTGTCTATATCTTTGAAAATACACCCGATGAACAGTTTACTAGCAATACCTATGAATGGATTAATAAAGGGATTGAAGGGAAAAAAGCAGAACTCCAAATGCTTCCTTTTGACCAGGTACCCTCCTGGAAGAAGATCATCAGCCAAAAAGGCCGTATTTTCTCTGAAAATATCCAGGAACTGCCTCAGGACATTATCAATATATTGAAACCGTTGAATGTCAAATCTATTTTGGTTTACCCGCTTTATCTACAAAATCACCTTTGGGGGTTTGTAGGCTTTGATGAATGCTTGGAGCATAGAATTTGGACAGAAGAGGAAATCAGTTTGCTCTTAACAGTCACAAATGATATCAAGAATGCACTGGAGCGAAAAATATATCTCAATCAATTTCAGAACAGTGAACTACGCTTAAGGCTTGCTTTGAGTGGAGCAAGAGAAGGGATGTGGGATTGGAATCTTCAAACAAATGAAATTTACTTTACCGATACCTGTTCCACTATGCTTGGTTATGAACCCAACGGACTCAAAAATAAGGGTTTCAAATGGCAAGAGCTCATCCATCCCGATGATTTCCCCAGAGTGACTGAAATTTTTGAAAATCACCTAAAAGGTGATACAGATTATTACGAAAGTATGTTCAGGTTAAAAGACAGTTCCGGCAAATGGAAATGGGTCTTGGATCATGGGAAAGTGGTGGAGAGAGACAAAGATAATAAGGCCATTCGGGCCATCGGCACTCATATTGATATCAGCAAACAGAAAGAAATCGAAGAGCAGTTGCAGGAACTGCTCGTTACCAAGGACAAGCTTTTTTCCATTATCTCGCACGACCTGCGCGGGCCGATTGGCAGTTTTATGCAAATTATTGAACTTTTAACCAGTGATTTACAGGTTAATCCCGACATGCAGGTCAATCTCCTCAATGAATTGAAAGATATGTCAAAAAGCACCTTTTACTTGCTGGAAAATTTACTGAACTGGTCAAGGTCTCAACGAAGTAATATCGTTTATAGTCCAAGAGCTATCATCATTAACGAATTGATCGACGAAAACATTTCATTGCTTTCCGGCGCAGCAGGACAAAAATCAATTGATATTCAGTTTGATATTCAAACAAAATATACCATTTATGCAGATTATGACATGATTAATCTGGTCATCCGCAACCTGCTTTCCAATGCTGTAAAATTTACCCGGACAGGAGGATTAATCAGCATCGGCATATCTGAACAGAATGGTTTTATTGCCGTCGAAATTGCAGATAACGGGGTAGGCATGTCTCCGGAGATGGCGGAAAAACTCTTTACAGATAACCGGTTTCATTCTACTTATGGTACAAACAATGAAAAAGGATCGGGTTTGGGGCTTGTGCTTTGCAAAGATTTTGTTCAGCGAAACGGAGGATCAATAAGCGTTGAAAGCATTTTGGAGAAAGGAAGCAAATTTATATTTACGGTGCCGGTTAATGGTTAATTAGAAAGTGCTTGACAACATAATTGGCACAAAAAAGCTCTAAGAACAACTAATTCTTAGAGCTTTTTTATGGAGACAATACCGAATAAAGTATCAAAATCGACGTACTATTTAAGAATCTTTACTTTTAGCGGTTGCGATAGTGCTATACGTTTATCCGACAAGAAGCCAAACCAATCAGAATCTTTTTGGATTCCAAATTTATTCCAGCCTGCACCAAAATAATATCTGAATGGTTCACCGACCTTATAATTACATACTCCGATCAAATGATTTTGAAGTTGTTTGACAGCAACAACAGGAGTATCAAAGACTACCCCTTCATAACGACGTCCAACAGAAATTTTCGTACCATTTGCAACGGCGTTTTCCGCATAAGCGATGTATCCCTGGGTTGCACTTCCCGCAATAGTTTGGACAGTATCTTGCAAAAAGATGCCGGCGGCAAGTTGAATGTTGGTGGTATCTCCTGTATATCTGATAACAGCTTCATTTAATTGTGACCCTGCATCAATGGTGACCAGAAGTTCAGCTTTCAGATTCTTGCTGCCGTAAGGCACAAAATCATAATACAATAGGAAAGATGAACGAAGTGGCCCATTGTCCAGAATCTTATAGCGGTCAAAATAACGTCCGATATATAAAGAATCGTTGACGATCGGGCAAATGCCGCCACAGCCCAAAGTATGTCCTACATTATAGCAGTCAAGGCCTTCACCATGATCCTGATGATAGGATGCTTTTTGAGAGATATCGTTTTTGTACCATTTATCAAAAACCAACTCACTGGTTCTCTTCAGCCATACGTCAACACCATTGCTTGGATTTTCATTAGCCAAAGCCGGTCCATACATACGAAATCCAATTCTGTCGTTTTCCCAGGACATATCATCTTTTCGTTCAGGGACAAAGCGCACCTTCGTTTTAGCTGTAAACTGTTCAGGTTTACCTTCCTTGACTATAAAAACGGATTCTTTTCCTGCCTTTAGAGTAACGGGGAAAATAAGAGCCTGTGGGGTATCTTCTCCTTTATACAATACCTGATAAGGTACTTGCTTACCATTAGGATCCAAAACAACCAATTTTGAAATATCAAAATTAGTTAGTTCACAGAGACAAATTTCAACCATTTCATCAATTCTGTCAACCTCTGAATTGTTGAAAACAGGGATTTCAACCTTACTATTGCACGAGGCAAAAAGTAACACGGATAAAAATAGAAAAAGATGATTTTTCATACAAAAAGCATTTAGCTGATTTTTGAAATAACGGACGCCGTCCCTTAAAGGGATGACATCCGTTATTAATTGTTTTAATTCTTTATAGAATATTATTTAGGTTGTTTCCCAATATAAGCCAGAATACCACCATCAACGTACAGGATATGTCCGTTTACGAAGTCAGAAGCATCGGATGCCAGGAAGATGGCTGGGCCTTGAAGGTCGGCAGTCGTCCCCCATCTTGCTGCCGGGGTTTTGGAAATGATGAATTCGTTGAAAGGATGACCGGGAACACGAAGCGGAGCTGTTTGCGGTGTTTCGATATATCCCGGGCCAAGGCCATTAACCTGAATGTTAAATTCACCCCATTCAGAAGCCAAGTTCTTGGTCAGCATTTTAAGACCACCTTTTGCAGCAGCATAAGCAGATACGGTTTCACGACCGAGTTCACTCATCATGGAACAAATATTGATGATCTTGCCTTTTTTCTTGGCAATCATTCCAGGAGCAACAGCCTTTGAAACGATGAACGGACCATTCAAGTCAATGTCAATGACTTGACGGAATTCAGCAGCTGTCATATCAACAGCAGGAATACGTTTGATAATACCTGCGTTATTAACCAGAATATCTATAACGCCCACTTCTTTGGTTATTTGGGCAACCATCGCATTCACTTGTTCTTCATTGGTTACATCACAAACATAACCATGAGCCTTAATGCCAGAATTCTTATATTCTGCCAAACCTTTTTCTACCAATTCAGCCTTGATATCGTTGAAAACGATGGTTGCGCCTGATTCGGCAAAACCCTTGGCAATAGCCATACCAATACCATAAGAAGCACCAGTAATCAGGGCAATCTTACCTTCTAATGAAAATTTGTTCATTGATTATAATTTTTAAAAAAATTGAATTATTTCAGTTCTGTATTTTTGAAAAAATCCTGATCGCCATAATCTAAGTTTTCACCACCCATACCCCAAATAAAGGTATAATTGGAGGTTGCGGCAGCTGAGTGAATGGACCATTCAGGAGAAAAAACAGCTTGATCGCCCTTCATCCATATGTGACGGGATTCTGTCGGTTCGCCAAGGAAATGCACGACTGCCTCTTCTTCAGGAACTTCAAAATAAAAATAAGCTTCCATACGACGGCTATGAATATGAGCAGGCATGGTATTCCAAACACTGCCGGGGGCCAATTCTGTCATACCCATCTGAAGTTGACAGGTAGGAAGCACTTGATTTACTATCATCTTGTTGATATTGCGGTGGTTTGAACCTTCAAGAGTACCCAATTCAACACGAACTGCATCTTCTTTAGTGATTTTCTTATCGGGGTATGTTTTGTGAGCTACCAAAGAGTTGAAATAAAATTTGGCCGGATTTTTAGCATCTTTGCTTTCGAAAAACACTTCGCGGTCACCAGCACCCAAATACAAAGCTTCTTTGTATTTCAGTTCAAAACTTTGGTCACCAACTTTTACAATGCCTGCCCCAACACCCACATTAAAAATACCAAGTTCACGACGATGCAAAAAGCAAGGTGCTTTCAAAGGATCAATGGCTTCCAGTTTTAGACTTTCGCCTTCCGGTTTTGCGCCACCAACGACCATACGGTCAAACATAGAATATACCATATTCACTTCGTTGGCAACAAAAAGTGTCTCTATCAGAAACTCTTTGCGCAAACGTGTCGTGTCATAACTTTTGGCATCAGCAGGATGTGATGCATAGCGGATTTCATAATTAGTCTTCATAAAAATATTTTATAAATTTAGTAATATCATAATTGAGGTTTACCGGGGAAAAAAGCACATATGCCATCTGCATAAATCCATATAAAATCTTCCGAGTATCTTCGCAAAGTTAGCTCAAATGTTGTAAAAATCCATAATTTTTTTCGGGCTTTTATGAATATTTCAAAATACAGCTTTAAAAAACAATCTTTTTTCTCATTTTACCTAAATTTTATGAATATTGACCTTATTGCATTAAACCATTTTATGTAATGCCTATCAAACATCCGAATAAATTGGAAATTTAAGAATTTGGGATTCATAAAAAATATGGTCATTAGACCGTCACAAAGAACAATTCGAAATATGAGACGATTTTACGCACTTTTCATTTTACTGACCACGATCAGTATTTCAACCTTTGCTCAACACAGCATTCAAGGTAAAGTTTTAGACAAAAATAATGAAGGGGGCATAGAAATGGCAACCATCCGGTTGCTCAACTTGACGGACTCGACATTGGTCCAAGGATGTCAGACAGACGACAGAGGCTCTTTTTCACTCTCTAAAGTGAAGGATGGAAATTATATCATTGAAGTCCGTTTTCTTGGTTACGACAACCTTTATAAAAACGTTTCCATAGCCGGTAAATCCATCATTCTTAAAAATCTTTTAATGGAAGCTGCCGACAAATATCTCAATGAAGTACAAGTCACCGGAATGACAGCTCAAATGTCTGTAAGGGGTGATACCATCGAATACAACTCAGCTGCCTTCAAAACCGCAGAGAATGCAGTTGTGGAAGATCTTCTGAAGAAATTGCCTGGCGTAGTTATAGACACTGAAGGCAAAATCACTGTCAATGGTGAAGAAATCAAAAAAGTTCGCGTAGACGGCAAAAAGTTTTTTGGCGATGACATTCAAATGGCAACAAAAAATATACCTGTAGACATGGTAGACAAAGTGCAGGTTGTTGACCAAAAATCCGACATGGCTCTATTGACAGGATTCGAAGATGAAAATACAGAAAGAATCATCAACCTCACCATCAAGGCAAACCGCAAGAAAGGAATTTTCGGTAACATTACCGCCGGCGGTGGTCGGGACATTGACGGAAATTTTAGATACGATAATAATGCCTATGTAAACTTATTGAAGGGAGAAGCT
>Ga0172381_10007129_pt1 | contig 11100 bp, 13 predicted proteins | sample Leawel6488metaG_FD_119754 | JGI IMG/M metagenome (GOLD analysis project Ga0172381, IMG submission 119754) | Leachate microbial communities from a municipal landfill in Southern Ontario, Canada - Leachate well 64-88 metaG | ecosystem: Engineered > Solid waste > Landfill > Unclassified | place... | reverse complement strand
TTATGAGGAAGCTATTGAATTATCATTGTCAGGAAAATGGATTTCTGGATAAGAATCAGAAAAACCTGTCAGAGGACAGGAATTTCAGGACAATGATTATTATTCAAGAACTTCCTCAAATTTCCTTCTATTTATTTTTATTATTGGAGGTTTGATAATGAATTTTGACTTTATTTTAGGAAAATTTGAGCATGTAAAAAGAAATAGTAATGGAAGCTATAACGTGTCATGTCCATTGCAGGCACATAAACATGGCGATAAACGCCCATCTCTTACTATAACAGAACAGGAGGACAGAATAGATCTATATTGTTTTGTCTGTGGTAAGGTTGCAAAAGAAGTATTTAAGGCCATAGAGATTGAAGAAAAATATCTCTTTAAAAAGAATTGGAATAAAGAAGAGTATTCTGTAAGACCTGTACCCGTACCCGGGAATAATGGGAAAAGTCACACCATAGATTACATAAGAAATTACTACAATCCAGTAGAAGCAGAATATGATTATTTTGACGAAAAAGGCAATCTCACTGATAAAAAACTCAGGCATAAAAAGAAAGGATATAAAGATTTTGCCTTCTGTCATCCAGTAGGGAATGGCAAATGGGATTTTAAAAAAAGTGATATACCTGGATTGCATGGATTACTTGAGATAATAGAAGCAAAGAAAAGAGGAGTAAAGCTTTTTGGAAATCCTGAAGGCGAAAAAGATGCCGATACACTTTTAAAAATAGGGATACCTTCTTTTACTTCAGGTGGAGTTAATACTTTTAAGGAAAAGCATATAGAAATCCTTAATAAAATCCTTAATAAAGATGACACTGTACTTATTTTCTGGGATTATGATAACGGGGGCATGGAAGATAAAGAAGATAGAATTAAACTTTATAGTAAAGCAATCTTTAAAATAAAGGCAATTAACCTGCCAGGACTTATCATTAAAGAAAATCATGGTGAAGATATAACCGACTGGCTACAGGCCGGGCATACAAAAGAAGAACTTCAGGAACTCGTAAAGAACACATCTGTATATATTCACCCGGCAGACCTGGACATTAAAGAGGCTGAAGAAGGAAAGCCATTACCACCTGTGACAGAGCAGAAGAACTGGACACCTATAAAAGGTATTGATTACGAAGATTTTTCAGAAAAAAAATATCCTCCAATAAAGTGGCTTGTAGAAGATATTCTACCTGAAGGAGTTTCTATTCTGGCAGGAGATCCGAAAGTGGGGAAAACTTATTTTGCTTTAAATATAGCTCTGTCGATAGCTACAGGAGAAAAGGCATTGGGACACCTACAGACTGAAAAAATGGGAGTTGCTTATTTTGCAATAGATGAAAGGGACAGATATTTGCAATTAAAACTTCATAATATCAAGGAGTTCCAACAAAGAAACACCATACCTGATAAATTTCAATTTATCTTTGAAATAAACAGGCTCACAGAAGGAGGATATGAGCAATTATTAGATTATCTTGATAGAAACCCTGATGTTAAATTTATAGTTATTGATACTCTTGCTAAATTCAGGAAGCCATCTATGAGAGGCAACGCTTATGAAATAGATGTGGAGTCTATAGGAAAAATATCTGACATATCTAAAAAGAAGAATGTTTCTATACTGCTGTTACATCATAATAAGAAAGGAAAAACTAATGATTTTTTAGAAGATATGTCAGGCTCAATGGGTATAAGTGGCTCAGTAGATACTATTCTGGGAGTTGCCAGAACTAACTTTCAAAATGAAGGGACTCTAAAAGTTAAGCCGAGAATAGGAGAAGAAAAAGACCTATCTATTAAGCTGAACACAGAGTTATTTTGTTGGGAACTTCAGGGAGATGCAGAAGTTTATTCACAGAGCAAAGAACGAAGAGAGATTATTGATATACTCCTTAAAGAAAATTCTCCTATGAGTAATAAGGATTTACAAGGGCTATTAAATAAAAACTTTAACGCCATAAGATATTTAACCTGGAAGATGGAGAAAGAAAATATTCTTATAAAAATAGGAAAAAATTCTTATATGATATCTCCTTATTACAATTTGAATAAAAGTACTTGCAGTACTAACAGTACTTGCAGTACTAACATCACTAACAGTACTAACACTGCAAGTACCTTACCTATTACTGCAAGTACTGCAAGTACTGATATTTTAACCCCTAGCAGTAAAAACATTAGTGATACCAGTGTAAAGACACTTACTGCAAGTACTGCACGTACTGTTGTTCAAAAAAGAAAATGTGCAGACTGTAAAAATTATACCGGCGAGAATAGAAATATGCTTTTCAACTGTGGATGTAATAGAAAGAATTTTTATTCTATGTTAGAACATCTCTGTAGTGACTTTATTCCTATAGAGCCGGTGGAACTATCAGAAGATTTTGACCGGGAAGAGGTACCATTTTAAATGAAAGGGAGGTCTTTTCAGTGGCAAAAAGAGGAAGGCCGGCTTTTGAGAGTGACGAAGATAATTTTGCAGCATATAAAGCAGTAAAAACGGTATATCCTGAGTTAACTACAAAGAGAAGTTTTCAGAATAAATGTTTTGAATTAAGAGCTATACAGGCAATAGCAGAAGAGAAAAGGGATATATTTAAGGTATTATGGAACGATAAACCTGATGACAGATTAACCTATAAACCACCTTCATCTTTGTTAACTGAATTAGGCAGATTCGAGAATAAAGAATTAATAATAGCAATAGCAGAACAGTTATGTAATGAAATGGGAGAATTGCCTAATAAACCCATAGCAGAATGGAGGAGAGACTTAAGACAATATAGATTAAATTTAATAAAGGGAATTTAGGAAACCGTTTCTTAAATTACTTTCCTGGAAAGGGCAGAATATTTCTTAAAACTTCAATCACTAGGTTTTATTAGACATTGTAGGTAGTAAAAAGTGGTAAAGTGAACAATTTTCAGTTATACTATAAAAAAAGGAGTGGTATTAATGGCAAAGAAAAGGAAGAAAAGACAGGGAACAAAAGTGGCAAAAGCTCAAAATGATCCTTTTGATTTCACAAATCAATATACAAAAGTGGAACTAGCTCAAAATGATCCAGTTCCAAAAGAAAAAGAACAGGTGATGCAGTTTGAATTGTCTGATTTTGAATTACCCGATTTATCCAATATTGATATTGATTTAAACAAGGCTGAATGGCCTGATTTCGATTTAGAAAAAATTCAGAAGGACTTAGAGAAATCATTGGAAGGTTTTTCTATGGGTAATCAGGAGGATGATAAAAAAGAAAAGTAAATAATGACATCCTGAATTTTCTGAGTCACCCTGACTAATCTGACACGATATATAGTTAGTTAAGTGAATCGGCTTTATCGGCTATTCCGACTCACCTATGGCAGAGAAATACCCTGACTTTTCTTACCGGGTTAAGGCAGTTTCTATTGTAGAAATACCTATGCCCTTACCACTGGTATATTCTTCCATTTCATTCCTGGCTTTATATGCCTGTGCCAGGGATTTAAACCGGCCTTTTGTTATACTGCCGGATATGAGATCACGGACTAATTCGGTTTGTTGGGATGAGGTAAGGGGAAGAATGGATCTGAGAAGTCCCTCATTGAATATTGCTACATTTGTAGCAAATTCTGCTACATCACCCTCATTCTGAATTGCTACGTTATTTTCAAATGTTGTAGCAATTAATTTCCAGGCTTCAGGACATATATTTTTTAACAGGTTCACCGTCAATTTCTATTGGCACAAATGTGCCATTGTTTGGCACACGACCTTTTTGGATTAATTTGCATAAACTAAAAATCTCTGTACCAATTGCAATTAATACTTGATATTCTTCTTTTACCATTGCTATAACTATGGTAAAAACCTTTGATTTATGCTATAATATATATATGAGTAAAGGAGAGTGAATTTTATGAGAGATTTTGCAGAATTAAAAGAAGTCCAGAGGACACTATATAACGCAAGGGTAGGAACTAAACTTTTTCAGGAACAGGAGAAAGTTAAAGCAGTAAAACTGTTTCAAAAAGAGAATAATCTATCTTCCTTTGAAGAAGCTCTGAATAAGTATGACAGAGCACAGAAAAAAATTAAAGAATACTCTGAGTCAAATTTCTCTGACTTCGACCAGGATATAAAAGATTGGATTAAACAGGACAGAGGGCAAGGCTTTAGCTGTGATATTGAAGATATAAAAAAAGCAAGGGAAATGAGAACAGCAAACAAAGTGCAAACCTTCTGTGAGAAAAATAACTGTAGTCAGAAGCAGGCACTGCATAAACTTATAATGGCAGGTGAGATATAAATGAAGGTAACAGCAGAAGATTTAAGAGAATTACTAACAGGCAAAGCATTGACCATAGGAGAGTGTGTTGAAAAACTGGGAGTAAGTGAAAGGTCTGTATATCGTATGATAGAAGCTATACCTGGTATTGAAAAAAATAGTGACAAAAAATATTACATAAAAAGCGAGGAGATTAACACTATGGCAAATTTGACAGAAACTAAAATTAATGAGGTAGTTATTGACCTTTCGGAAGTGGGAGACCTTGACGCAACGAAAGGATTCAGTACGGGTAAAGTTGAATTGAAAATTCTTGATTGCAGAATAGAAAAAGATAATATCACCCTGAAACTTGAAGATCCGAAAAAGAATATAATGCTGGAGAAGATAGATTTCTTTGAAAAATCAGGACTGCTTAAGGGTTTACTGTTTTCTCTATCAGTAGATACAAAAGAACCGGTGAAGCTAAATAAGAAGCTATTTTTAAATAAGAAAGTAATGGGTGATATTTCCTTTGCTGAATGTTTTAACTTAAAAGATTATGTCGAGAAAGAAATTTCAAGATTTGCTGCTAAAGAGTATAAATACTTTGTGACTTCCTTTTCACCACTGACAACACAGATTTTTCACTTAAAACTGTCTGAAGCTGTGGAAGCGGAATTGAATAAAAACATACAGGTGTTAAAGAAATACCCTTTCCTGAAGAATAAAGAATTGACCGGATTATTGCACTCGAAAAATAACTATAAAGAAGAAGTGAAAAATCTATTCATACAGCAAATCTCTAATAGCAATAGAACCCTCTCTGAAATACAAAATGAATCTGATGTCGTGAGTGAGTCTATATCTTTCTTAAGGGATTTAATCCCTGAAGAAGCCCGGGTGAATCTGGTTGAAACTATTTTAAAATAAAGTTTTAAAACAGGTTTTATACTGTGAAATCTGTTCTAAACTTTTGGCCTCCAAATTTCAAAGGTTTTTGCTTAAGGCAGGTTTTCTTCACCTGCCGATTTTTTTATTTGTAGAGAAATCAAAAAGCTCAAAATGATCCAGTTGTTTTTAACAGGGTAGCTCAAAATGATCCACCCATGTGATTAATCCGCGATTAACCTGAAAACCTGTAACACCCGAACACCGACAAAACCCCTGCCATGTGCAAAATCAAAGGGCTTGTTCACACAAAAAAAACCCTTTCAAAACACCGCACTCAGAGCACTTGCAGACCGGTTACAGGCCATATTACCGGCGTTTAGGCCCTATGAATGATATATATCAATTCTTATGAAAGCGGTAAAAGCCTGTTAAATGGCAGTTTTTCAGGGGCATTGTCCAGGGCAGGAGCTGAGGAGTTTTAAAGACATAGACAGGGTAAAGGGAAGAACACTCTCTGAAGGTCCGTCAATCCGGAGATATGAACCGTTACCCATAGAAGAAACTCTGATATAAAGCCATTCTTTTTTATGTGGAGCTCTACCCAGGACAGGGAGTAAAACTTTTGCACCATTCACCCGGGGATCCGTACCATGGATGACAGCGTACCCAGCAGGCAGGAAATTTTCTTCCAGATGTGGAATAGATCTATTGAACAGGTGAAGAAGTTCTTGTAAAAAGAGCTATTCACCTGTTTTACTATTTCCAGAGCTGGGAGGCATTACCATGGATGATGAATTATTGACCATAAAGGAAGCCTCTATTATAACAGGTGTTAGTGAGAGTACTATTTACCGTTATATTAGACAGGGGAAATTGACCTGCCAATCACTGACAATCAATAGAAAGAAGATTGCAAAAGTAATAAAGTCAGAACTGATAAAGGTTTTATCCATACCTGAAAGTCACTGCCAATCATTACCAATCACTGACAATCAACCTGCCAATCATTACCAGTCAGTAACAATCACTGACAGTCAGTTAACAAAGGATAATTTAAAAGATACCTTCCGGGAATTTCTTGAAGAGCAGAAAACAGAACTAATGAAACCTCTTGAACAGCAGGCCCTTTATAAGCTGGGAGCAGTGGAGAAGGAAAATCTATATTTATGTGAGAGATTGGAAACACTGAGACAGGAGAATGAACTTCTCAGAGAACAGGTTAAAGCCCTGCCAGATAAAACCTATATGGAGAAAATACAGGCAGAAAACCAGGAAAAGGAAAAAGACCTGATGATACAAATTGAACTGGAACGGCAGGAAAAAGAAAATTATAAATCCAGGGGTGAGACCATCCAGAAGGAGCAGGAAGAAAAACAAAAGCAGATCCAGAACATGGAAGAACTTCACCGGGCAGAAATTGATCGGATAAAGAAACAGGCAGAAGAGGAAAAAAATAAACTGAAAGCAGAATCAGAAGAGCGGGAAAAAAAGATCTCTGATGCCTGGAAGAAAGAAATTGAAGAACTGAAAAAACCCTGGTATAAAAAATTATGGTAAAAGTGGAATTATTTCCTTAAAAGTAAAATAATAATATAAAATATATGCCTGTAGTAATCTAATATATCAGGGCGTTGATTTTGGGGGCAAAAAGGCCATTTTTAACATACCTTTTATCTAAATGATAGGAATGTATCAAAACCCCTCTAGAAAGCTTTTAAACGCATATTATGAGAGTATTTTTTCTGCAACATATTTTATAATTTAAAGATACATGAATAATAGAATTTTGTATCTTCCTACGACCCATAAAATCAGAATAGCAAAATATAATTCTATTCTGCAACAGGAAGCAAAGAAATATTAAAATTGTATTCTCATACCTTTTTAACTTCCATTCGTTTTAAAGCAAAAATAGAAGCTATTTTCATTAACAATCCTTTTTGATAAATTCATATAGTCACTTCAGGGAATCTCTTTTTGAATTCTGCTATATAGAGAGATGCCTTTATCTCAGGTAGAGATATAAATTTTCCGGCAGGTGAGTTATCTACATGTAAAATTACTCTATATAAATCATCAGGTCTTAAGGCCATAAGTTTTTTTATCACTACTTCAGGGCTTATATCATTTTTCTTTTCTTCTTCCCATCTATTGACGGTCTCAGTAAATGAATTCCTTTTTTGCACCTGTACCATGGCACCTGTACCCGTACCCGGGGGAATCTGCTGGGAAAATGGAGCAGGTGATCCGGTGGGAGCTGTCTTAAACTTTTCTTTCTTACAGGCACCTATGAAATAATTCTCAGGCTTATTAGGATTATATTTCATCATGCTGTCAGTAATTCTCTGAGTGATGGATTGTATCTGTTCTGAAGTGAAACCTTTTTCCTCTAACTGTCTTTTACCTTCTATTATGGCTTTATCGGAAAGGGTATCTGTGAAAGATAGATCCTTCTGTGGAACTGGAGCCGGTACCATGGGCCCAGATGGAGCAGAAATTACAGCAGGCAGGACAGATGCCAGGGCAGTAAATTCACTCTTACCTGTAGCAGTGGCACCGGGGCATAGTAAATTAATAGCAGGCATATTCTGAGAGTTTACTTCTATGGATGCCTGATTGACTGTTACAGGAGAAGAGCAACAAGGGGAAGTTTTTAAGGTTTTCTTTTCTGGTTGATTTTCCTTTTCCTGTTCAAATTTTAAAGAAGAATCTGAAAAATCCGATTCTTGATGATCCTTTATTGAAAGATTTTCTTGATTTGATAGCAAAGTACTATCTGATTTTTCCTGATTAGATATTAAAGTACTATCTGATGGTAAATTATCAGATATGGAAGTACTATCTAAAATTATTGTAATTAAACTTCCTTCACCTTTCACATGAGATTTTATTGACCTGATGAAATTCTTTTTTTCTAATTTATTTACTGCTCTTACAATATTAGGCTGACAGATGCCAGTCTTACCGGCTAAATACCTGGTAGAAAGTTCTTTTGTTAAAGTTAACCTTGTGTCCTGAAAGAGAAAAACTTCATCGGCTATTGTATCCATAATTTTATACTGATTGCCTTTTAATTCTTTCCTCATTCTGTTCTTAAAGCTGAATACTACAGGGGCGAATTGATAATTAATACTCATAAAAACACTTCCTTTACAAAATGGTGAAGTGTGTTGTATAATTGATTTTGTCCGAGGTACCACTGGCAACAGGGGTACTTCAATCATTTATACCACTTCTATTGACTGGCTGACATATTCTATCTTTCAGATTGAATTTCCTTCATATAAAACAATTCTTTTTACTACAGTATAGCTATAAGCTCATAATCTCACTCAGGACTGCACGAAGGACATATAACAGTATATATTCACCTTCGATATGTTTAAAACGCATTTCTTGAAACAGTATAATTGTTGACTTGACCCATTTTAAAACTCAGTTTGAAGAACCTTTATTTTAAATTTTTCCATATTCAGTAAACTTTCTACAGAAAAAAGAAAAACTAATGTCGTATTAGTTATTCATTTACTTCATATTCAAAATAGAAGAAACTTAATGGTAGTAAAGGAAAGAATTACTTTTAAAGAATGGTAAATAAATTAGTTTTTGTTTACTTCTAAAGGAAACTAAAAGACATAGTAAAATCAAGGTGTTTTGAATAATACCTGACAAAAGTTATAGGCAATTAAATTAATTGTTTTTATACTTTTTGTTGCTATGAAATAATATAACAGTTTTACTTTTTTCTTGCTATTGTTTTACTTATATGTTATTATATTTAAAAGGAAGTGATAAGTCAATGAGTAGAAGTAAGATGATACATTCAGAACAGTTTAATTTTAAAATATCTCCTGAGTTACGGCAGGAATTAGAAATTTTATTCGGTAAGAAAAATTTATCAGGGAAAGTAAGAGAATATCTTGTAGGGAAAATAACTAAGGATAAAAAGAAGAACCTATTCCCGGAAGAGACCCGGAAACTTTCTAAGCTGGATGAATTGATTAAAACTTTAGGTCTGGAGGGTGATACGGGTAAAAGAAACATTCAGAGATACAGGAAGGAATTTAAAGTCTTTTCCGATATTTGCAAAAAGACCTTTGAACACTCACAATATTATTGCCAGGTAGCAAAGAGGACACTGTTAATCCATGATTTTGATTTGCAATCACCATACCCGGATAATGAAGAGATGGATCAGGTGATTGAATATTTAGAGAAAGGAAAGTGATATTATGGATATCCAATTTTTAAACTCAGACCATGAACAGAGATTTACAGATTATTGCAATAGGGCAAAAATCCACAAGGGAGACCAGGAGAGAAAAGCCATGTTTTATATCCTTGCCGGATGTAATGACCTTGTGAGTAAAGGCATAAACAGAATATATAATTTTCAGGAGAATATTGTTAAGTTCTCACCTGTACCGGAACAGATGGAAAAGGACTTCCAGCAATTCAATTTCTGTTCTTCCAGCTATGCCTTAATACGGCTGGCCCTGAATTTATACAATAGCAGTTACGAAAGTTTATCTGTAGCTGATACCTTCTATAACTTAGATAACAATCACAGAATACTTGCCATTAACGCCATGCTTATTAGATTTAATATTTCCCCGACTGCCATAGAAGCAGATCCACAACAAGCCATTGAGCAGAAGATTATAAATAGCATGAACTGATTGAAAAAAGTAAACCTTTCATTACCTATTGAAAAACTACGAAAGATTGTTATAATATACTTATTGAAAGTATTTTTGAAAAGAGGTGAAGCAGTTGAACACTGTAGCAAGAGAACTGAGAAAAAACAGACACGTAACAGTTACAATCTCTGACAAACAGAAGGGAGAATTAGAAGAGATTGCCAGGATAACCCGTAGAAGCATGGGAGAGGTAATAAGGCAGGGAATAGAATTATTTATTACTAAAAATTTAAAAGCAGTATAAAAAGAATTTACAGGTCGTTTTATACTGCCAATTACCAAAATAATAATATATTAATATTATATTATATTTATATTATATATTATTTAACCGAGAATGTAAACTCTTTTTAAGGAAACTTAAGGGAAAGGTTTAACCGGCTATGTTTTTCGATGAAGAAGAAATTGAGGTTGAAGAAGAAACAGAGGAAGCAGATCCTGAAGATGCCAGAGGGAATCTTCGAGAGAAAAACTTTAAACAAATTCCAAAATTTTTGGACTATTGGAGAAAGAAGCAGTCAAAGCCAAAACAATTGACCCTTTCTTTCAAATTTTAGAGGAGTAAAAAATGGATGAAAAAAAAGTGGTCTGCCCGGAGAAGGAGACCAAGTGTATGAAAACTAAAATCTATAACTATAATAGCAAAAAAGCATTGAATTTGCAAGGGTTTTCGCTATTTTACACCTTCTTTTTAGGAGAATTTTATGATTATTTTAGTTGATAACAGGGAGCAGTTACCATATTTTTTTAAGGGCTATCCGGCAGACGTGAAGAGAGCCACACTCAAAACAGGTGATTATTCTATAGAAGGATATGAAAATAAAATCACTGTGGAAAGGAAATCAAAACAGGATTTATATATGTCTTTTGGCAGGGAAAGAGACAGATTTGAGGCTGAATTTTGCCGTCTGAGAGAATTTGATTATGCAGCACTTGTGATTGAGTCCAGTTTATCCGGGCTGTTAATTCCACCTTTTAAGTCCCGTATGAATCCAAAGTCAATCATTCAGAGCCTTATTTCTTGGTCTATACGTTACGGGGTATATGTGTTTTTTTCCGATAATCGGCATTACTCAGAGTGTTTAATTTATAGTTTATTTGAAAAGTATTTGTATAATTTGGAATTGAGGTAGGATTTTATGAGGAAGCTATTGAATTATCATTGTCAGGAAAATGGATTTCTGGATAAGAATCAGAAAAACCTGTCAGAGGACAGGAATTTCAGGACAATGATTATTATTCAAGAACTTCCTCAAATTT